>Ga0206831_1217_pt1 | contig 13756 bp, 3 predicted proteins | sample Alteio_BWOrgCont_73_FD_152876 | JGI IMG/M metagenome (GOLD analysis project Ga0206831, IMG submission 152876) | Enriched cells from forest soil in Barre Woods Harvard Forest LTER site, Petersham, Massachusetts, United States -... | ecosystem: Environmental > Terrestrial > Soil > Temperate forest > O...
TTAATTTAGCAAACAGCGCCGCGTATTCGGGCAGCATCATTTGCCGGCCTTCCAAAAAGATTTGATTTTGGGTGAGTAGCAGTAAAAAACCTGGATGCCTTGGTAACGGTAAAGTATATAAAAAATCGATCCAGGCTAGCATGCGTTGCCATTCATCAGGCGACTCGACCGCATTAAATTCATCGATCAGAACCACCAGGCCCTCGATGACAGCTTTGCATAAAGCCGCTAATTTAATGTGTTCTTCCAATTTGCTGGGCAAATATAAATAGATTTTTTGGCCGCTTAGGTTTTCTTGTGTCGTATAGAGCGCTACTTTAAATCCATTGGCGGCTAATACGCCGAGTGCGGTTTCACTTTTACCAATACCGGAATCACCCTCTAATATCCAAGCTGGAATACCTAACTCATAATAACGCGTGGCTAATAATAATTCGAGTAACAGAATTACTGAATGACGCGATTCGACCGCCAGTAACTTTTCTGGCGCAGTTCGCAAAGTAAGGGAAGCTAATTGGTTTTCAAAAAATGATAAGACATTTTTTTGAGTAAATTTATCTTCGCTTGCCACTTGAATAGCAGCGCTCTGAGCGTGATATTCATCCGCCGATAAATTCAGCATTCGCAAGGCAATAAAACTGTATATCGCATGATTCTCGGGGTCATTATTTTTGCTTTGTAAGAATTGCCAAAACGCATACAAGGTGTCCAATTCCGGGCAAGTGAGCGTTGCTAAAAATGGTTTAAAAGCGGCTGCTACGATAATGGGCCGAGGCAGTGTTCGTACTGTTGATATGGCATTGGTTTTATCATGGCTTAAAAAAATTATTTTTTTAGATGGAGTCAGCGGATAAATTTGCCCTTTATGGCGATAACACAGCAAGGGTGTGCCGTGCGCATCTTTTTGCCAAACGGTAGACGCTTTATTTACATTGTGGTTGAGCAACAGAATCTGGTAAGTTTTATCTTGTGAACGCTGCCAAAAAGGCAAAGCTTTTTCACCATAAAACCAACTCACATCTTTTTGTGCGGTTAAACTTTGTAAAAAATATTTTTTCCCTTCCGCGATCGGTAAACATAAATTACACTGTGGTTGGTCGTGTAGATAAGTCAGCACTTCGCGCTCATTTTGTAACATCACATTTGGCAGTGGATTGGGTGACGATAAAGCCGGCAGTGCTGTTACGACGCTGCGGGGGGAAGGCGAAGCGAAAGACCAAGCCGGGGTATAGGTTGGCGTGATGATATAAATGGGACAAAGATTTTTTTTGCGCTCGCCGTTATGTTGCAGATAACTGTCTGGCAAAAAGAGCGGTACCAAATAATCAATCAATCCCTCATTAAATTCACCCACCAAAATTAAACTCAGCGCAGAATTTGTGAGGAGATCGGTTATTGCTGTTTCGGTATGCCAAGTGACAAAGCCAGGCTCAAGCGCTGTCGAGCCCAAGGCTTGTTGCGGATGGCGAGTCCGTTTTTTAGCTTGCCATGCGGTTAATTTTTCCGGCGTAAAATATTTTATTTTAAGTTTGCCAAATAATTCTTCGGCGGTGGTGTGTTGATTAATCTCCAATATAAAATAAGCCTGGGATTTTAACTCCTGCAGCAGTGCATTTTGAGCGGCAGTCACATCAGGATGAATAATTAACTCCACTTTGTTATGGCTATTTACCATCGTCGGTGCAGCCGTTTTCAAGCGATTTAGTTGTTCAGCAGCGGCTTGTAAAAGCGGTGGTAAATTAACGCCGGGAGCCAATAGAAAAAGTGTTCTAGAGGTGATCGGATAGGACAATAACCAGGCCCATTGGTTTACCGTAGGTTGGCGCGGAAAATAAAATTTCTTCGGGCCTGAAATTTCGCGTAACTGCAGACCGGGTTCAGTTAAGAATTGATGATTGACTGCCCGGAAAATCGCAATAAATTGATAAAAATATTTAGGGGTGAATACCCAATCGATAGGTTCATTAAGTGCATCAACCTTAACATTCTCCACCCACTCCACCTCTTTATTATCCAGGTTAAAAGTATAAGGTGTTGTTTGTAGGGCAACTAACACATGAAGATTAGCGGGCAAAACAAATAAACGGCCTTCTAAAGGAACGGGGCGATGCGCATATAAACGGCGATATAAGCGCCTAAAACCAGGATCGTCGAGAGGTGCATGTTGCAAAGTAAATAGTACGTGCTGATCCGATGGTAGTTCTTCGTGTAATAATATTTGCTTTTGAAAATTTAATTGTTTGCCAATTAATTGCAATTCACCTAATAAACGCTGGGTATAATTATTTAATCCATATAAATCCAACGCGCGCTCTGTTAGCGAATGTTTAGCAGGAATAACAGGAAGATCGGTTGGCAAACCAGGCAAGTCGCGTTGCAGTTGCTGCGACAAATTTTCGCTCAGATAAGCCTCTTGTGCATGACGGGCAGTGAAATCTTCGTTGCGATAAGCATTGGCTTTATCAGAGGGATAAATGCCAATCACATACACATTATCAGCCAGATCGCCCGGGCGCTGTATGCGGCGAGCGGTGGAATCAACCACGCAATTACAAGCTGATAATTGGCTGGTAGGGAAGAGATGCCAGAGCATCACAAGCCATACGGGACCGCTTTTTCCACGCCGCTTAGCAGTACGCAGGAGCTGAGCAATTGGTTTAACATTTTTTTCAATTGGATAGACTACTGCACTTGCAAAGTGCTGATCCACTAAAATGCTATCGGAGGAATAATCTAATTCACTGGGATGCGTGATGAGTAAATACGGAATTTTATATTTCAATGCAATTGTTTCCAGTAAGCTTTCAATCGATTCCAGACACGCCGTGGGTGCTTTCAATAAGAGACTGGAGGTTTGAAAGCTCACTAAAAAATTTTCCAATTCAGTTTGCGCCTGAAAATAAATTTTTCTCTTGAATCTCGGTGCTGCAACTGGAACAGCAGGCATCGCGGCCAGAGTAGGTCCATTAATTGCTACATTTGCAGTGGATGGGACAAGCACGGGAGGAATGGGTTTCGATCGAGCTGCTCTCCTACGTAATTTGACGGCAGCACACACCGCTAGCGCGCCAGCAAGTGCAGCAGTCGATGCGGCGACAGCTAGCAGCGTCAAAGAGTTATCGGAGGTTGTTGCAGCCATGTTAGTCGACGCGGTTGCAGGTGAATGAGTCGGTGTGGCGGAAGGAGTATTAGCTGGCCACATAAAAGGAAGCGCAACAGCAAGGGCAGCAACTCCCGTGGCTGCAGCAGCCGTTGTGCGCATAGAAGGACGAGGCAAGCCAGGCAAAGCTGCAGTCGCAGCCGGTGGTAGGTGAGTGGGGAGTGTATGAATGTGAAAAGCGTGGCTGACTTTGTTTAAAAATGTGGCTTCAACATATTGCTCTAAATGCGTATTAGCAGGCATTCCCCCTAAATCAATGGTTTTCCATTCATCATTCTCAAAAATCAAAATCCAGGCATGGATCCCATTCTCTTCTATAAAACAAAAAATATTGAGTTTATCGGCAAAATATTTAGCTAAAATTGCGCGTTGTAGACAGTTACCGGCTTTAGTCTTATGAAACATGTCTTGCAGTAAAGCGGTACCGTTTTGAATCTCGGGCCCCGGTTCATAAAGACGGTTCTCAAAATTTTTTATTGCCGTTAATATAGAGCGCAAGGCGATATTTCTGACATTATTAATGGGAGTTAAACCGCGATTAAAAGGGACGCTGATATGAAAATAAATACACCCCTGAAAAGATTCGTGCAGCGTTAAGTAATAAAACCGGGGATAATGGGTGAATCCTTCTTTTACTTTGTTGCTTGAAGTTGAGAAGTGAGGAATTTTTACGCCTTGTTGCATGGGTTGAAAATATAAGTAGATCAATTCCTCATAAATGGAAAAAGAAGGTAACTTAAGTTCGGCCCCAGCTGGAAAATCGATCGCGATGCTGAGCTTTTCGCTGTAAGTACCCAAATACCAATGCCGATTATGTGAGATAAAAAAGCTGGGGATATCAGTTTTTTTATTAATGTACCAAGCCGGTGGATTAGGAATCGATATTCTTGTATCGTCTTCCGCAGATAGGCAAAAAGTGACTTGCGGGGCCTTTGGATCTATAACCAAGGTATCATACGCTGCTAAACGAACGTGTTGCGGGCCTTGATCTTTTGCATTGGCAGGATTTTTTTGCTGCTCTTCAAAAACTTGTTTAATTCCCTCTGAAGATTGAGGAGTGGAACTTGGGAACTGTGTGGGGCTTAAGCTAACACCTGCTCGTCCTGCTTGATAAGCGGTTGAAGCGATGGATACCCGCGGGCGAGTTTGATGGGAGGAGGGGCTGGGAGAAGTTGTGGCCTCCTCTTGTAACTGTAGGCCAATACGTGGGTAACGGATTCGCATTTCCATTAGCATCGTGTTCAAAAAGTCAGAGTTTCCTTTAAATTCGATACTTTCAAATTTTCGAAAACGCTGGCAACACAATTGGATAAAACTATCATAAAATTCCAAAGGGCCAGGTTCCCTGGTATCAATTAACGTAATACGTTTAACTGAGTAAGTAGCCGCTAAGTGCTCAGAGGGCGGCACCTTACGTGCCTTTGCTAGACTTTCTAACAAGGCCGGATAATCTGTTGACGTACTAGCATGGGAAATTTCCAGCAAGACTGGTGAGGCCGAAAATTTTGTATTGTCTTCAACTTGTAAACAGCGTGAAAAAGTAGCGGGGTTAAGAAAATCCGCTAGAGAAAGGCGGCCATCGCCGTAAGAATTTATTTTCTGTGTAGCGCTTTGCAGCTTAGGGAAGGAAAGAGCATTTACTTGTTGGCCTGGGTTGGCTTTAGCTAACTCAGCCAACCTGGTTGCCATGCTTGGTAGTGAGTTGCTATCGTCTTCATGATGGATAACGGTAATATTACGAATATTATCTGGGACAGGGATGTTTTGGCTAAAGTTTGTTATGACGATTCGAGGGCTACCAGGCAAGCGGCTTAAATGAGTAAGATACCGAGCATTATCCCCAAAGTTCCCTAATATGATGAGTTGCTTTAAATATCTTAGCGATTGGTAGCTGACAGGCTCTATAAAAGGCAGTACGCAATTCTGAAGTGATAACGTTTCCAGGTAGCTTAAGCGGGCAAGCAAGGCATTGAGTTCGGTTTTTAAAGCTTGTTTCTGCTCAGGTGGAAGGTCTCCGCTATTTTTTTCTATACGGAAATTTAAGTATAAATATTTTAACTGCGGGTTTATAGCCTGGCTGATTGTGATGAGGCTACCCGGGCAATATGGTTGCTCATCTAATACCTCTAAATACAAAACCAGATGCACCGGGTTATTGAGTAGCGTAAGGATGGCGGGGCGCCACGATTGGGCAAACTCTGCTGTAAAGAAAGGCGTTATGCCAATGTCAGCGCTATAGCAATACTCATTTAAATCGGCACGTTGCGTTAAATCCTCATTTATTTCCCAACGCCTAACAGTAAATGGCCAAGCTTGCTGGATGAAGTCAGGCTGAAAACGATAGATACAAGGCACTACGCCATCATCTTTCCCATCTCGTCGGCGGTTAAGGCGTGGTGCTGTCCGCAGACGATAAACATTTTCTACATAAATTGCTTCTTTTGTATGAACGCTCAGTTTTTTTAGCCAGTTCATGGTATGAATATCGGTGTCGTGTAGGAGGCTATATTGACGACTAATAAACAAACAATCTAATTCACCGCTGGCAAATACCGCCAGTAAAGCTTCTTTATCGTGATTGGAATGCATAAAATCGGTGAAGTTTAAGGTATTGACGGTGGGTGAGAATTGTAATGGCGGTAGTAGTGGCGCTAAGCTGGCAGCCAGCTGGCGTAGTTTAAAATAATCTAAAATAAGCACCGAATCAGCATTGTGTTTTTCGCTCGCCAATTTTTTACGTAAAGCCACTGGCTGAATGGGCTTAATAGCACTGACTAAGTTTTCCAGGCGCTCAGAATCTAAAGTGCTGCTGCTGGGGCGAATGCGTGCTGTATCGTTCAAGCTTTCTAGGCGCTCATTAGCCCAGACACAGAGGGTAAAACCATCGTGATAAAGATAATTAAATAAGCCTGACACGTAGGACCAACTCCACACAGCGGTGGTATCGAGCTCTTTTTGCAAAATACCTGTCCAGCGGTGACTAATCAGCAGCTCGTTTAACAATGGATCGGCAATAATAATTAAGCGCTTTTCTCTTGCAAGCTGCCCACGTATAGGTGGAAACGCAGCGCCTTTATTAGCAACGATGTTGGTGAGAGAAGGTGGCCCCAGCATGGCATTCCCATCAGCATTGGGGTTATATTCGCGAAATAGCCAGTCGGGGTAGTTGGGGTTCAACTGCGTTTTCCAGAATGATTGCAACGGTTGTAAGATTATCACGGCAAACTTAAGGGATTGTTAAGGCCACAGCAAGGTATATCTTAGTTCGCCACAATTTGTGCATTTTTTTTAAACACGACTATACTGCTTGCAAACGACATGGACTTCATATCATTTAACTTGGAGTCAATCATGAAGAAGAATAATAATGCTAAAAAACGATGGTTATTGCTGCTGCTGCTTATTTTGTTGCTGGGTGGTTTCTGCAGTTTTTATTTTCATAAACATCCGGCTAACAAAAGCGTTAGTACATTTCCAAAACCTCAGTTGCTGTCTGCTGCAAGCTCTGCCCCTGCTTTTTCCGCGAACACTAACCGTGTTATTACACCAGCGGCAACTGTTAATCCAATGCCAGCAGTACCGCATCATCAAGTGCATCACCAAACACATCATCAGACAAAACAAAAAACCACCCAACAAGCTGCGCCGCCAACAGTAACGATGCCGTCGCAACCCGGCAAGGTGCAAGCGACTGTTTTGTCAGCGCCGCATGCATTATCTACGCCGGTTGACGTGCTGGAGAAAACGTGGTGGCTTGCGGTGGGCGGTGCTTACAATGGATTGGCAACGCCTGCCACGAACGCGATTGATATGCACGAACGTGCGCCGCCGACACCGGATCATTATGTGTATCAACCGGTTAATCCAGCGGTTTCATATGATGTGAGTTTCGGCTATGAATGGCGTTACTCCACGCGTATGTGGTTGCCTGCACAGCGGGTTGGCGTGTTGTATCAGTATTTGCCTGCCACAACTGTTAATGGTCAAATTCAGGAATCACTCCGGCGCGGTTATGTCGCTAATTATGATTTCAGTAATCAAGTCAGTTCTAACGCCGCGTTTTTAATTTATCAACTCGATCTCATGGACTTCCATGGCTTAGCACCTTATATCGAAGCGGGCATTGGTGCTGCGTACAATCAATTTAGCAATTATCAAGTGACGCCATTCCCAGATGTCAATCCGCGCGATCCTTTAGTAATTTTCGCTAACCAGGTGACTTGGAATTTCGCTTATCGGGCCGGCGCGGGATTGGCCTATCGGTTTCCATTTGCTAAACAAGCAGTCACGTTAAGCGTGGGATATAGCTATATGAATTTGGGTAGCGCGCAAGGCGGCGCAGCACCGGCTTATCCGGGCGTTGCAGCACCGGAACAAGATTTATCAAGCAATCAAATCAATGTGAGGTTACGTTATCGATTTTAAACGGGTGCATCATGAATACTAATAAAAATTTACTTTCTCTAAAAATTTTCTTCACTGCTAGTTTGTTAAGCCTGTGCGCACTCGCACCGCGTGCTTATGCTGATAGTCTGGTGGATTGCCGGGTCACACAAGCGTTGCCAGCAACGACCTATATCGGTGCGAGTTATGATCTTGCGATTGATTGCACGAATAATGCCACTGACAATTTTCCTGATTTTCATTTACAGGCGCTCAATTCCTCTGCTGATATGACAGTGAAACAGGCCTGTGTTTTTACCAAAGAAAATGATAATTATGGCAACTGTCAATGGCAAGGCGAATACGCTCCCAAGCATGCCGGCACGCCGATATTCAGTTATAAAATTTATTTGAATGCCAATGATGCACTGACCAACCCCGTTACTTTTTCAACCACTACGATTGCCGATGATGGCAGTTTAAATTGGGTGACTCCGCTGCCGGGCCCGCAACAGCTGGTGTTTGGCAATACTTTGACGCTGAGTTATCAACTCAGCAACACGCGTCATTCAGAGCTTGCCATCAACTCGGTGCAACTGTCAGTGGGGCATGATATGACTCTCAATAATTCTTGCGGTAACACCTTAGCCGCAGAGAGCACGTGCACACTGCAATTAACGATTCAACCCAGCAGTGTTGAAAGCCTCAATGATTTGCTCACGGTAAGTGCGACGGTTGATAAGCAAGCTGTCATCTTGACTGCGCCTGTCAATGTCAATGTCGTCGATAGTGGCGTGGTGTATTTTAGTCAGCAACCACCGGCACGATTAACGATTGATGTGGGGGCTACGCAAAATCTTGATTACATCATCAGTAACCCGCGTTATAGTGCTGTGCAACTCGATGATCAAAATAGCTTTCCAGCGTGGATTACCCGCGATAACAGTGTTGCCAATAATTGTGGCACGAATTTAGCAGGTAGCAGTAGCTGTACTGTGCGTTTAAATCTTGCTCCGCAAGTCATTCAATCTTTCACTTTAAATTTTAGTTTAGGAATCACCAATGATGACAATGCAACACAAACTTTGACCGCTGCTCCGGTAGCGATTCAAGTTGTACAATCTCCTACCCAATTGGCATTGAGTAGCCCCATCCCGATCTGGCATGATTTATTGGTGGGTCAAAGTGAAACGGTACAATACACTTTAACTAATACGTCACAGCTCAATTCAGGTACTTATCAAATCGCGGGCTTTGCACCTGCTAATAGCAACTTCTTAAGCCGTACCGGTTCCGCCAATGATAGTTGCGCAGCGTCTGATACAACTGGCACCTTAACGCCGGCTGCAAGCTGTGTGATCGAAGTGCAAATCAATGCGCCAGCAAATCCAGTGCAAATTACTGATCAACTGATGGTACAGAATGTGGCAGCGCTGCAAGCGATTAATGTCACCGTCAAACAATTTGTTTGGGCGAATGTCGGTGGTGGTCCTTGGGGTGGTGGCCCGAATAGTTACGGTATTAGTGCTTCTCAGGATCCAAACACGCAACAAACGGTTATTTATCTATCCACTTTTCGAGGCGTGTATCGCTCCGATAATAATGGTCAAAGTTGGGAAAGGATGATGACCACTGCTGTTCCATACAAGAACCAAGCGCCCACATTTCGAAGCTTTGTGAATGATCCCGCGACAGGGATTGCTTATGGCGTACCCATCTATAATGGTTCAGGAGGAGTGAGTGGCGGTTTGTATAGTTCAGCCAATAATTGGCAAGCGCCGATTGTGGCGGGTAGTTTTGAGCAAATTTTTTTGAATCAGCAACAGCGCGCGCTGTATTTGTTAGCTGCCGGCCCGTATAATAATTTCAGCGGCAGCGGTATTACTGTATATCATCTCGATACAGGTACAACTGAAAATTTATCTTTATCCATTACGTTTAACAATAATTTAACTTATTATCCGACCAGTATTGCTTTTGATGAAAGTCAAAATCTCGCTTACATAAGCTTTGGTCGGTGGTATTTGTTTAGTTATGATTTCACTACGCAAGCCTTAACGCCTATTGTGGGAAAAAGTTTGTTGGATCGTTTTTTAGGAGGATTTTACTATTTGACATTTAATCCGCAGGATCAGCGTTTATATATCCAAAATGGCGATGGCAATATTCAATACTACGATCCACAAACGCAGACTAGAAATAATATCGCGACATTTAGTTCAGCATTGCAATTAGGCGGCGCAGGTCCTATTCTGATTGATCCTAGCAGTGGCATTCTGTATGCGCATGAATATAATAGCAGTAGTGGCTATCTTGTCTATACTTCAGCGAATCAATGGGCCGCACCGATTAATTCGGTAGGGCAATATTTTCTGGGCGTGAGTTTGTTCAGCTCCACTTTATATGCGGCCGATGTAATGCGAGGCCCTTATATCTACGCGCAAGGGCAATGGCAATCCATCGCCGGGCCTGGATTATTGATGCCGACGGCGTTTGTTAAAATGGTTAATGGCACTTTGTTTGCAGCGAATAATGCCGATAATCCGGCACATATTTATAGTTACAATGCTAGCAATTGGCAAATGGTGGCTGCAATGCCATCACTGGTGAATGGTTTGGCGGTAAGCTCCGCCAATAAGTTATATGTCGCAACAGGCCAAGGAGTATATAGTTCGGCGAATTGGAACCAGGTGCTGTGGTCTATTCCCACGGGTGCCTTAGCAATTGATAATGCCGGACAACAAATTTATGCCGGCAGCAATAATCAATCCGGATTGTGGACGGCCGCTTTAAACGATGATAAAAACTGGCAGCAAGTTGTCACCGGTACACCTTTGGATACCGCGATTGTAACGGCCATCGCCATTGATTCATCTACCCAACCGGCAACGATCTATGCAGCTGCAGTGGTTTACTCTCCGCAGACAAGCGGTACTCTGTACACCAATCAGGGAGGTACTTGGCATACCATTTCTATATCGGGCAATCCAACCTTTAATTCGCTGAAAGTCGATACTAAAACCACTCCGGCAACACTTTATGCTGCAACTAGCCAAGGGCTGTATAGCTCAGCCAACAATTGGGCTTTGTTAGGCCTTGCTAATCAAAACCTCAATGACGTCGCCGTGTTTCATCCCGATGCGCAAAAGCCTCCTGTGCTCTATGCCAGTACCAATCACGGCTTATCTATTTCACTGGATGGCAGCCAAACGTGGTTAGCTCAAACCATCGCTTACAACTTCAATCAAATTAGGGGATTGGATCTTGATGCGCAAGGTAATCTGTATGCGGGCACGAGTTTAGAAGGAGCCATCCAAATACAATTAGTGGGGCCGGATGAAACGCCTAGTGTGATAGCTAAACCACAAGTAGCACCAGCATCAGCGCCAGCGCCTGCAAAGAAGGACGGTAATTTCTTTACCCAATTGTGGAAGAGGTTGACGTAAAAGGGACGCTCGTGAGCGTCCCTTCAAAAAAATGATATAATTTTGCCCCACGGGGTGTGGCTCAGCCTGGTAGAGCACTGCGTTCGGGACGCAGGGGTCGTAGGTTCGAATCCTATCACCCCGACCAGCTTTTATACCGCTGCGCGCGTAGGTCGGCTTACGAGAGCCATGGATAAATTTGTTTTTTGTATAAAAATGGCAAATTTCTCAGTAAATAAACAGAATGGAGCGGCGAACAAGCCGACACTGCGGTGAATCATATGCTCGTGTCGGCTTGTTCGCCTCGAGTTTTTTTCAAGTGCTTAATTCATCTGATAGGACGGAGAGCTAAGCCAAACTATACTTGGCTCTCGTAAGCCGACCTACATCTTAAGGCCGAGTTTTTAAATTTATAAATAACATGAGCCTAGAAAACCTTAATAAAATTTGCGAAAGCAGTACCGCGCTGGGCAAAATTTTGCAAAAATCTTCGCAGCTTAATCAGCTCACCGAGCAAGTGCAAGCTTTATTAGCTGAACCCTTGCGTGAGCATGTGCGGGTCGCGAATTATCGTGAGAATGAATTAATGCTGGCGGTGGATGCAGCGTTATGGGCCACTGAATTGCGCTATAAAATTCCTGAATTACTGCCTAAGCTGCAATCTCAAATAGATAATTTAAAAACCATCGATTGGTTTGTTCTGTCGCAATAAAGTAGGATAGCGATATAAGAGTTGGTTGAGGTGTGTATTGATAAGCTTTTCTTGCGTTCCTGGAAAAACATAGCCTTTTATTTTTTTAAATATTTCGCCTTTTTCTTCAGGAGTATAATCGGGCAGTTGAATTTTTTTGAAGAGGGCTTGATATTCTTCCGGGATCGCTTCCCGTCCTTCCCAATGCATAGGATTTTGAGTGGCTAACAGTAAGAATCCTGGCCTTCTTTCGGTAATTGACAGCGGCAGCGTATACAAAGAATCAATCAAGTGTAAAATGTTGCGCCATTCTTGTTGGCGACGAGCAGCATTAAATTCATCGACCACCACGATGATGCCTAATAAAATGGCTAGGCTCAGCGCAGCTAGTTTACGGTTTTCTTCCAGGCTACCTGGCAGACGAAGATAAATTTTTTCACCATCCTCAAGCATCGCCCGTAAAGTAAGTTTGGGTGTATCGTAGGGCATTTCCTTAAATTCATTTACTACTAGCACGCCGTGCACGGTTTCGCTTTTACCAATGCCCGAATAACCTTCTAATATCCAACCGGGGATACCCAGCTTATCACGTACTACTAATAACAACTCGAGCAATAAAATCAGCGGATAACGGGAGGGTGTTAAATGAAACGGCAAGTGCGCAGGAGCTTTTCGCAAAGTAGAAGCGGGTAGTTTGCTTTGTAGAGTGGAAATGATGTTTTCGCGGCTAAATCTTGAGTTAATAAATTCTCTTTGAGTAGTTAGCCTTGCTAAACATTGATAATAATCCTGCTCCGGCAAATTCAATAAGCGTAACACGATAAAGCTAATAAGAATATTTTGTGTCGAGTTATTCTCCGTGCTTTGTAGGAATTGCCAGATCGCATGCAAGGTTTCCAACTCAGGATAAGTAATGTTTACATCGGGTGGCAATGATTTTAAAAATCGCTCAAAGCAGGTTTGGACCCTTGCATCAGCGGTGATAGTGTTAAGCAGTGACAAAATAGGAAACGGAAAAAAAGCTTGAGTTTGATCTTGGCTGATAAAAATTATTTTATGTTCATCACTTAAGTGCAAAGCTTGGCCTTTATAATAAATTTTTTCGCCATCCGGGTAAGAATTTAAACTAAAATTCTTTGCGCCACCCGAGTTGAGCAGCAATATTTTATAAGCTCTGTGGGTACAGGCTATCCAGGCAGGCAGAGCTTTTTCAGTTACGAATAAATTAATTTCGCGTTGAACCAGTTGTCCTTCTACGAACAGCCCGATGCTTTTTTGAGCAGCCAATGCTTTTAAAAATATTCTTTTCCCTTCTTTGATAGGGAAATATAAATAGCAGTGGGATTTATTCACCAAGCTTTGTAGTAAAGCGCGATAATAATTTTGCAGTGGTGCAAATAGTTTATTAGATGACAATAATTTATCAGGCGCGGATACAGCGGTAAGCAAGGGTGGCGCGCTCATTTCAAATTGGGTGGGTGAAACAAAAGCCCAGGCTGATGCGTCAGTTGTTACAATATAAATAGAGCTGCTTACTTTTTTAGGTTCGCTGTTCATGCTCAGGTAGCTATCAGGTAAAAAGAGGGAAGCTAAATGATTAATTAAGCCAGTATTGAAGCTACCGATTAAAATTAAGTTCCCAGCGGTTTTTTCTAACAGGTCCGCCAGCTGAGTTTTACGTTGCAGCGCAACAAAGCCGGGTTTGACTGTTTCTAAACCCAGCGTTTGGGCTGGATATTTAGCTTGAGTTTTGTTTTGCCAGGCAGATAATTCTTCTGCTTGAGAGAAATATTTGAGTTTTAATTTTTCAAATAATGCTTCAGGGCTCGTAGTTTCTAGCACATCGATTATAAAATAAGCTTGACTGTGCAGCCGGCTTTTGAGTTCATTCTTGGCGGCGTTTAGATCGGGATGAATCAATAATTGCACTTTACGGGTTGGCGAGATGGCAAGAGGTGTAAAAGTTTTCTGTGAACATTTGCGTTGCAAGGCGCCAGGTAATTTCACTTCCGGTGCTAAAAAGAAAACCATTTCAAAGAATAATGGATTAGGTAATAAAAAAAGGAACCAAGCCCATTGATCATCTGTTAAACCATG
>Ga0206831_1218_pt1 | contig 13756 bp, 11 predicted proteins | sample Alteio_BWOrgCont_73_FD_152876 | JGI IMG/M metagenome (GOLD analysis project Ga0206831, IMG submission 152876) | Enriched cells from forest soil in Barre Woods Harvard Forest LTER site, Petersham, Massachusetts, United States -... | ecosystem: Environmental > Terrestrial > Soil > Temperate forest >...
TGAACAGTACCATTCTTTGCGCTTAGTAACGGCTAATTACCATATTCCGCGTAGTGTTCTGCAATTTCATGATGTAATGCCCGATATGATGATAGTGCCTTGTCCGGTGTTTCCAAATAATTTTCACTTGGATCATTGGTGGGGGTCATTGATTAGTACAAAACTGCTTATTTCTGAATACCATAAATATATGATACTGAAATGCTTGCTTTCTATGGGTATTCGTTATAAAGGGTGACTTATGTTATTTGTGCGTTCACTTCTTTATAATATATTATTTCCAGTATGGACAGCACTGGTAACGTTGGGGTGTCTGCCGCTATTATTGGGCAATCAACGGGTTGTAGCCTGGGCAGGTTACATCTGGGCGCAAGGAGTAATCGTATTACTACGTGTATGTTGTGGTATTAAGTGCGTAGTACGTGGTAGAGAGTATTTGCCGCCTTATCCTTTTATCATTGCCAGTAAACATCAGTCTGTTATTGAAACAATTATCTTTCACCAGATAGTCGATGCACCGGTCTATGTGCTCAAAAAAGAATTGCTGCGCGTGCCGCTTTTTGGCGCTTACCTGAAATTAATGGGGATGATACCGATTGATCGCAGTGGTAAAGCAGCAGCGCTTAAAAAACTAATACAGGCGTCAAATCAGGCAATTGCAGCCAAGCGTCCGGTGATTATTTTCCCTGAAGGCACGCGTACTGCGCCTGGTCAGCATATTCCGTATCAGCCAGGTATTGCGGCTATTTATTCGCAAAGCAATGCTCCTGTCGTGCCGACAGCGCTTAATACGGGATTGTTATGGGGAAAAGGCAGTTTTATTAAGAAACCAGGGACAGTGACCATAGAATTTCTTCCTCCCCTCTATCCTGGGCTAAAACGTGACGTGTTTATGCGCACGTTAGAAGAGCAGATTGAAACAGCAACAGATAGGCTGTGCAATCGCTAAGAGGTCTGTGAACAGGCTCTAGGAACGTTCACCAGCATCATGACTATGCCGTTTAATAAAGGGCATTTGCAATAATGCAAAACCCATTGTTAGCGGTAGCATACCGAACACTTTAAATTTGACCCAGAATGGCTCAGGAAAATTGCGCCAGATTAGCTCATTGAGTACGGCAAGGCATAAAAAGAATATACCCCAGCGTATGGATAATTTGACCCATGCCGCATCTGTGAGGGAAAAAACGCTTTTAAAAGCATCACCAGCAAAAACAAATTTCAGCAAGCCTTTATTAAAATAAGCCCCACCTAGTAAAATACTGGCAAAAAGGCAGTTGATAATAGTAGGCTTTATTTTAATAAAAAGTGGGTTGCCACTCATAATGGTAAGCAACCCAAAAAGTGCGACGACGAGTGCGGAAATAAGAGGTACTAGTGAAATTTTACGCTCTACCGCATAAAGCACAGCTACGGCAAGTATGGTTGCTACTACCAGCGCAATGGTAGCAGTGATCAGCCCTGCAAATTTATAAGCAATGAAAAATGCGGCAAGAGGTAAAATATCGGCAAGTAATTTAATCATTCTAGTGCGTTATGATTTTAAGGGTTACGCTTTCCATAAAATTTACGTCCACCAGCCCCAGCAGCATTACCACGTGGTTTGCCTGTGGATTGTGCATGTGCTTGGTATGGCTTCTGACTCCTTGCTACATTACTACGTGGTTTCCCTTCTGCAGGACTGCCAATATTTTTGACATAATCTTCACCGCGTTGCTTATTATTCTGGGCGTTGTTTTTATTACCAAATCGTGCGCGTGGTGATTTTGAAGGGGCCTTCTTGAGGGACAGTGCATATTCTTCAGAGGAAACAACACCGCTTTTGGTATTAATGGAAGAAGTGTCGCCATTGGTACCAGAGATTAATTTGACAATTTCCCGCCAGTTACGGGTATCATCACTGGTCAGCAGTGTCAGGGCAACGCCTTCAGCGCCTGCACGGCCAGTTCTGCCAACACGGTGGATATAATCTTCAGGATTTTGCGGTAAGTCATAATTCACTACCAATGAAATTTGTGGTACATCCAGTCCGCGTGCTGCCACATCGGTTGCCACCAGAATTGGGAAACGGCCACGGCGGAAACCGTCAATCGTGCGTTGGCGTTGGCTTTGTGAACGGTCACCATGAATGGCCTTGCACATATAACCAAGTGAATCTAACCGTTCAGAGACTGTATCAGCATCACGGCGTGTTTTAACAAAAACGACGACAGATCCCGTATGATCATTAAGCACATTGAGCAGGTCATCGTGTTTTTTATGGGTGGTGGTGTGAATAACAGATTGTTTAATGGTATTAATAGGCTGAGAGACAGAACCAGCGCTAATGCGGACAGGGCTACGCAAATATTTAGCCGCCATTTGTTTGATATTGGCAGGGTAGGTAGCTGAAAACATCAATGTTTGCTTATGGTCTTTAGGCAGGAAACGTTGAATTTCATCCAGTTGCGGAGCAAATCCCATATCAAGCATACGGTCGGTTTCATCCAGTACGACAAAATTGGTTTGGCCAAGCATTAAAGTACCACGCTTTAAATGGTCAATAACGCGACCAGGGGTACCTACCACAATACGTGGACGGCGCATTAATGCTGTAACTTGCGCGCGCATATCGGCGCCACCAATGAGTAAGACTGATTTAAGCTGTGATGTTTTAGCAGTCAGGCTTTGTAATATTTGTTTGACTTGTTCAGCGAGCTCCCGTGTAGGCAATAAGACCAGGGCATTCTTGGAAGGGTTGGAAAGCAAATAAGAAACAAGGGGTAAGGCAAAAGCCAGTGTTTTACCAGTACCGGTTTGTGCGGAGCCGATAATATCAAGACCATCTAATGCTGCTGGAATGGCTTGTGCTTGAATGGGGGTTGGCACGAGATAGTTCATCGCCCGCAATGCATCTTTTAATGCATCATTGATGACTAGATCGTCAAATTTTTCAAATGTGGTTGGTGAAAATGTATCGTTAGTCGCAAGTGCTGCCACAGAATTCATAAAAATCTCATATAATAAAATTGGCTGTAGTTTTAAGGCTACAGTCTTAAGTTAAAGTAAATAATGCTAACCTTTACGAAAGCTTCATCTACTAAAACTCAATTTTAGAGAGATTTTTAAACGGAGAAAGCGTTCACAAAAAGGTAACTCGCTACTTCATTGCAGTGAGTAATGGCAATCCTTATAGCACAAAAAAACAGAAGTTTCACTAATTATTTACCTAAAATCAATAAATTATCGAAAGGAGGGGATTAAAAGTGTGTTGTTTTAGCAATATTAAGGCACTATAAAAACTATTGATTACGCAGCAGAAACAAAGGATTCCTTTAGCTTATAGAGCATTTCCAGGGCTTCTTTAGGGGATAATTCATCAACTGCGATGGTCGCCAGCATTTTTTCTACCGGGGACTCCTGAGTAGAGGAAACGGAAGGTTGTTTTTTCTGTGCCAGGGAGAAAAGTGGTAATCCGTCAATCATCTTGGCGACATTATGGCTGGCTTCAGATGTTTCAAGCATGGCAAGTATTTCTTCAGCGCGATTGGTGACAAGTTCAGGCAATCCAGCCAATTTGGCGACATGGATACCGTAAGAACGATCAGCAGGACCGTTGACGACGGCGTGCATAAAGGCAATGGTATTATTATATTCCTGCACCTGCATCGAATAATTACGCAGTGCGGGCAAACGCTGTGGTAAGCTGGTGAGTTCATGGTAATGCGTGGCGAATAAAGCACGGGCGCCAGTGACTTCATGCAAATATTCCAGGCAGGCCCAGGCAATGGATAGACCATCAAAGGTAGCAGTGCCGCGCCCGATTTCATCCAATATAACCAATGACCGGTTGGTTGCTTGATTGAGGATAGTGGCGGTTTCAATCATTTCCACCATAAAAGTCGAACGGCCTTGTGCTAAATCATCGGCAGCGCCTACACGGCTAAATAATTTATCTACAATGCCGATATGGGCACTGGCGGCGGGCACAAAACAGCCGCACTGGGCGAGGATAGCAATCAAGGCGTTCTGGCGAAGAAACGTACTTTTCCCTGCCATATTGGGGCCGGTTAATAGCCATAATCGTTGCTGTGCCTGCAAATCACAATGGTTAGGGATAAATTTGCCGTGACCAATGGTACGCTCTACAACAGGATGCCGGCCTTTAGCGATGCTGAAATTCATGCTATCGTTAATGATCGGGCGTACATAATGCTGTTCGAGGGCCAAGTGGGCAAAAGCAGCGACCATATCCAGCCAGGCAATAGCATGTGCCGTTTGCATAATTTCTATGGCTAAATCAGCTGTTCTATGGACTAATTCATTAAATAACGCCAGTTCTAGCCCTAAGATGCTGTCTTTAGCATGAACAATATCGCTTTCAAGCTGCTTTAATTCGACCGTTGTATAGCGCACACCACTGACCATGGTCTGACGGTGAATAAAGATATCATCGGTGATTTTACTGCTATGTTGTGGAGTAACCTCAATATAATAGCCGATGACATTATTTTGTTCGAGCTTGAGGTTGGGAATACCCGTAGCTTTGCGGTATTTATCGCGCAGCTGTTCCATCAGTGCCTTACTATTTTCCTGCACTTCGCGTAATTCATCTAGGCGTGGATTATAGCCTCTGCGAATAAATCCACCATCGCGTGCCAGGGCCGGCACCTCATCTTTCAAGGCTGCTTCCAGTTCTGCAATCAACGTATCATGGCCACCGAGATATTGGGTGTAAGGGGCTAAAACAGTGGTCTCATTGTCAAATAATGCTGCAAGCTGTAATGCGCCAGACAGTCCTTGCCGGAGCATAATAAGATCGCGTGGTGAACCACGGCCAATACAAAGCCGTGAAATAGCCCGCTCAATATCAGGAATATGCACCAGCATTTCACGTAATGTAGTGCGGCATTGGTGATTTTCTATGCACCATGCGACCATGTTCAGGCGCTGATTAATAGTGTTGCTATTGGTCAAGGGTGCTGACAGGGTTTGCGTTAGTAATCGGCCGCCGCCGCTGGTCAATGTGCAGTCTATCACACTCAGTAAACTGCCTTTGCGTTCTCCTGATAATGTGCGTGTCAATTCAAGATTACGGCGGGTATTACTGTCAATGGCCATAAAGCTGCCATTTTGTATCTGGATGGGGCGATGAAGATAAGGCAGTTTTCCTTTTTGTGTTAAAGCAATATATTCAATAAGTGAGCCACAGGCGGCGATCTCAGCCCGGCTAAATTGTCCAAAACTGTCGAGTGTGGCGACATTATAAAAGGATTTAAGCCGTATTTCACAGCGGCTACTGTCAAAGAAACTGGCCACATGGGGGGTAAGAATGCTTTTCCACTCTGCAAGTATGGATGATAATAGTGGATCTTCAAGCAATTTATCGGCCAGCAATAATTCTTTTGGCTGCAAACGTGCCAGTTCTGCGGATAATGCATCAGCTTCAACAAGGGATAAGGCGCATTCGCCGGTTGAGATATCGACCCAGGCCAGGGCTAGTTTTTTTTCTGCCCGGGTCAGCGATACCAAGTAATTAGCACTTTTTGCCTCAAGCAGATTATCTTCAGTGAGCGTTCCTTGCGTAATAATACGGATGACTGCCCGTTCCACCACCGATTTATAGCCACGTTTTTTTGCTTCTTCCGGGCTTTCCATTTGCTCACATATGGCAACCTTGAATCCTTGCTGTATCAGCTTCTGGAGGTAGCCATCGCAACTATGAAAAGGGACACCGCACATGGGAATATCAACATCGTCATGCTTGCCGCGTTTGGTAAGGGCAATATCAAGGGCTGCTGATGCCGTTAATGCATCCTCAAAAAACATTTCATAAAAATCCCCCATACGGTAAAAGAGCAGGCAATCAGGATGCGCTTCTTTGATCGCCAGATATTGCTGCATCATAGGGGTAGCAGATGGTGAGGTGAGGGGAGCTGTGGTAGTTGTAGACATAGGGGAGTGTTGGTTATGTTGAATGCGGGATAATATCTACCATAATTACAGGATAGCAGCAATACTTAACCGGGATATTTGGATAGTACCTTATTGTAATAGGCTCTTGGCCTTCTCATAGTATCCAAATATATTAAGGAATAGTAACCGTGATTGTATAGGTCATATTATACGTGCCATCAGCGATCGCACTAGTATAGGCCAGTTTAGCACCCAGATATAAATCTGTGCCAGCAGTGCCAGGATTAGTGAGGCTGCTTTTTGGGAAAGTGGTGATTGATGTACTGCCATACCTTCCTGTAAAGGTACTTAAGGTAAGTGCGGAGCTACCGGTAGAAATACCAGTAATATTTACTGTCATCGTAGAGTTTTCTGTCGTACGTTTTATTAGATATTCTCCCCTGTTCGCATTGTTATCAATAGCTACTGCACCGCCAGCAAGGGTAGATGAATTCGCAGCACTAGAACTAACGGTAATACTAGGGCTTCCAGAAGCAGGAACTAGCAAACTGCCAAAATTGATTGGGCTGACTTGACTGATGGTAATGGTAGCATAAGCAGGGGATGTAATACTACTTATCAAGCCTAATGCAAAAAAACTATAAGCTGCAAGCTTCTTAATACTCCGAAGCCTATAAGTAAATTTTGAATTATTTGTCATAAAAATATTTTTTTGGTTAACGGTGTCTATCAGTTATAAAGGACCGTTACAGGAATGCTAGTCTTTTTATTGAGGGTTGCTATACCTTTCGGTGGCACTGGTATGCCAATGAGTAATGATTTGCCTTTTTCAGGAGGTGCTCCTGTCATCCCATTACAGGAGGAAGCACTTCCGCTACCATATTTACATACGGCAGAGTTTTGGGTAGTACTGGCCTCACCCATCACAAAATTTACACTCTGAATATCATTACCACTCAGCGTAAAACCCGTTACCAGCAGAGGTAAGCTATTGATCATATTATTATCTATATACATTGCCTCCGTCAACTGAACCCCTGCTCCGTTTTTAGTCAGTAATTGGAATGTATTCCCTATATCATGCGTAGTAAGTCCAGGAGAAATCCCAGCAGGAGTTACATGTAGCATAAGGGAAGTGACATTGGAAACAGTGATAGGCATAATAAAGGAGGCTTCAACGACAATAGTCTGCGTTGTTGTAGCAGCATTAGCAGGTGTCATCATTATTATTAATGACAACAAACTGGTAATAAAAACTAATATATATCGACATATAAGCATTTTTTACTATCCGTCTATATTTTTCTATAACCTGTGTGCGTCTATTCTACTGGTAGGCGATTACGACACTAAAACTAGGAGTAACGGCTCCTACTGCTTGCAAGCTAGGTACACTAATAGTTGGTCCAAGAAGCAGAGCTGTACCTGAAGGACCCGGTGCTGTAGAACCATTGATAGTCGTATTAAAACAGTTTGCTTCAGTGTCACTACCATATCTACATAACATACCGGTAATCGTAACCCCGCCACTTGCTACTGGATTTTGTGCTATTATTGTAATAGCTTGATAATTAGAACCAAAAATACTGACCTCCCCAACTGTAGTTGAGCCAGATAACAACTCAGCCCCCGTTCCGGTAGTGGTTAATGTATTGCTTGTATTAATTTCATAGGTCGTGGCATTACTTAGCCCTGCTGGAAGCTTACCAAAGCTTGGCGAAGTGACCAATGTCATCGTAAGCGGGGCAAGGAATGTAACAGTAGCATTACCTGGTTGGGTGATGGCCAATGCCTGATTACTTGCCAGGACTATGATTAACACAATAAAGCTAAATACTAACTGTAATGATTTCATTTTTTTACTTTTAATAAATTACCATCATTTACCTATAGTCTACCTATCTTCAATATACAAATAATAACTCTCTTTTTATTGGTTTTTGAATGGATACGTGGCCAAATACCATAGCTGGCTAATTACACAAAAACATAAGTCACAACTTCCTACTGATATGACACAACAATATTAAGTGCAGGAGTGACTGCACCTACTGCCTGTGCAGCGGGAACGCTAATAGTAGGGGCAACCAATAGGGAGGTACCTGCAGTTCCAGGAGCAGCACCGAGCAATGGTGTAGTAAAGCAATCTGATGACGCCCCCCCTCCATATGCACACTGAGCATCTGTTACACTAACCCCACCACTTGCTGTCCCAGCTGTTGCTGATATAGAAATAGCTTGAGTAGCTGAACCTTTAATTAATACATTGCCTACAACTGGTGGGCCAGAAAGAACGGCAGCACCAGTACCGGTTGGTGTTACAACACCAGCTGTAGTCATAGCGTAGGTGCTAGCAGCAGTTAGACCTGCAGGTAATTTACCAAAACTAGGAGCCGTTGTTGTTGACATGGAAATTGTAGTAATAAAGCTTGCATTCACATTCACTGAATATGAAGTACTAGGATTTGTTGCATAAGCAGTCATAGCTAAAAAGCTGGTGGACAGTGCAGAAGCTACTATTATTTTATTAAATTTTTTCATTACTATTTACATAAAAATAACATACTATTAGAAACAAATCGCACCTTTTACGGGTAATATACCAGCCACGTATAAATGGCTGATATATTACTAAGTCACAACTTCCTACTGATAGGATACAACGATATTAAGCGTAGGAGTGACTGCACCTACTGCCTGTGCAGCGGGAACGCTAATAGTAGGGGCAACCAATAGGGCGGTACCTGCAACTCCAGGAGCAGCACCGAGTATTGGTGTAGTAAAGCAATCTGATGACGCCCCCCCTCCATATGCACACTGGGCATCTGTTACATTAACCCCACCACCTGCTGTACCAGCTGTTGCTGATATAGAAATAGCTTGAGTAGCTGAACCTTTAATTAGGACACTACCTGCAACAGGTGTTCCAGAAAGAACGGCAGCACCAGTACCAGTCGGCGTTACAGCGCCGGTTGTACTCATTGCATAGCTGCTAGCGCCAGTTAACCCTGCAGGTAACAGACCAAAACTAGGAGCCGTTGTTGTTGACATCGAAATTGTAGTAATAAAGTTTGCATTCACATTCACTGAATATGAAGTACTAGGATTTGTTGCATAAGCAGTCATAGCTAAAAAGCTGGTGGACAGTGCAGAAACTACTAGTATTTTATTAAATTTTTTCATAATACGCTCCTTTTGTATTATAGATTATTGTTCTGTACTATCTTCCTAAAATATTATGTAGCACATCCTTATAAAGTCTATCATATGCCCTTAATGGTTAATAAGTGATTAGCAAAAGATAGATTTTTATACCAAAATGCAAATAAATTCCTTATGTACATTAATTAGTTCTGTTTTATTACCCTAATACATACAGGTACAGCCAGACAAAATTATATTTTTCCTACAAGGGCGTCCCTACCATAGCAGCGGATAGGCAATAGCAAAAAGCAGTTCAGTTACTCTATATTCAATGAACTTTTATCATTTTTCAGCAACTGTTTAGTACCAAATAGTCAGCAAAATACACCGACCACATAAAGGGGGCGGTGTATTTTGCTGACTATTATTGGCTGTAACTTTCTATTGATATGCTACGACGATATCAACCGTAGGAGTGATTGCACCTTCTGCCTGTGAGGCTGGGACGTTAATAGTAGGCCCAATCAATAGGGTGGTACCTGCAGATGTTGGAGCACTGGTAGGGTTGATTGCGGTAGAAAAACAATTTGCTGGTGCTGAAGCGCCATATTTACATTGGACATCTGTTATAGTAACGCCACCACTTGCTACAGCATTTTGTGCTTTAACTGTTACGAGTTGGTTAGCAGAACCTTTAACTAAGACACTGCCTGCAACAGGCGTTCCAGAAAGAAGAGGTGCACCTGAGCTACTTGGTGTTATAATACCATTTGTAGCCATGGCATAGCTGCTAGTGCTACCTAGCCCTGCAACTAGTTTACCAAAAACAGGACTCGTTGTAGTAGCTAAACTAAGTGGGGCTATAAAACCTGTATCCCCTGTTAGGGTATCCGTAGTAGTATTTGAAGCATAAGCACTTATAGCCAAAAGGCTTGTTGACAGTGCAGAAACTACTATTATTTTATTAAATCTTTTCATAATACAGCTCCGTATTGTATGATTGTTCTGTACTATCTCAATTATAAACATATGTAGCACATCTTATTAGTATTGGTACCATACGAGCAACCAATTAATAAATGGTTAGCAAAAGTAGAGTTTCTGTATGTAAAATACAAAAAAAGTACCTATTTATGTTAATAGCCTTTTTTTTATTTATATTACCAAGTCATTTACAGCTAGACAAAATTACATTTTTCCTACTATATATAGGTGTACTCTTAAGGTATGGGTGCATTTTTATCTATAGATTGATGCATTTCCAAACCGTAGTTAGCACCCTATTTTTGAGCAATTAAGAATGACCCCTATTAAAAATATATTTTTCTTCATTTTATGCTTATTGGTTATTCCTGCTATAAGTGCTGTTTTCTTTCTCCCTACTGCGGCTACGGCCAAGCAAGCTCAACTGCTGCTTTATCCTACCCGCATTGTTCTTGATAATAATGAGCGTACCGCTGCACTCACATTAAAAAATACTGGCGATGCTTCTGGTACCTATCGCGCAGAATTGATAGAAATGAACATGTCAGAAAATTCTATTGATGAAATTCCTGAGGGACAGCCAGCGCCGTATTCAGCCAAAAAATTACTTCGTATTTCCCCACGTAGCATTACGCTAGCGCCTGGGGAAGAACAGGATATTCGCCTTCTTATCCGTAAACCCGCTAATACGGAAGATGGTGAATATCGTTCGCATCTTAAAATTACGATGACCGAAAGCAATGTAGAAGAAGCCGCAGCTAGAGAAGCTAACCCTACTGTCACAAAAGGGGTGACGATCGCTGTTAGACCACGCCTATCGTTAGTCATCCCTGTGATTATTCGCTATGGCAAGACATCCTATACTATCAAAATTATCAGTGCTAAGCTGCATTATGATAAGGATGAAACCGGCAAAAAGCACCCTTCTGTAGATGTTGTCTTACTGCGTGATGGCAACCGTTCGTCTATGGGGGATCTGGATATTACCTATATCAATGAAGCAGGGAAGCAAACACTCGTAAAACATATGGCAGGCATTCCCGTTTATCGCCCTACGGATCGCAGGAATGTTTCTATACCGCTAGACGTCCCAAATGGCACCACCATTCAGAAAGGATCACTGCATGTTGTCTACCGCGCGCAAGAAAAAGAAGGAAGTGGCATAATTGCCGAAAACAATTTTCCTCTATAATTTTCGATGATAGTATCCATGAAAGGAAGCTACAGGCTAAGTAGTAGTATTTTATTACTATCACTTATATTATCCTTTCCTGTGTATAGTAGTGCTTTGTCTGCTCCCCTGCTTCCTCCATCCACAACAGCGCCCGGCATTTTACTGCAGCAGACTGCAGATTACTTTTCTGAACAGAACAAAATATCGCTAACAGTCGTAAGTAATACCACCCCTTTAGGCCATATTATTGCTTATGATTATAAAGGTGGTACTTTGCTGCCAATCGGTGCTATGGCAAGCCTGCTTAATTTTGCTATCCATGTTAATCCAGACAATGAATCCGCTGATGGCTGGATCATGAAAGAAAATAATATTTTTTCGCTTAATCTTGGCCAGCACACGTCTATTGTAAATAGTATACCACGTAAAATTCCTGGCAATCTTGCCTTTTCATTTAACGGTGACCTCTATGTGGATAGCACATTGCTTGCAGAAATATGGCCTATTGAGATAAGACGGAACTACTCGGATAACACACTGAGTGTCTTTCCTAAAAAAACTATTTCAGATGTAGAATGGAATAAATTAATTAGTAGTAAAATACTCCAGTTACAAAAAAATGCCAAACTAACAGGTGCGGTATCAACTGATAAACTTGGTCTATCTCATCCCAGCTATAGTATGGAACAGCCTCCTACTTCTGTAACTGAGAATAGTAGCGCTTCCTCACGTGATAAATCACCAGCTCTGGCTAACGTGCCTACAGCAGCTAGCGCATCCAGTTCTGCAATTCTTGCAGAAGAGAATGTACTGGTGCTTGAGATTAAGATGGATCAATTCGCCAGCAGTGATTTTATAGAAGCCTATCAATATGAAAATAAATCATATGTTCCGCTTAGTACCTTATTTTATCAATTGGAACTGCCAATCAATGTTGATGCAGCTAAGGGAACAGTTACAGGTTGGTTTATCAAACAGGGGCGTATTTTTAACTTAGATATGAATAGCCATAAGCTTACTATTGAAGGAAAAACAATTCCTTACACGGATGATGAGGTAATAAGAAACGATAACGAGATTTATGTTCGCGATACTGCACTATCAAAATGGTTACCAATGGATGTCAAGGTCAACAGTCATACTCTTTCCTTAGTTATAAAAACGCATGAACCTTTACCTATCCAGCAGCGGAATAAACGCCAGGCTGAATATGAAAAAGCATCTCAGCCTCAGAATACAAAACATAATTACCCAGAACTACAAGCCCCGTATCAGCTGGCTTCGGTACCCTTTATAGATGTGACTGTTGGAGATACGCTAAGTGCCCATACTCCTCAGACTGCTTTTAGCACATCAAGTTATTCTATGCATAGTGCAGGAGACTTAGGCTATTTAAACACAGAGGTTTTTGCTTCCGGTGATAATAACGGCGTCAATAATATGCGTATTACAGCCGGTAGGCGTGATGAAAATGGAGAGTTACTTGGTCCCCTTAATGCTACCTCATACAAGGTGGGAGATATTGATTCCGTTTCACTACCGCTTGTTTCTACATCAGGATTGGGGCGTGGAGCGAGTATTTCTAACCGCGAACTCAATGCTTCCGAACAATTTGATACTACCAACCTTGTTGGAAATGTGCTGCCCGGTTGGCAAGTAGAGTTATACCGAAATGATGTGCTGCTAGATTTTATCCAGATTGGAGCAAATGGGCGTTATGAATTTCTAAACATCCCGCTACTCTTCGGTACTAATATTTTTCGGATAGTTTCTTATGGGCCGCAAGGGCAAGTAACTGAAGAAGTAAAACGTATTCTTACCAGCGAGAGTCTACTTCACGAAGGTGAGTTTAATTATAATGTTTCTGTTGATCAGAAAGATAAAAGTATTCTTGGCATCGACCAGTCCCAAGTTACTACAGCCAGTCCACAAACAACAACAACTGTAAACCCTGGCCCTGCTGGCCTACGGAGTATCAACGAATTTGAGTATGGGGTCACAAAAAATATTAGCGCCGGGGCTGGAGTGGCTAGCTTGCCTATGCCAGATGGTACTAACCATACGTATGACACCAGCTTTATTAAAACCTCTTTTCTAGGTATTCTAGCCAGTAGTAACCTGGCCTATGACAATAATAATAACAGCTGGGCAACTAAATATACTGGCCTTACCAGCATCAAAGATATCAATATACGGGCTGATTATCAGCAGTTTGATAAATTTATCAGTGATGATTCAAATAATCAGCTAGGCACTGTAAGAAGCATTGCTGAAGCTAACGTCACTACGCCCATTGCTTTCATTAGCGGCATGAATATAGGCGTTGATGAGACGCGTACTATCCTCAATACTGGTACCATTACTGACAGCATTACCAGCCAGGTTTCTAGCTCTTTCTTTGGGATGAGTGCCACGAATAACATGGGGGTTCAGCGTCAACAAACGAACGGTATTGTTACAGATAATCTCACTGGCAATAATACCTTCAGCACTAATATTAAAAATATTGCCATACGTGGTTCATGGAGTTACATACTTCCTGGTCCCAAAATTCAGAAT
>Ga0206831_1219_pt1 | contig 13715 bp, 11 predicted proteins | sample Alteio_BWOrgCont_73_FD_152876 | JGI IMG/M metagenome (GOLD analysis project Ga0206831, IMG submission 152876) | Enriched cells from forest soil in Barre Woods Harvard Forest LTER site, Petersham, Massachusetts, United States -... | ecosystem: Environmental > Terrestrial > Soil > Temperate forest >...
CGACTCAAGCGCGACTCAAGCTCGACGCGCAGCCTTATATAGCACCGCTAGCGCCAGGCCCGCGCACAACAGTCCGACCGTTTCCGGTTCGGGTACAGACGAAATGGGGGTGAAATTCAGATCCAGCACAACCTCCTGCGTAGGAGCCGGATGCAAGTCTTCCATGTTCAGATAAACGTGCGTTGAATCGAAGCTGACGTCGGAGGAGCCGAACCCGCTCACATTCGTCGCGCTGTCGATCGACACGCCGGTAATCGCCGCAGGCGAGCCGCCGGTTTCCGTCAGAACGTAACCGTTGAACGTGGCGGCACCGTAGTTAAGAGTATCGTCGAAAACGTTTTCGAGCACAATCTGAGCACCAAAAACCGTGTAGTCGCTCGTCGCGGTCGACATCGGCGGATTCCCGAAGGTAAGCCCACCGGTCGTGACCGTCCCCATGCCTAAGGTGGCAAAAACCGATCCGATGGTCGGATCGTCGTAATCGACTTCAATCGGTTGGCCAATTAAATCTGCTTTGGCCGTAACCGCCGTAAGAGTAAACCCCGCCAGCATGAGCCCACAGGCGAAGTGCGAGTGAAAATGTTTCTTCATGATTCCTCCGAAAATCGATGTTCCTCTGCAACGTCCGGACAAGCGCCCGTCATCCTGAGGACCTTATCCAGGCTTTCCATTTTGCTTCCCAGTTTCAAAATATACGGCAATCGTCTCGATTCCGGCCAAGTTTTTTGCGGCGCATCGGCTAGCCATACCAGTACCCATGAAGAAGCGGGCGGTGGGCCCTTCTCAGGCAGGTGCCAGGATGCCCTTCAGCCAACAGGAGCCAGTAGTACCGCGCATGTGTGTACATCTGCGGTTCAATCTAGTATCTAACTCAGAATCGGAAACTTGGTCCCATGTTAAACACAAACTGATTCATGACGCCGCCGTTTAGTACAACAATGCAGCCTCCGGCACAGACTAATCTCTGAAGTTCAGCATGCAGCACGATCGGCAAGTATTCGACACCCAAGCGGAATCCCCAGTGTTTCCAAGGAAACACCTTGACGCCGGTGCCGATACCAAAGGCGAATCTTGTGGCACTGGACGCGGGAGTTGACATGCGAGCTGCACCTAAGCTGGCGGTGACGAACGGGTATATCTTCGGCGCCTCTTTTAAAGTGAACTCATGCGTGAAATCACCGAGGAAGTGATCCAAGGCAATATTTGGACGGAATGAGGATGTAATCAGAGGAGTGGCAACAAGAGGGTCTTGCGTCAAGAAAAGGTTTGTATCTTGCCTAAACCATCTGAACTCGATCGCGTCATAGCCTTCGCCCTCTTCTCCGTCAAATCGGAAGCCTCCGGCTAGGCCGAAAATGAAACCGTCAGCAACATGTGCCTGAACGTTCGGCGTTGATGCCTGCTCCAATTGAATTGTGCCACCGTATGAGCCGCCTACCAGTGGTGTGATCTCATATTTCTGTCCATGTGCTGCTACAGCACTCACGAACAAAGCGATAAACAGATAGCGCCTTCTCACTACGTTCCTTAAGAGGCCGATCTGAGACATAGCATGGCTCCCCTTGTTCGAGTACCTTCTAGGACCGGTCCAAAGATGCAGTCCGGTGTGCCGTAGAGGTAAAAAATGTGTCGGGGCGCCAGCCCGCCAATTAGCCTCAAAAGGCGCATGTTGGGGGCCCGTGGTGAATATATTCCCCGCCTTTCAACCCGTCATCGCCATCATCATTCAGTAGTTCCAACGCGTCGGGCTTCAACCACACCGGCGTATGAGGAGGGTACTCGCTTGAGGAACAATCCGGAAGCAAACCGGCTTGAGGAATGCCGGAGAAACGGAGTTCCTTGGAAGAAGTGGGGGCCGTATTTGAGCGAGAGGCAGTGGGGTACGGTCCGGGAAGACTATAGCCACGACGGCGACGCCTGGAACTACTTCACACACGACCAGGCACGTTCCCGTGCGTATCGTTGGGGCGAGGACGGACTCGCGGGCATCAGCGACGATCAGCAAACGCTTTGCTTTGCGCTAGCGCTGTGGAATGGCCGCGATCCCATCCTGAAAGAACGGCTGTTTGGTCTCACCAACAGCGAAGGCAATCACGGCGAGGATGTCAAAGAGTACTACTTTTACCTCGATAACACCCCTACCCACTCTTACATGAAGTATTTGTACAAGTATCCCCAGTCGGCCTTCCCCTACGGCCGCCTGGTTGAAACGAACGGGCGGCGCACGCGCACCGATTACGAATATGAGCTGTTGGACACGGGCGTTTTCGACTCAGACCGCTATTTCGACGTCTTCGTCGAGTATGCCAAGAACAATCCGGAGGACATTCTCATCCAGATCAGCGTCTGTAATCGTGGACCGGAACCAGCCAGGATCCACATCCTGCCGACTCTCTGGTTCCGCAATACCTGGACAGAAAGCCCGGGAGCGCTGAAACCGACTCTAGAAGAAGTCAGCGCGAAGAGCGGCGTTCGCACTGTGGCGGCTCGCCACGAGAGTCTCGGCGAAGTCTTCCTGTATTGCGAAGGAGACGTGCCCCTTCTGTTTACGGAGAACGAGACCAACAACCAGCGGATCTTTGGCACTCCGAATGACAGCCCTTATGTCAAGGATGGGATCAATAACTACTTGGTGTCGCGCAACCACGATACCCTCAATCCACTGCAGAGAGGCACGAAGGTCTCGGCGCATTATGACTTAACGGTCGGAGCCGGGAAAACGGCGACCGTTTGGTTACGCATGAGCGACTTACCGCCTTCGGCGATTGGGGAGCCATTCGGGAGCCAGTTTGCGGGCGTCGTCCAAACTCGCCGCCAGGATGCCGACGATTTTTATCGCGTCATCACCCCCAAGGGCGTGAGCCAGGACTCAGCCAGTGTGATGCGCCAGGCTCTGGCCGGAATGCTCTGGACCAAACAGTATTTTGGGCTTGATGTAGAAAAGTGGCTCCAGGAGCACGGTGCCGACGCAATCCGACCCAACGCGCAACCGCTGCGGAACCGCGAGTGGTTCCACATGGTTAGCCATCACATCTTGTCGATGCCTGATAAGTGGGAATATCCGTGGTATGCCGCCTGGGATCTGGCCTTTCATGCGATCGCGCTCTCGACCGTGGATATCGATTTCGCGAAAGAACAACTCGACCTGTTGCTGCAAAATTCGTTTCTGCATCCAACCGGTCAAATTCCCGCGTACGAATGGAACTTTAGCGATGTCAACCCTCCTGTACACGCATGGGCCACGATATTCCTCTACCAGACGGAGCAGGCGGTACACGGCGCGGGCGATTTGGAATTCCTCAAGCGCTCCTTTCGCAAACTGATGCTGAACTTCTCCTGGTGGGTGAACCGCAAGGACCGCCTGGGACAGAACGTGTTCGAGGGAGGCTTCCTGGGGCTGGACAACATCGGCGTGTTCGACCGGAGCGCGCCCCTGCCTGGCGGGGGGCATTTAGAGCAGGCCGACGGCACTGCGTGGGTTTCGTTGTTCTGCCAAAACATGTTCGAAATCGCCATTGAATTGGCAGCGAACGATCCCAGCTACGTGGACATGGCGATGAAATTTGTTGATCATTTCCTGTGGATTGCTCGGGGGATCAATCGGGTGGGATCGCAGGGGATGTGGGACGAGGAGGACGGATTCTACTATGACGTTCTGCGCCTGCCCGACGGAACTGCGACGCGCCTCAAGGTCCGATCCGTAGTGGGCTTGTTGCCCCTGTGCGCCACCACAATTATCGAGCCCTGGCAACGCGAGCGAGTTCCTGAAGCCGTCACTGATTTGTTGGCCCACCTGAAACGGAGGCCGGACCTGCTTCAGAGTATCCATCCGACGGGCCCAGGCCACTATGGCGTAGCGGGGCGGGGAATCGCGGCCCTGGTCAATCCCGACCGGTTACGCCGGATCCTGTCGCGGATGCTCGACGAGAACGAGTTCTTGAGCCCTTATGGGATTCGTGCTCTGTCCCGCTACCATGCCGAGCATCCCTATGTCCTAAAAGCGGGAGGCAAGCAGTACAGCGTGAAGTACCTTCCTGCTGAATCCGACTCGGGAATGTTCGGAGGCAACTCCAATTGGCGCGGTCCGATCTGGATGCCTGTAAATGCTCTATTGATCCGTGCACTGCTGAGCTTTTACCTGTATTACGGCGACAATTTCCGGATCGAGTGTCCCACCGGATCGGGCAATTTCATGAATCTCTTCGAGGTCGCCCGCGAGATCGCCAACCGGCTGACCAAGATCTTCTTGCCGGACTTCGAAGGCCGGCGGCCGGTTTATGGGGCAACGCAGAAATTCCAGACCGATCCACTCTGGAAAGACTATGTGCTGTTCTACGAATACTTCCACGGCGACAATGGCGCTGGCCTGGGCGCCTCCCACCAGACGGGGTGGACGGGTATCATCGCGAAGCTAATCGAAGTCTTTGGACGGCTCGATGCGGAGCAGTTGCTTGCTACCGGGAAGAAATTGGCCGTTGCGAACGGAAAGGCGCCGGAGGAGCTCCACTCGGATGTTGCCCGGCCTGTTCGGTAGGTGAGGACGATGACCGGCACACTGAAACCTTCAAGCCGAACACTTACCCCCCCGCGAGCAGCGGCATTTGCCGGAATCATTTTCGCGCTGCTGATGATCGCGAGTCTGGGTATCGTTCGGGTTACCCTGCCGGACAATCCAGCCAGTCCCGGCATCTGGCTGACTCATTCGAACGCCCGGAACGCAGTCACACTCGCTCTGAATCTGGTTCCTTTTGCTGGAGTGGCCTTCCTCTGGTTTATCGGCGTGCTGCGCAACAGACTGGGGGCATTGGAAGATCAGTTTTTTGCGACCGTATTTCTGGGTAGCGGGCTGCTCCTTGTTGGGAGCCTCTTTGCCTCAGCGGCCGCGGCCGGAGCACTCCTGCAGGTCACGCCAACAGTCAACGTCCAACAGGTGGACGACGAAATCTACTATTTCGTTCAGCACTTGAGCTATACGTTCCTGAACGTCTTCGGGATCAAAATGGCGGGAGTGTTCATGTTCTCGACCTGTACCATCGCGCTGCGCACGGCCCTCTTTCCACGTTGGGTTGCCTTCTCAGGCTTTATCTGCGGCGTCGTGCTCTTAGTAGTCATCTCAAACTGGCTCTGGATCGCGCTTCTGTTCCCACTTTGGATACTAGTGGTCAGCGCACAGATTCTGGTTGCCGACAGAATGGATCGTCGCTGAATCCGTGTTTGCACTAGAAGCCTCACGGGCACGTCGGGTCTGAGACTCCCGCTGCCTCGCGATCTCCAGGCAAAGCCCCGTCAAGTCACCTCGACTCGGCTTGTTTGCGACCTGCAACCTCCTGAAGCGCTAATCTTGGTTCCCGCTCTGCTAAAATAAGATCACAGCACCGAATTCCTCCTGCTTAGATTTTGGGGTAGGGCACTTAATGCCGAGGGGCCCAATCGGCAGTTCATCAGAATAGATCGTAATAGAATCATGTATATAGCGCCTGCAATATTATCTGCCCTCCTTGTGATCGCGTCATCTCCGGGAGCTCAGGATCCGTTCCCAATCCGAGCCGATGTGAACCTGGTCCAGCTGCACCCGAGGGTTACCGACGCGCAAGGACACCCCGTACTTGGCTTGCCGAAGGACGCATTCCAACTATTCATTGACGACGTTCAACAGCCGATAACGGTTTTTCAGCGAGACGACGCACCAGTGACTGCCGGAATCGTCGTGGACAACAGTGCCAGCATGAGTCCGAAACGGCAGGAGGTTGTTTCTGCGGCTCTGGCCTTCGCGCGTGCCAGCAATCCACTCGACGAAATGTTCGTTGTGCACTTCAGTGACCATACCCGTCTTGGCCTTCCTGAGGGAACATCATTTACCGGAAGTATCTCCGCACTGGAGAATGCGATAGGAGCGTTCGATCTGGGCGGAACAACAGCATTTTATGACGCGTTGCTGATGGCTCAATCGCAATTCCATTCGGCCGCAAATTCGCGAAAGGTTCTTCTCACCATAACGGATGGCGGAGACAACTCGAGTCATGCGACGCTGGCCGAAGCACTGGAAGCGGTGCGTAAAGCTGGCATCGTCGTCTATCCAATCGGAATGTTCGACGAGAAGGACAGCGACCAGAATCCGAAAGTGCTTTCGACCATTGCCCAACAAACCGGTGGTGAAGCGTTCTTGCTGAGCGAGGTGACCGACATGAACAAGGTTTGTGTCAAAATCGCCAAAGAAATCCGGGAAGAGTACACGCTGGGTTTCCCCGGAGCTGAGGACGGGAAATACCATCGGATCCGGCTGACAGTCAAGGACCCCCAACATAGCCGGCTGGAAGTCCATACGCGAGACGGCTACAAAGCCAGCAAATCCTCAGCTGTTGGCCCTTAGGACAGCAATCCGAGTTTCACCCTCCTGGTTTTGTACTAAGGACGCTCGTGTTCTTCACGCTGGGTTAAGATGCTCGAGGGGTCGGGGAGGCGCAATTAATGTTTGACTGTCGTTGTATTACAGATTAGAAAATCGCCGGCGATCCACGAAGAACCGCCGGCTGAGGAGAAGTGTGGTCTTGCGTCGTACTCAAGGATGACGAAATGTGGCTACGGGATTCTAGACTTCTTTTAGACCGAACGGCCCGCGCGCGCGAGCCGCGCCTTTAGAAGCGTGAGGAGTCTCCGTGAGCGTGGTAACCCGTGCGGGTTCGGATTCGGTAGTTCTTTCCCGCGTCCGATACGACATCTATGCTGATCTTCCGGAAACTCCCGGTTTCGCCGGGGGGAGAATAGTATGCAACGGTGTATGAGCTGGCCAGGTCGTCACGAATTGAGGAAAATGCCTCGGCCTGCTTCTGCCAAGTCTGCGCCCAAAATAACTGGCCGCCAGTCCGCTCTGTCAAGCGCTGGAATACGTTGGATGATATCTGGTCTATTTGCGCTTCCCGCGTCGAGACGATGTAAATTGGAATTCCCTGGTCTTCCGCGACTGTCTTAACGTCGTCTGGGGCAACAATGCTGGCCTTGTCGGGACCGTTCGAGAATACGACCACTACTTTTCGACCGACCGTCTTCGCAGCATCCCTTAAGGTCAACAGCAGCGCGTTGTATAAAGCCGTGGCATCGCCTGCAACCGAGCCCCGCACTGCGGACAAGGCTTGGTTACGGTCTTTTGTTAACGAAGCCGCTCGAAAAAGATTGCGGCTGAATTTGTAAACAGCGATCCAATCGGAGCTAGGCAGGAATCTCACAAAGTCAGTGATTGCATCGGAAGCATAGGCAAACCCGGCGTACATCCAGTTGCTCGTATCAAACAGGACGAACACGTTCGTGTCGGCGAGGAGGTCAGGAGAGGCTTGGATGGGTCGTGACTGGTTCCCTTCTGTGAACGACACGATCTTTTGGACCACCCCATCCTCTCGGACGCGGATATCTTCCGGATGAAGCCCGTTCACATACTTGCCCTTGGTATCGGTAACTGTGAACGTCACCACCACCATGTCGACGTTCACCTGGAAGCGGTCGCTGGGGGGCGTTTCGGCTGCGACTAGCAGTGTGCACGCCAGACCCACAGCGGCGCATCCTGTAATCCGCCTCCTTGTGCGCACAAATACTCACCTCCGTACCTCATGAATGCTCGAGATGATCTGCAAAAAGGCGAGGCGCGGGAAGAGTTCCCCATTTCACCGAGGATTGCTCACCGCGCCTCATCGTATTTAAGGGACTGGTCAACACTTTCAGAAATCTGACCAGGCTGAAAGGCTTCCACCGAGGAGTTCCCAACCCACTCCAGCCGACGGCCAGACCTATTTGATCTGCTGGGGCGGGTCCTGCGCGGGAGGGTCCTGCGCGGGTGCGTCCTGCGCGGGTGGATCCTGTGCGGGTGCATTCTGTGCGGATGGGTCCTGCGCGGGTGGATCCTGTGCGGGTGCATTCTGTGCGGATGGGTCCTGCGCGGGTGCACTCTGTGCGGATGCGTCTGTGTCGGGACCGGCGGCGGATGCTGTTAAAGCGGTGCCGCCAGGCATATACAAGCGGATACGAACCCGCCGAGCTAGTCCTCGCAGCTGTGACTTCGTGGCGTTTGGATCGATTGCTTCCACTTCAGCCTTGAGTAACTGCGGCGTCTGTTCTTTTCCCAGGCCAATCAGGGAGATATTCTTGAGGGGAGTGTCGTTCTTGACGAGATACCTCGCCACGGCTTCCGCTCTTCTCCTGCTGAGCGTTAGATTATAGGCGGCGGTGCCGATGTCGTCGGTATAGCCCAGCACTTCGATCTGTGACCGGGGCGATGCCTTCGCCTTCTCGATGATGCTGTCTAGGGCGACCTTGGCCGCGTTCGTCAAGTCGTACTTGTTGAACGCGAACGTTACATTCACGGTTTCGGCTAACGTGTAATCGAGATTGTTCTTCAGATTCGTCAGCTCTGTTGAATGAGCTTCGATCAGCGCGGCTCCGGCCTGGATCGCGGTAGTGTTGGTCTGGGCCTGCTGAAGCGCTTGCCCAGCAGTTGAATTCGCCTGCTCAGCCGTGCTGGCGACCGTTGATAGTTTGTTATCAATGGTGGCTGTACGTTCATTGAGGTACGAGATTTGGTTTTGCTGTTTCGCGAACTGCTGATCTGTATGAGCTTGAAGTTTAGACAGCCGCTGGTCTACGACGTCTATCTTTTTGCTTACGTACTTTTTTGAGGCACAGCCAGAAGCAGTGAGCACTAGCAGCATCGTTGCTGAAGGGATCAGTATTCGACATATTCCTGAGCTTTTCATATTTCTCCATCCTCGGCTTTACGGCTAAGGCATCTCGGGTCCTTGTTCCGGCTTCCTTCTAGTGCCTCCGTACCGCCGTGTTAGGGTTGACACGCAGGTCTGGCATTCGATTCAGATTGTGGGGATACTCTGGGCCAAGTTGAAAAAATCTTAGCTCATATCTCAATTTGTGGCGTCATCCATGGTGCTGCTGCTGAAAGAGCACGATGCCACTTTGGCTTTCGCAAAGAAGATCACGTGTCACGCTTGGCTTCGACCCAGCCCGACTCTCCGTTCTTGTTCGGCATTTGTTCTGGTGCTGCGGGCCCTTCGTATTGAGCCTTTCATGCGCATGCGGCCAAGCGACGGCCCCTCCAGCTGCGACACCATCTAGTGCTGGAGCCGCAAGCGGAATCGATCCGGCAACTTCGCAACAAGGGTTTGACAAGAGGGCCTTCGGGTTTGTCCCGAACTACAAGACAGCGGACGCCTCCGTCCCATACCACCCCATCACGCCCAAACAAAAGATGACGATCGCCGCGCAAGATTCGTTCGATTGGACGGTATCTCTTGTAGCCGCGGGCTACGCCGGCCTAGGCCAACTCACGAATCAAAACCCATCCCTCGGACAGGGCCTAGAGGGATATGGAAACCGGTTCGTGAGAGGTTATGCGGACCAGATATTGGGAAATGTGGTGGTCGAAGGCGTAATGCCCATCCTTACGCGAGAGGATCCACGATACTTCCGGCGAGGTCAGGGAACGTTCTGGAGCCGCGTCGGCTATGCGACCTCTCGCATACTCGTGACCCGAACCGATCGGGGAGGCACTGCGTTCAATTACTCTGAGGTCTTTGGCAATTCCATCGCAGTCGGGATCTCCGATGAGTACTACCCAGGAAACCGAGGCTTGAGCGCCAACGTTCAGAAGTTCACGTTCCAACTCGGTACGGACGCCGTCTCAAATGTCTTAAAGGAATTCTGGCCGGACGTAAAACGCAAGATGTTTTCAAAGTCCCGAACCAATTGATACGCCACGTGTCCACCGTGACGTTGTACCGACCATTACCTTTTTCGACTTGAACAATATTACGTCTCGCCTCCCGCGCACGAATCATCGACCAAAGAAGATCTGTGCCTGCACGATACGTACGACTCAAGAATCTGCCCTTCACTGCTTTGATTGCGTTGCTTTTGTTTACCGTTTCTACGCTTAGCGGGCAGACCGTGAGTGCGGTCCCGGGCCACATCCAGGATCTCTCCGGGCAATTCCCCATCGACGATCAGTTTAGCTTCGAGCAGCAGATACAGATCGGTAGTCAAGGAAACTCCACAAACGATAACCCATTCGCTTACGGGCACGCGCTGCAATTTCGGCCATGGTTTCACTACGATGGGATTCCGAACACCACTCTCACGGGTTCAGTGAGCTACATCTACTATTTCACCGTACCGGGGACTAGCTACTACAAACATCCGGAGTGGCGGGACACAGTGATTGGCACACTGAAACAACCATTGCACGGGGGTTCGATATATGAACAGATTCGCGGTGAATTGCTGAACTTCCATGACAGTCACGGAGAGGTACAGCATCTCCCAAGAGTTCGCATCCGCCTCGGTCAAAACCTCTATCTTGGGGAGGGCGGGACGAAGCTAGGCAAACCATACCTTGGTTTGTATCAGGAAGCTATCCCGCAGTTCCCGCAACCCTCATACTCCCGCGTGACTTTCACCGATGCCCGATTCTTCGCGGGCGCTGGATTCGACTTGGGATCGAGAACCGAAGTGTTGTTGGGATTCAAGGCAGAGGCTGAAGTTTCGAGCAGCGGATCGACAGTCACTGTCTTCTTCGGGCCCGCATTTAGTATTGAATACAACTTTCGACGGAGCCGACCCGTCAATGAACACCATCAGCGGACAACAGCTTTCAAGGATTTCTAATTTCTGGGGACGATTTACCGGCACTGTTCCGTTCCGCGCCGGGACTGGGCCCAAGCCCGAGGCGAGCGGTAGTTGCCGACGGACTCTCGGACTTCACTAGGTAATGGAATTCATTTCATGTCCGCGCCATTCGAAAAAGTCCACCAGCACGATCCCATGTGCATCAGAAGGCGCAGCAGACGGGTCGAATGTTGATTCCAGCGTTGAGGCGCTCCAAGAGATCGGATTCGTTCGTGCCCCGTAAGGTCTATTTGTGGTTGAGCGTCTCTGCGTTGCTCGGTTTTTCGGCGGGTTCGGTGCCCTCATATGGAAAGGGCCCATCTTATAAGCAAACGATAGATTTCATCATCCTAAAACTCTCCGGCGACTCGGGCTCATACAAGGTTCGATGCGACAATGTTCAGGAATGTGCTGGCTCCGTCGCTACGGCTTGGCAAAACACGGTTGCGCCGTCTTCCTCGTCCTGTTCAATTGATATCGTCCAAAGCACCTATGTTACAAAGGCACAAGATGAGCTCTGCCAATGGACCGGGGATGTTATCGGCGGCAAACTCTGGGGCCACGTCACTTATGAAAGTGAGTACCATTTCCGACTCGATCTGGGCAGCATCGCTCGCGACGGCATTAGCGTCGAACAAGCTATGCCAGAAAGCTCGTGCTGCTCCGCAGAGCTAGTACAGTCTGTTTATCGTTCAGATCTACCCTACGCGGTCCATCTCACTTTTACCAGGGGCACCAATGTAAGGTTTCAAATCAAGGCAACGGGATCAGGGTTAGGGGAGCAAAAAAGCAGCGAACAAGAAGGAATAGACACTTGGAACAGCGACACTCTACTGGTAGGCGATGAAGATCTCGCTGAAAGGCTGGCGCGGGCTTTCAAACATGCTGCCAATTCGTGTGGCGCAAAGGAAGAATTGTTTTGAAAATGCCGCACCATTCGCAAGTCGTTGACCCGTTCGCGTTCAGTGCCGATTGGGCGTGGGGCTTGCCGTTGATTGTGCTGACAGTGGTCATTCACGTCGTAGGTCTCGAGTTCGTGAGCCAAAGAGCCTTTCACGTCGCAGGCGGATTGACCGAACGCCGCCACTCCAAGGCCGCGTTCGCGATGCTGATGGGTGCCACCACCTTGTTAGTCACCTGCCTTCACGCGATAGAGGCAGCCATCTGGGCTGCCGTTTTCCGGGTTCTGGGGGCTTTACCAGACTTCAGATCCTCGGCCATCTACTCGCTCAACGCGATGACTAGCTACGGTCACACGAATCTGTTCCTGCAAGACCACTGGCAACTCATGGGAGCACTGGAGGCGCTGAACGGATGGCTTCTGTTCGGGCTGACTACCGCATTTCTGTTCGCCGTGATTCAGCGAGTCTGGTTGCTGAGCAGCAATTGAGGAAACGGCGGCGCCTGGGCATCGTGCTGAAGCCATTGATGTAGTCGTTTCGCGGTGGTCATGGTGAAGGAGCTGGCTCGGAAATCGCCAAGAAAAATAGACTAGGGCCGGTCGGGCTGTATCAGTCAGATACAGAGGTAGAACCCTACGATGAAACGTCTAACGAATTGTCTGTGGCCGGCAGCGGGGATGGCGTTTGGCTGCCTGGGACTAATCATTGGCCTGATCACCGTTGGAGGTGGGATGGCACAAGCGCAAGCGGTTGTTACGCAGAAACCGAACATCATCTTTATCATGGGCGATGACATCGGCTGGATGCAGCCAAGCATCTACCACCGCGGCCTGATGGTTGGGGAGACACCGAACATCGACCGCATCGGGAATGAGGGCGCGATCTTCATGGACTATGTCGCCATGCAGAGCTGCACATCCGGACGTAACGCTTTCTTTACGGGCATGTATCCGCTGCGCACGGGGATGATCCCGCCGCAGCTTCCCGGCAGCCCTTCCTATTTGAGACCCGGAACGCCTGCGCTCGCCAAGTTTTTGCACGATCTCGGATATACGACCGGCGAGTTCGGCAAAAACCACCTGGGCGATCACACGGCGGCTCTGCCCACGGCCCACGGCTTCCAGGAGTACTGGGGATATCTTTACCACCTCGACGCGATGCAGGGAGTGAGTTTCCCCGACATCAACAGTTCTGCCTTGCAGCAGGTAGTGGCTCCGCCGTGCAAGAACACGCCTATCCCCGGTGTCCCAGAGGTCCCCGGCGCCGTGGATCCCAAGACAACAACTTGCTTGACGCCGCCGCGCCCCGTCCTCTGGTGCCACTCCTCGGACGGCACACAAGAGAATCAGACATGCAAAGACGAGGGCCCGCTTACCCTCGATCGCTCGAGGACTGTGGACGAGGAAATCTCCGCCAAAGTCGTCGACTTCCTGGATCGCAATGACCCCAAGAAAACCAACAAGCCTTTCTTCGTGTGGTATAACCCGGCGCGAATGCATGTCACCACTATGCTGTCGCCGAAGTACGAAGCCATGCTGGGCACGAAGGGCGGCAAGGATTGGGGAGTGAACGAAGCCGGCATGAAGCAGATGGACGACAACATCGGCGTGGTGCTCGCGAAGCTGGAGCAGATGGGTCAACTGGACAACACCATCGTTGTCTTCACAACTGACAACGGTGCCGAGGCGATCAGTTTCCCGGACGGCGGTGTCACGCCGTTCAAAGGCCAGAAAGGCGAAGCATGGGAAGGCGGCTACCGCGCCCCATGTGTCATTCGATGGCCGGGGCACATCAAGCCGGGGACGATCAAGAACCAGCTGTTCGCGGCCCTCGACTGGTTGCCAACGTTTGTGGACATCGCCGGCGGTCCGGCAGGAGATGGACTGAAGAAACAGATTGAGGCGGGTCAATACCCAGGCATCGTCAAAACCACGCTCGATGGTGTGGACCAGCGCTCGTACCTCGAGGGCACGTCGGACAAATCGGCACGCGACTACTTCTTCTACTTCTCGGGCGCAACGCCGTCCGCGGTGCGTTACAAGAACTGGAAGATGTACTACACTATGTCGCAGCCCGGGCCCGCCGGCTGGATCATGCCGCTCGTTCCGTTCCACTTCACTTTGGTCCAGAACATCAAACGCGATCCTTTCG
>Ga0206831_1079_pt1 | contig 13672 bp, 9 predicted proteins | sample Alteio_BWOrgCont_73_FD_152876 | JGI IMG/M metagenome (GOLD analysis project Ga0206831, IMG submission 152876) | Enriched cells from forest soil in Barre Woods Harvard Forest LTER site, Petersham, Massachusetts, United States -... | ecosystem: Environmental > Terrestrial > Soil > Temperate forest > O...
GGTTTCCGTGAGCGGGTCGCGGTCCGGAACACCGGGGGCCGTGGTCATGCGCGCGATGTTTGGCGTTCGGGCCAACCGGGTCAACGTCGCTGTCTCCATCTGGGCCATCATGGTGGCCTACGAAGGGATAAACCTCTCGGTGGGAGCTCTGGCGGGATTCGCCCTCCTGCAAAATCTAGGGATCGGATTGAACGGAGCATGGAAATTGGCCATGGTGGTGGCGATTAGCGTCGCCACCATCACCGTGGGCGTTTATGGCCACGCGACCATCGTGAAGCTGAGCAGCTACTTCACGGTTGGGCTGACTTTGAGTTTTGTCGCGCTGGCGTGGTTCGTCCTGGGCCACGTCAATCTACACTACGTTCCCCCGGCCGCGTCTAGTTCAGCGAGCGTCTGGGCCGCCGTCACGGTGGGATTCGTCATCATTGCGTCCAATCCGTTGTCCTGGCCGCCCGGCGCCGATTACACACGCTATCTTCCGGTGGACACATCTGCGTGGGGTATCGTGCTGTGGACAACCGTGGGTGCTTTCGTGCCTGCCGTTCTTCTTTCGGTGCTCGGCGCACTGGCGGGCACGGCGGTTGACATGACCGATCCGCAAACATCTTTCGCGGCCATCTTGCCAAAGTGGTTCTATCCAGTGTTTCTATTTGTGATCATCGTCAGCTCATTTACCAACAATGTCATCACCGCGTACAGTTCGGGATTGGCCTTGCAAGGCGTGGGGATCAAGGCCCGGCGCGCAGTGACTGTTTCGATCGACGGGGTAGTGGCCGTGTCGCTCACCATCTACGCCTTGTTCATTTCCAATTTCTTTGACGCGCTGAACAATTTCTTGTCCCTGTCTGTAGCCGTCTTGGGGCCAACCACTGCGATCTACGTCGTGGACAGCTTGCTTTGCCGCAATCAGTATGACGGATTGCAGTTGAGCGACGAGTCGCCGCAAAGTCCATTCTGGTACGACTGCGGAATCTATTGGCCGGGCGTTGCGGCCTTGGGACTCGGTACCGTCGCGGCGCTCCTGTGCATTAACAGTCCTGTGTTCGTGGGGCCAATCGCCCGTGCGCTGAAGGGCGCCGACCTCTCGGCGATCACCGGCCCGGTCATCGCGGCGGGCGTCTACTTTGCGTTGGCGCGCAGCGCTCGCCGAATGGAATGCCTACAACCTGCGGAGATTGATCGCCTGGCATCAGGAGAGTTAGCTAAAGCAGCGCAACCAGCCGAGGATTGACCAGCCTGAATGCGTTCGAAGCGTGAGTCGCAATCATCTCCGCAAACGATAATCTTCTGAGCGCCTCTGCGACGCGAATCTGGGGCGAGAGCCGGAGCAACTGAATTTTGTTCAGAATCCAAGGAAAGGCAACTGAAATGAAGCGATTTATTTGCGGTGTGGGTTTATTGTGGATCATTTTGGCGATGCCCTTAGCAGCGAGCACCAGCCGCATCTACGTCCTAGCCCTTGACAAAGACACCGTTGATGTCATTGACCCTTTGACCAACAAGGTGGTGCAAACGATCCGAGGTATCCCCAAGCCTCTTCAAGCGGCATTCTCTCCCGATGGAAGCCGCGCCTACATTACCAGTGAGACTTCCGAGCACAACCTTTACGTGGTGGATACAAAGACCGGAGAGACGATCCATAAGGTGCTTCTCAGCGGCCGCCCCTGCATGCCTGCCGTTACGCGGGATGGAAAGCGAGTTTTCGTCACCATCGAGGATCCCGGGCCCCCTATCCCGATCGCCGACGACCCCTTGCAATCCCATCACTGGGACAATAGGAACCGCGTGAGCGTAAATGGCGGCGCGGTGGATATCGTCGACACAACAACCTTGAAGGTGGTCCATACGATCCGCATGAGAGGACCCGGGGAAGGTGCGATGCACGACATTTTCTTATCGCCTGACGGAAAATATATGCTAGCCGGCTGCTGCGAGATGCATCCCGGTGGCGACTTTCTAGCCGCGATTGACGTCCAGACTGAGAAAGTCGTTTGGGAGGTTCCGTTCGACTACGACGTGGAAACTTTTGCAATCGAGGCGGGCCGGGACGGCTCATCCAGCCGAGTTTTCGTGGAGACTCCCAATTTGCATGGGTTCATCGTAGTTGATTTTGCGACCCACAAGCAGGTGGCTAAAATTATTTTCCCGAGAAAACCCAGCGGATTTTATTTCAGCGGCGCGCCTCCAACGAAGATCAAAGATGAAACACACGGCAGCGCCATATCTCCTGACGGCAAGACCCTGTGGATCAACAATCATGAATCGAACGCAGCGTTCGTATATTCCCTGCCCGCGCTCAAACTGTTAGGGTATGTCCCCGTGACTCAAGCCAAAGAAGAAGCAGGTCATCCCATTTCGAGCATTCCAAGCTGGATCACTTTCACTGCCGACGGCAGCAAGGCCTACGTTTCCTGCGACGAGGTCGATGCAGTGTCGGTTATCGATGCCAAGACCATGAAGGAAGTGGCCACAATTCCAGTCGAGAGTGGATTTAAATTCGACGCCACATTAGTGCTGCCCTAGTCCGGATGTTTCATAAGCGTATCTTAGATCCACGGATTTTTTGAATGATTTCACATTTTGCTGGCGTCGCGGTTGTAGGGGCACGGCATTGCCGTGCCCCTACGGCGTGTACATGAACCAGCAGTTTCTTTGATGGATGTAAGTCGCAATTAAATTGCGCTCACGTCGCTTGTGAGTAGGGCCGGCTAGAGGCAAGATTTCGAGAAGACTCCTATAAGTTTGGTGGGGGCAATTCCTGCGGCTGCTGGCGCCCCCACATACCGCCGACTTTGTATTAAAAACTAAGGCTCAGAGACATCTGCACTTGCCGCGAGCTTCCGATTGTCTTGGTTACCTGCCCCAGACCAGTGGGACAATTGTAGAAGTAGTTGGGAGGCCCTGCGGAGCTGCCAGTCGCTGCGCAAGTCGAAGGCGAAGGAACGGGAGCCGTTCCGATCTGCGGATTCTGGCCGTAGGCCAGGTTTTGAGTAACGTTGTCTATGGGAACGTCGAAGCTGGGCGTATTTGTCAGGTTAAAGATGTCAAGGGTGTATTGCAAAGAGAACCGCTCGGTCAACTGCGTGACCTTGACAATCGAGATGTTGGCATTCCGTTGCCAGGATTGCCGGAAGATGTTGCGCTGGCCGCTGGTGAAACCTGTTTCGAAGTTATCCCCCGGAGCGATGCCGTTGGTTGCGCTGGGAGTCAAAAGCGGCACGGTGAAGCAAGATGCCTTCAAGGCGGGCTGGCCGGGCGTCTCGCCGATGGCCCCGGTGAGAGCGTTCTTTGGCGTGCAGCCATTGGCATAGTTCAGCGGTACGATGGGATTGGTAATGCCGTTGTAGATGCCGTAGTAGATGCTGCCCACTGCTCCGGAATAGTCAATCACACTGTAAGGTTGCCCACTCTGGACGATGATTACACCCTGTACGGCCCAGCCGTCAGCCACCTTGCTTTCCCACTTCGACGGCGCAAAAAACTTCGGCAGCTCATAGTGATAGTCGGCGTTGAAGATGTGCGTTCGGTCAAAATCGGAAGGCCCATACCCGTCCCGCACATTCAAGGGATTGTTGCCATTGTAAAAAAGACCCATGGCGCTTTGTTCGTCAAACGAGCGTGAAAACGTGTAGGAGATGCCCGCCGAAAGCCCATGGGTCAGCCGTTTCTCGACATGCACCTGTAAAGCGTTGTAGGCCGAAATTCCTTCGGCATCGAAAGACTCAGATTCGTTCGCAACTCCGATGTAAGCATCGCGCAAGTCCATGTTGCCGCCTTCCGGGGTGGCAACCATCGGTTGACCGGTCGGCAAAATGAATGGGCAAGTATCCGCGAACTGGTTGTACCCAGCGCCGCATGGATTTGCCTGAGCGGTATATCCATACGTGTAGGACTGCGCCCAAGGCGCGTTGGCATCGGGACATACTGGCGCTGGCCCGCACAAGGGGTTGGTTGGGCTCGCGGTCCTCGCCTGATTGAATGGGATGGGAATAATCTCGTGACGGCCGAGAGCATTCACATACCCGACATCGATCGCCAGATCGTTGCGAGGCTGCCATTGAATGTCAAGGGTGCTATTCAGCGTGTAGGGAAGCTTATTGGTCCGCTGATAATCGGCCAAAAAGAATGGCTCCCCGTTATTCGTATTCGGAGTACAGCCGGCATTGGGAGCTGGATTCCCCGCCAGAGTGGCCATGGCACAGGCGTTCGGCAGAATGATGCCCGCTGGATTCCCGGACGGCTGCGCCGCCGCGAGGTTCGCTGCGGTCCCCCAGGGAAATTCCAATGTGGGGTTCGCGACGGAAAGTGTATTTACAAACGGCTGCGTCTGGTTAATCCCAAAGGGCCCTTCATTTGTGACGTTCGCAGTTCCCGCCGGGGAAAGATAACTGTACAGTTCGCCACGATCGTAATACATCCCCCAGCCCGCGCGAACCACGAGTTTATTATTGAACAGCTTGGGGCTCCAGGCGACGCCGATGCGAGGCGCGAATCCCCACTGCCGCCCGGTCAGAGTTGAATTGCTCACGCCGGGCGTGGCGTCTTTCGGATTATTTCCGGCGACAATCAGGCCATTCGAGACGATGGTGTCCGTCATGGGGTTGTAGTCGTAGCGCGACGGATCGAAGCTGAGGAGATTGCCATATTTCTCCGTCAAACCGCCGTCCCAATCCCAACGCAAGCCCGCAGTGATGGATAAGTTGGAACGCATTTGAAACTTATCCTGGATATATTCACCAGATTCATTCGCGCGCATGTACCGGCTGGGATTGCCAACCAGAAGTGAAGTAACGTTCAAAGCATAATTCGCCGAGAGGTTGCCGGCCATAAAGCCGGTGAAATCGGGCGACATGATCGTGCCGATCTGATTTCTCTCGTCCCGCGTGTTGAGCTGCGTGTAGGCGTAGCTGCCGCCGAAAGTAATGGTGTGCTTGCCCCAAGTCCAAATGGCGTTGGCGGAGGGATTGAAGCGATTCTGGAAGACCCCCGTCAGGGCTCCCAGGGAACTGGCACCAGCCCCGATGTTCATTGAATAGGCATAAGGAGTTGCAGCAGAGCCTGCGAAAGCAATGCTGATTCCGGGGAAATAGGGTGTGCCGAGAGTATCCATGGTGCAATCCGCAGCGGACTGGCTGGTCATGGACTCGCACGCGCTGGCCAGCTGGGCCGATGTGAAGGGTTGCGATATCGTGCTAAAGGCTTTTTCCCGGACAAACCCAAATGTTTCCGTAATGCTCAGATTGGAACTCATTGTTTGGGTGTGACTCAGGGAAATCACCTGGCTGCCAGCGTCGAGATGCTGATCAAAACCTGCAACCATCGAGTACCCGAACGGGGCGATTGTAGGGTCATGCTGGTAGTAATACTTGATCCCGAAGGAATGTGTCGAATTCGGGTTCCAATCGAGATTGGCCACAGCCTGGCGGGAAAGAAATACGGCCGTCCCTGGGACCTCGGCATCTTCTGGAAACGCGGTGATCAGAGCCGATTGAACGTTGGGATTGGAACTGAACGCACCGGGATTGCCGATGACCGAATTCGGATTGGCGGACGGAATCAAGTACTGTCCGTTGGGTAACTTGTAATTGAACAGCGTGTAAGCAATTGGATTTATTCCACAGCTGGCATATAGGCCAGAATTGCATGGGGTGGCGCTGAAGTTGGCAGTCACTGGTACCGGGCCTGTGAGCATAGCATTCAGCGGCGAAGACCCAGTGGTGGCATTGTTAGCTGCGGTCGCCAAACCGATCAAAGATCGATCATTGGTGAGGTCCGGCGGCACAAACGCTCGAGAGATGCCGATCTCGTCGTCGGACGCGCGAACATTCTGATAGCTGGCAAAAAAGAAGAGCTTGTCCTTTTTAATTGGCAGTCCAATTGTAGCCCCCGCTTCGTACCTGTGCAGGCCGGGATTCTTTTCGCTGGCTGGAATATTGGGGTCGGCATTATAGAAAAAGGGATCTGCGTTCAGCCAATTGGTTTCCCGATGAACGTAAGCCGACCCGTGGATGTTGTTGGTCCCGGAAGCGGTGCTCATGTCAATGTGCGCACCACTTGTGGAGCCTTGCTGCGCATCGTACATGGAGGTATTCACACGCACTTCCTGGATGGACTCGGGCGCCGGCGAAGGCAAAGATTCGCCGATAGCAAGGTAGACAGATGCGCTGCTCTGGATCGGAATAGAGCTGAGGCCCGAAGCGTTGCTGACGCCCGTTGCATTTACAATGCGGGCAGAATTCACCTGGCTGGTCGTCTTCCCGTTGAAAAGGCTCCTGGCATCCACGCCGTTCACCAGAAACGTGTTGCTGGTGTCACGCTGGCCATTGGCCCAGACCGGAGCGTTCCCCAAGCCCGAATTTGCGCCAGTGCCGCCGGAAAGTTCGGCGCTTACGCCGGGCGATAAAATGGCCAGACCGGTGAAGGATCCCGTGGGCAGAGGAACTGCGTCAATTTCAAGCTTGTCCATCACGTAGCCGTTGGTCGTGTCGACCATGTTGATCAGCGGAGTTTCCTCGACCGTGATGGATTCGCTTACGTTGCCGATCTTCAATTCGGCGTTGACGGTCGCCGTGCGGTTGGCCTGCACCAGGATGGACGGTATGTTTTGCGACTGAAAACCCTGCTGCGTGAATGACAGCGAGTAGTTCCCGATGGGCAGGTTCACAAAGGAATACGATCCGGTGCCGCTGGTGGTCTGCGTTCGGCTTAACTTGGTTTCATCGCCGGTAAGGTTGACCGTGGCGCCCGAGATAATCGCGCCGGATGAGTCCGTGACGGTGCCCGTGATGCCGCCAAGTGTTTGTTGAGCATATGCGCAAGGCATTGTTTGAGACGCGGCCATGATCCATAGAGCGGCAACCAACAGGGACAGCTTAACCCGTAAATTCATGAGTCCCACCTTTAGGAAACAAGTTTGGATGCTTTACGACAAGGTCGCACGATCAATTTGCTTCAGCGCTCGTCGCGCGGCGTGGCGTTTGGCTCTTCGAGGAGGGATGTAATCTAAGCGAATTTCGGAGGCGCGAAAACCTTATTCTTTCGATTGCCAAGATCAATTAATCGGATGCCGGTGTCACTTCTTTGCAACAATATTCACAATCCCGATATAAGTCACGAATCGCGCCTCGCGGCTGACCGTCGACACAACCCGCTGCAACCCTTTGGCTATCTCGCGAATCGACGAACCGCAAGCGATCCCTCGAGAAATGTTCTCCCGGTCCGCCAGTATAAGTGTCAGTGGCGAGCGCCGACGCACGGCCGGAGCAATCCCCCCATGCTGGGCCAACACAAATTGAATGGACACGTGATCCTTGCCGAAGGTTCGTGCAATCCCATGCAAGGACTGCCCGGCCTTCCAACGCCTCCACATGTCGTTCCGCCGCTGCTCAGAAAGCTTGAACCGTCGCCAAAGAGTCATAAACACCACCTTTAGAAAAACGACTTATACCAAGATAGTGTTGCATCGACCAGTTGAGCTGGCACTGTTTCTCAGGATTTGGGATTGGCGACGGGATCGGCGAGTCGGGCGGCTTGGTCTATGAGCCTTCGACCTTGGGCGTCGACTGAGCTCCAGGGGGTTCGCGGAAAGGATCCATCGGAATCGGCGCATACTCGATATCGATGATCTCGAGATGTTCCGTCCTCGCTGGCGCGCGCAGGTCTACGCAATCGCCGGGGCGCGCCTTCATCAGCGCAACGGCGAGAGGCGAGCGCCAGCTGATGTAGCCGCGGTCGAGGTTCACCTCGTCGATCCCGACGATCGAGACGACGTGTTCGCGGCCGGCGGCGTCCTTGTAGGTCACGGTTGCGCCGAAGAAGACGCGGGTAGCGGCTGATCCCGTCCGCGGAGTGGCGGGGTCGACGACCACGGCCGCGGTAATGCGTTTCGTGAGAAAGCGAATCCGCGAATCGATCTGGCCTAAGCGTCGCTTGCCGTAGAGGTAGTCGGCGTTTTCACTGCGGTCTCCGTTACTGGCAGCCCACGCCACAACCTGCACCACCGCGGGCCGCTCGCGACTCAGCAGGAACCCATGCTCGTCTTTCAGCCGCTGCAACCCTGCGGGCGTGATGTAGTTTTTGAGAGTCGGTCCCGCCTCCTCTCGCACCGGTTCTCGGAGAGGCCGCTTTGTTCGCATTTGCCAATCTGCCACGGTCCACAGCGTACCTAAAATTGATCCGCGAAGGCAATTGCGCGACCCGAGCAATGGCCTACTGAACAAAATCATCTATTTTTGGAGTGAGGTCCGTGCCCACCAACATCCGATGCCGTTGAAAATCGCACGAGCAAAGACAATTCATGGCCATTTCGTTGGATTTGATTTTCTATAGCGCTTGCTGCTCTCTCCGGTTCTACCTCACTTCTCAGACTGTACCGAATTCTAGAGCCTCGCGCTGGGCGAGGAAGCGCACCATCCGTTTCAAGTTCTGAGCAGTTGCTGCCGGCAGGAATTGCTCGGCGACATTCCAGGTGCGCCGCAGTCGCACGCGGCGCAAGCGCATCTGCTGTTTCAGTTCGGTGAACAGAGCTTCAATCTTGTAGCGCACTCTCTGCAACTGTTTGTAGGCTGACGTTCCAGCCAACGCTCGCACTGTCTGTCGCACTGGTTCCTGCTAATGAACAAACAACCTCCGATACGGACCTCGGGTACAAAGCGTTTTCTGTGGACAATCATGGCATTGCGCTCCTGTCGAACGATAGAGATCGCCCTGACTGCTGCGTCTCTGACCACGATAGTGCAGTGGTTTTCCTTCTGGGCAGTAGTATGCATTTTCTTGGGGCTCGTAGCGGAACGCGTCACGGGTGAAACGTCCGCGTGTTTGGTGCCGATGATCAATGACTGGAATGTGTGGTTGGATGTTTCGCTCCAGCAACGTACAACACCTTGCGGGGCTTGAGGAGGCATGGACCGACGCTCCAACAATATTTTCAAAGAATGACAAACGAAAATTGTTCAATTTCCCACGTGCATGAAACTTATTGGCGACGCTTCGACGCGAATATCGTTCCAAACTTGCTCCGGAATACTGAGAAAGGCTTTGACCACATCGGGGTCGAACTGACTCCCCGAACAGCGCAGGATCTCCTTTTGCGCCGCCTGGAATGGAAGGGCGGAGCGGTACGGCCGATCCGAGGTCATCGCATCGAGGGTATCCGCCACCGAGAAAATTCTGGCCCCCAACGGGATTTCTGCGCCTTTCAGTCCATTGGGGTATCCTGTGCCATCATAAAATTCCTGATGGGCCAGCAAGATTTGCGCGGCTCCTGACAGGAAAGAGATTTGTCTTACCATGTCATATCCGATGCGCACGTGCTGCCGCATGATTTCCGTCTCGTCGGGAGTTAATTTGCCCGGCTTAAGAAGAATCGCATCGGGGATCCCGATTTTACCAAAATCGTGAAGAAATGCGCCCAACTCGATCTGCTTGAGTTCCTCCGCGTTGCAGCCGATGGCCTTGGCTATCACTAACGAATAGCGAGTCACGCGTTGGGAATGCCCAGCCGTCTCGTTGTCCCGCAAATCCAACGCTCCGCCCAGCACTTGCAATGTTTCATCGTAAGTGGATTGAATATGTTCGACGACAATTTGGAGTTGTTTCGTCCTCTCGCTCACCAGCTCTTCCAAATGATCGTTCTGCAGCTTCAGTGCCTCCCGGAGCTCGTGCAGTTTGAGATGCGTTTCGACTCGGGCGCGCACTTCATCGAATTGGAAAGGCTTAGATATGTAATCCACTCCACCAGACCGGAAAGCCTTCACTTTGTGCTCGATTTCGTTCAGCGCGCTGAGAAAAATCACGGGGATACTTGAAAGTTCTTTGGTGGACTTGAGGCGCTCGCACACTTCATAGCCATCGATTTCAGGCATGTTGATATCCAGCAAGATCAAGTCCGGCGGATTGCGCGTCGCCGCAGCGAGGGCCAGGCGACCCAGGGGAAACGAACGCACCTCAAAGCCTTGCTGCCGGAGCATGTCTTCCAACAGCCTCAAATTCGCGGGATTATCATCCACAATCATGATGTCCCGTTGAGCCAATAATTGTTCCTTCATGGTCTTCACATCTCCTGCGCGAACGAATTCATGGCATGGCATTGCGCTTTTGGCGAGTTCCTGGAAGCGCGCCTCGCGGCGTCATCCCAGACTTTCGTTATTGCTGCGACCTTTAGCGATATCATCCTGAATCTGGGATTTCTTGAGTTAATCTTTGCCGATTTTCTCAACCTCCTCGAGACCGGGAACGCGAACACATGCCATTTCCTGGACGCCCCGGAGTTTTGCGAAATTCCCGAGGCGTTCTATGCAGGTCCGCGTGAGGACAGTCCCCTTCCTAAGGATTAACAACTTCCCGTCCTTGCTCAATACGTCCTCCTCAAGGGCCATGGCAATGCGAAGATCCCGAATCGGCAATCGTCGAACTTCAAACTCCATTTTTGGGGGATGGTAGCTATCGAGGGCAACCAACATTCGGTCATCGAATCGGCCCGACAACTTGATCTGGTCTAGGGCGGAGCGCAGAGCAACGCCTCGGTATAACATTCGGTCCAAGTGCAACGCCAAATGGAGCATGTGAGCGCCATGTCGGATTAGTTCCGTCGTGGACGGTTCTTCCTCGGGATTCTGTTGCCACCGAATCATCTCGGCCACAATTCCCAATCGCGGGATATTCAGTAGGAGACGGGCGGCGCTCTCCGGATGAGCGTGGAACATTTGATCTTCCTCAAGGGATAGATCCTGACCCCCGTAGGCCTTTTCGAAAACTTCCTCGGGCAGCGATAAGCAGCCGAATAAGCACAACCTGGCAGCCAGTTCATACTGCCAGGAATTCACGATCTCCATTGGTTTTGTGATCCAGCCCACAATATCTTGAATGGCGCGTGAACGTGAGGCCAACACTGGCGAGGAGATCTGGACTAGCTCCCAAAGAGTGTCAACTGCCCCAGCAAGGGTCTTTTCCAGCAGATCATGCTCGGCTCGCTGTGCAAGACGTAACTTGAGCTGAGTCTTAACGCGAGCGTGCACTTCCTCGAATTGGAAGGGTTTGGAAACGTAATCGACTCCTCCCGACCGAAATCCTTTGATCTTGTCTTCGGTCGCATTGAGAGCGCTTATAAAAATAACCGGAATTGCCGAAAGAGGCGCTCTGGACTTTAGCTGCTCGCACACTTCATAGCCATTCATTTCCGGCATATTGACGTCCAAAAGAATCAAATCCGGAAGCTCTTGTTCCGCAGCTGCGAGAGCGAGCCTACCCAGTGGAAACGACCGCACCTCGTAATCCTGCTGCCGGAGCATATCGTCCAAGAGTTTCAAGTTTGCTGGATTATCATCCACGATCATGATATTCCCTTGATTGCCTGCGGACGTAGACTGGGGGCTCCTCAACGACATGCTTCCTCCAGCAACCGGGTCAAAGCGTCGTATTCATACCTGTCGGCAAGCTCCTGAAGAGCGTTCGCGGATTCGGTATCTCCGTTCTCGGGCACCTTAAGAATCAGCTTATCCAGAAGCTTTTTGTTCCCGGCCATGGTGGCATTGCGGATCTCTCCGATGAGCTCCCGCGGTATATGCCGGAGGCTGTCGGACTTCAGGGCCGATACGCCGACGACATGTTGGCCTTCGGCCTCACTCATTTCTTCGTAATCATAAACAATCCCGAGATGGGTTCGCATGCTTTCCAGCAGTTCGCCCTCGTTGCATGGTTTCGCGACGAAATCGTCGGCTCCGCTTTGAGCTACTGCGCGACGATCGGCCTCCATAGCGCTAGCGGTTAGAACAATGATAATCGTTGCAATACCGCGCGGATCGGCTTTGATTCTCCGCGTCGCCTCAAGACCATCCATGATGGGCATGTGCACGTCCATCAGAATCAACTGCGGGCTCCATTGCTCCCAGGCTCGGATAGCTGCCTCCCCGTTGTCGGCACTTAGCACAGAGAAGCCGATGGAACCAAGCAGCTTCACCAGCCAATTCTGGTTCTCAGGATGATCGTCGACCACTAGAATTTTTGGCGGTTGCTGCCCCGTCCGAATGGAAATAACGCGCCGGGGCGCAATTCGCTTCACGGCAACTCGCGCGTCGCCGCGGAGGATCGGGACCTCAAACCGGAACACCGAGCCGCCGCCTGGGTTGGTCGTTACTGTGATGTCACCACCCATTAGGCGCGCGTATCTGCGACTGATTGCCAAGCCCAGGCCCGTTCCCTTCAGGCTGTCCATCCCGCTCCTGGTTTGGCTAAACGACTCGAACAATTTCTTTTGGTCCTCTTCCGTTATTCCGGAACCAGTATCCTCAACGCGGGCTGACAGCCACAGATCGGCATTTCGTTGCTCCAAAGTGACGTGTAGCTTGATCCCGCCAACCTGTGTGAATTTGACGGCGTTGCCCAGAAGATTGATCAGCACTTGTCGAATCTTTCCTACGTCGGAGGAAATATACGCCACCGATTCACCTTCGAGCGCCATTTCGAATCGGAGCGCCTTCGCCCCAGCCCTTAAACGAAACATCGCCGCCAGATCGTCCAACAGTCTGGCGAGGCTGAATGTCGATGGATTCAGCTCCGTGCGACCGGCCTCGATTTTGGACATATCCAGAACGTCGTCGATGAGAGTTAGCAAGTGCTCGCCACTTCGACCGATGATCTTGAGATTTGCCTTCGCCTCTGTTCCCAGAGCCGGATCTCGCAACATCAACTGGGCGTAACCGAGAATGGCGTTCATCGGAGTGCGGATCTCGTGAGACATCGTCGACAGGAACGTACTCTTGGCCCGGTTGGCGGCCTCGGCGTCCCCCTTGGCCTGCTGCAACTGCTCATTGGCATCATGAAGCTGTTGGTTGGCGGCCTGTAACTGCTGCGAATTGTGAAAAATCTCGGCTTCCATCTGTTCCGCACCGGTGAGCGGTCTTGCGGGATAACTACCGGCTTGCGACTTTTGCCGCACAAACTCGGTCACATCCACAACGCGATGAATGAAGTACTCGGTGCGGCGGTCGGCCCCGAGCACGGGGGAGTTCATCGGACTCCAAAAGCGCTCCTCGAAGGAACCGTCGGGCCGGCGGATGTCGTACTTCTGGACGGCCATTGTGTCTGGCTTTCCGGTCTCGCGCGCATGGTCGAGGGATGCCCGCCAGTTGGAAACCCCTGAGACGTCGGGCTGGTCCGGGTTGTCGGGGAAGATCTCGAAGATGCCACGGCCGAGGATGTCCTCGCGCTTCGTCATCGTGGCATCGAGAAAGGCGTCACTTACCGCTACGATCTTGAGGTCGGATGTGAAAACTATGAAGAGGCCAGGCAGCGACTCGAAGAGTCCCTGCAATACAGCGCGGCTACGGTGAAGCTCATCTTCAGCCGCCCTGCGCATGGTGATATCGCGAATGGCGGCGGAAACCAGCATGCCTTCCTCGATTTCCAGGGGGCTGAGGCTGACTTCAACCGGGAATTCGGTCCCATCCTTGCGCAGCGCGTGTAACTCAACGCCTGCCCCCATGGATCGCACGCGAGGATCGCCAAAAAAACCCGTGCGGTGCCCTGAATGATTGCCCCGGAATCGCTCCGGCACCAACAACTCAATGCTTTGCCCCAATAGATCTTCTCGCGCATATCCAAACAGCTTCTCCACCTGCGTGTTGACCAGGACGACCTTTCCCTCTTGATTCACCACCACCACTGCATCTGGAGC
>Ga0206831_1220_pt1 | contig 13599 bp, 15 predicted proteins | sample Alteio_BWOrgCont_73_FD_152876 | JGI IMG/M metagenome (GOLD analysis project Ga0206831, IMG submission 152876) | Enriched cells from forest soil in Barre Woods Harvard Forest LTER site, Petersham, Massachusetts, United States -... | ecosystem: Environmental > Terrestrial > Soil > Temperate forest >...
TTATGAACGGCTGCGAGCTCTCTTGGATAAGTAGGCTAGTAGTAGGCGAGCGATTCAACACCCGCACCAGCCGTGAAGGTGGATACCACGCGATTTTGCGACAGGTCCACCACCGAAACCGTGCCATCGCCATGGTTGGCCACGAGCGCGGTTTTGCCATCGGGAGCGAATGCGAATCCCATGGGATCCTTGCCGACGGTGAACATGTGCTGCGTGCCATGCGGGTCGGCCGTATCGATCACATTGACCGACGCTTCGGTCATGTTGCAAACCAGGAGCTTGGAACCGTCGGGAGAAAAGCGCGGCTTATAGGAGGCCTTGGTGTTGCCCTGGAGCGGCAGCGAGACCTCCACCATATCGGTCGCCGTATCGATGATCAGTAATTTCGGCTCGGTCAGATCATTCGCCACCACATACTTTCCGTCGGGCGAAGCGGTGATGCCCTGGATTCCATTGGGCGCGGGGATGCGCGCGATGATGCTGCGCTTCTTCAAATCGATGACGGCTATGAACAGCCGATCGTTCTTGGCGGCAACGTAAGCTTTACTGGCGTCAGGCAGTACGGCGATCCAATGACCGGTGCCCTCCGTATCGATGGCGGCTTCGATGGTGCGAGTTTTGGGATCGATCACCAGCAGTTTGCGGCTCAGATCGCAAGCGACGTAGATCGTGCCTGCGGCGTCGATCTGGATGCCGTGGGGCGCTTGATAAGGAGAAACGTCGATGGTGCCGGCGAGCTGCCGCGTAGCGAGGTCGATGATCGCAATGGTGTGGCCCGGATGCGGATTTTTGCCATAAACGCCGTCGCCGTAGACGGGAGTGTAGGCAAACTTATGATCGGGAGAGATGGCGACATCGTGCGGCGCGACCCCCACGTCCAGCTTGGATATTTCCTTATACGTCGACGGATCGAGGAAGCGCACTTGCCTGCCGATTTTGTCGATCACAATCAATCCGTGCGAGCCCGTGGGATTGTTCGGATCGACGCTGGCTGCGGCGAAGGCCAGTGTTACGGCAGCGATTCCGGTGAAGGCGAGAAGTGCGGCTTTGTTCGAGGCCATGATCGGCAATTATATACCCGCCGCAGCGCCGGGCCCAGAACTCTGTTCCACCACATCAAGCTGCCTGTCACGAACAGGAACGCGGGCGCGAGCCCGATGATGACCCATACGGCTTTGCTTTGCCATCCGCCGAAGTTGCCGAAATGCAGGTAGCTGATCCAGCGGATGACTTGGTCGCCGGTAGTAGGCTTCGGACGAAAAAAACGCGTGCTAGGAGTAACAGGCCCGTCTATGCCATACACATCGAGCGGAGCAATCTTATTCACGACGACTTGCACCGGCCTCGGAATGCCGCCGTAGAAGCCAACGAATCCGAACATTACTACGATTGGGAGCATCCAGAAACCGATTACGCTGTGGAGTTCCCAATTGAAGAGCTTCCAATTCGAGGTGGTCTGAATGGTCAGGCTGCGACGCCAACGTTCTGTACCAGGCCACCAGAGCACGGCCCCACTCAATGCGAGTACCAGGACAATAACGGCACATGCGCCATTGATCAGGCGTCCCCTTTCGCCCGATAGCAGGTTCACATGCAGATCGATAAGCCAAGCGATGAGTTGGATGGAGTAGGGGGTCGACTCACCCAGATCCACACCGTTATACGGATTAAAAAGGCGCTCTTTCTTATGGCCGTTGCGATCGAGCCAGATTTCTATTGCCTGATTAGGGGCTTGATTGGGCCGCCTGGCGTCCCAAATCCAACTCACTCGGTAGCGCGGATAAGCGCGAATGGCGGCATCGCGAAGCTGCTCGTGCGTGAGGCGAGGGCCCGAGACTGCGACCGTTTTAGACCCCGGCCACAGTGACTTGTACAGCTCGTTGCGGAAGACGATCGCGCTGCCGCTCACGCTAATAACGAAGACGTAGAGACCGAGCGCGACGCCCGTCCACAAATGAATCTGAAAGATCGCTTTGCGGAGCCAAAGGCTTTTCGGCCGCCGCAGCCATCTCTGTGCTAACCGCACGGCATTTGCCTCCGGCGGTAAGACCTTAGCTAGCTACCTTTGCCACGATCTGCGATGGATCCGCGCCCACGCGACCCGAACCGTAGGCAGCCGCGGCCGGAAGCTGGAAGTCGAACTTGATGGTGGGCAGATTAGGAATGGGCGAAGACGGATCGTTCTTGCGAACGTCGGTGACGAGAGACGCCGTGACGCCGAATACCGTATCGGAATCGATGTGCTCGTCGCCCTGCAAATACAAAGCGGTGACCACTTCGCGATAACCTTCGGCGCCGATGATGAAATGAATGTGCGCGGGCCGATAGCCATGGCGTTTCTGAGCGCGGATCATGTCACCGACCGGGCCATCCATCGGGATCATGTAGCCAAGCGGCGCGATGGTGCGGAGATAGAAGCGGCCATCGGCATCGGTGCGGAAGGTGCCGCGCAGGTCCATCTCGGATGGGTCATGCTTTTGCAGATCGTAATTGCCGGTTTCATCCGGCTGCCAGACTTGGACCGTGGCGTGGGGCACGCCTTGTCCAGCGGAGTTGGTCACGCGCCCATAAAGGCAGACCTCCAGGCCGTTGGTGGGCTTGGTCACGATGGTATCGCCCAGCTTCAGAACCGGCGAGTCTTGCCGATAGAACGGTCCCACTAGGCTCGATTTGGTGCCGGCTTCGGTGGCGCGGCGATCGTGCAACGCATTCACCAGGCTGCTGAGGCCGAGAGTGTCCGAGAGCAGGATAAACTCCTGCCGGTACGCCGTGCATTTTTGGCCGACGGCGGTAAGGAACTTGATTCCTTCTAGCCACTCCTCTGGCGTGAGGTCCACCTCGCGCGCGAAGTCATGCAAATGCCGCGTGAGGGCGGCCATGATCTCCTTAAGACGCGGATCGGTTGTGGATGCCATTTGATCCAGAGCGGCTTCTGTAATTGTGTGTTCGTCAATTGCACGCATATGTGCCTCCATTGTTACCGTAAGGTCGCGGGTCACCGTCAAGTCGCGGTGAAAAACGAGTATACAGCATGGGGAATGGCCGTTACTCGACGCGCTGGGGCCGTAAACTGGGAACTTATGCCAAAGGTTTTGGTGACAGGCGGAGCCGGCTATATCGGTTCCGTCACGGCCCATGTTCTGAAGCGGCGCGGATACGGCGTAGTGATCGTGGATGATTTATCGCGCGGCTACGAACATAACCTCCGTGGACTTCCGTTCCACAGACTCAACCTCTCCGAAACCGGCGCGTTGGCAGACTTACTCAGCGGTGAACGCGTGGATGCGGTGGTACATTTTGCAGCTCATTCCATGGTGGGAGAGTCAACCAAAAAGCCAGAACTGTACTTCCTGAACAACGTCGGCGGCAGCGCATCATTGCTGAGCGCAATGATGCAGGCTGGCGTCAAGCGGCTGGTGTTCTCATCCACGGCGGCGGTGTATGGGACGCCCAAGATCGTGCCAATCCCGGAGGATTTGGCGTTCGATCCAGTGAATCCCTATGGCGAGTCCAAGGTGTTGGTGGAAAAGATGCTGAAGTGGATGGATCAATGTAGCGGGCTGGGAAGTGTCGCGCTGCGTTATTTCAACGCGTGCGGATCGGGAGTCCGGGCTCGGCGAGGAACATGTTCCGGAGACGCACCTGATTCCGTTGCTGATCCAGGCCGTGGTCACTGGAAGGCCGGTGACGATTTTTGGCGACGATTATGAAACTCCGGACGGCACCTGCATCCGCGACTACATCCACGTGACGGACCTGGCGGAGGCGCACGTGGTGGCGATCGAGAGGTTGCTCGCGGGCGGGGGATCGAATGTGTTCAACGTGGGCACCGGAGAGGGCCATTCGGTGATGGAGGTGATGCGAGCTGTGGAAGAAGTCACGGGCAAGAAGGTGCCACATGAGATCGGGGCGCGGCGCGCGGGCGATCCGGCGGTGCTGGTGGCGAATTCCGACAAGCTGAAGCGAACGCTGGGTTGGAAATCGAAGTTTTCGGAGCTGAACGATATCGTCGCGACCGCGTGGCAATTCGACAAAAAAAGAGCGGAGCGGGAGCGGTGATCGCTTAGTTCGGCTGCGGGAGCTTTGTTACAATTAGCTCTCGCTTTCGATGACCTCCTCTCCCACCCAAGATTTGGCCGAACTTCAAGAAATCCTGAGGATGAAGTCGGTGCGATTCGGCACTTTCACCCTTGCTTCCGGCCAGACCAGTGATGTTTATGTAGACTGCAGACCAACCACTTGCGACCCCAGGGCTATGCCGCTGATCGGGCGTCTCTTCCGGCAAAAGATGGAAGAAAAAATGTGGTTTCCCGACGCGGTTGGGGGATTAACGCTGGGGGCGGACCCAATCGCCTTCGCCATTGCGAGAGAAAGCCTCGATCGTCCCCCGGTTATCGATTGCTTCATTGTCCGAAAAGAACGCAAAGCGCACGGGATGCAGAAGTTCGTTGAGGGCTTGGAGGCAACCGAAGGACGAAGGGTGGTTGTCCTTGACGACGTTTGCACCAAGGGCGAATCCACGGCAATCGCGATCCGCAACGCCAAGTCGGTTGGGATGGAAATTCTGGGCGCCGTTTGCCTCATCGATCGAGAGGCAGGCGCCAGCGAGCTCCTGCGCGGTGAATTTGGCGTCGAGCTCGCGAGTATCTTCAAGTTGTCGGACTTCAGAAAGTAGCCAAGCCAGAGCTTTCGGCTCAAATTGAGCCACTACCCTATCACCCGGTAGTTGGTCGGGTCCTAAAGGTGCGTGATGGGTACAAACTGGACAAAAGTCCAGGCTGGGAGAACTCCTACAGGCTGGGAGAACTCCTAGTGGATAGGCTGGCATCCGTTCGATTATTATTGCTGACGTTGCTGCCTTGGCTGCGCTAGTTGCTAGAAGGGCGCTGAGGGATCTGGCCAGCATTTAATATACTTTGTCTTTTATAGAGATCAGGGCTAGCGTTGTGTCCTGTGGAGAGCGAGAGACGCTCATTCAGGCTTATCTAGACGCTACGGAGGCCCACCGCAAAGCTTCGGATTCCGTTTACGAAGTCCATTCTCCGGAGTGGTCAAAAGCCACGGAGGGAACGCGCCAAGTATGCGAGACGACACTAGCGGCGCTTAAGCTTCACATCAGCGAACATGAGTGCTTGGCGAGAAGCTTCGTTTCCGAGCAGGGGCACGCAGTCGCCATGTAACGGATACTTACCTAGCCATTGATCCAGCTTACCGAGGGGCTAGCCGCATGTTATCTTTCGGGCAACCGCTGCATGGCCTCACTAGCATACGCTCAGTCTTACAACTGTCCCGCATGCGATCTATTGCGCGCAAACTTCAAGAGACTTCTGGATACCTACCATGAAGTGTGTCTGCGGTACCTGGAGCGTGGAGGAATCGAAGCGGCTAGCACGCGAGGCCGACAACTGTAGCGCGAATGCAAGGAAGCCCGCGATGCGTGGATGCGGCACTGCAAAGAACACGGCTGTAGTTGACGCCAAGAAATCTCGCTGTTGCTCAAATGGACCCGCTACCACCCGACAGGTAGTGGCTCAATTTGAAATTCGTTCCTCTTGACTTCCGGCTGGCTTCTGTCACGCTGGAGTCATGCCCAACCGGTCAAGCAATCGCGGAAAAGGCCGTCCCGATCCTAACGAGCTAGCTTTCTCCATCGTCCAGCAGGCGACAGGACAAATTCCCAAGGTTAATCCACCAGAGCCGCAGAAGAACTCTGCTGCCGTCACCTTGGGGCGCTTGGGTGGGCTCAAGGGCGGCAAGGCAAGGGCGGAGGCGCTCACGCCCGCCAAACGCTCCGAAATCGCCCGCAAAGCTGCAAAAAAAAGATGGAGCAACAAATAGTCTCCAATCTTCCCCCCCCCAGCTAACAATCTGATTCTAAAAGCAGTTAAGTTGATCGGCTTTTGTTGCCGTCTAATTAGCACATTATTACGCATATTTGTGCGCTCTACCAACTCGCTTGCATTGCCTATCCCTCCTAGCCCATAATTGAACTAACCCGGTTACCGGGAGGTGCGAGATGGACAAAGCTCGAATAGAAGAAATTGAAATGGCGATGCGTGAAGAACATCGCCGTGACGAGGAAGCACTAGATCGTTTAAAGCGCTTCTTGCCATCCAACGGAACGAATTCTGGAAACAGTAAGCGATTATTCGAATACATCCCGAAAAATGATCGTCTGGACCCCATCAACGTAGGCCATCACGATTCCTTGGAAGATATCGATGAAGCGCTTAATGTAGTTACCCTTCGGGGGAAGATTGGCCAGACTATGGCCAGCGACCCAACCAAGGGGTGGACTGGAAAGAAAATGTTGAAGGCCCTCGAAGAGGCCAAGTTTGCCTTTGCTGCCAGAAAGCCTATAAACAGCGTGGCGATTGCAATGAACTACTGGGTTAAGCGGGGCTTCGCTCACGTTACCAAGCGCGGATCTGGACGCATTCCAAACGTTATTAAGTGGCTACCAGACAAGCCATTTCCGCGCAGCGAATCAGACGAATCGGAGGATACGATCTAGAAAACTTAAAAGGCCGCGCTGCTAACGCGGCCTTCAGCTTTTTACCATATGGGTGTGCAGGTGCGCCGGGGCTCCGCAAAAGTCGTCCGGTGGGGGTTCGAGTCCCCCTACATCCACACAAAAGCCCTTGCTTAGGAGGCTCCACGTGTAAATTAACACGATACTCGCCAGAAATCAACTATTTGTTGGTCTGCAAGTGATTGCAAGCTAACGGTTTATAGTCACATCCATAGCTCCGCATTATCACTCCTACCAATCCCTTGTTCTATTTTTGTATTGACAGTGCATGACCCCTCAAGCATAATATCAATATGAACCAGCTAGATCCAATCAAGCGCAGCCAAGTGATCGCGGCCCTTGTGGAAGGCGCGTCCTGTCGAGCGGTATCCCGCATGACCGGCGTTGCCCGCAACACCGTAGCGTCCTTGCTGGTTGAGATCGGCGCGGCTTGCGCCGAATATCAGAACCGCGCGCTTCGCAACTTGAAGTGCCAGCGGATTCAATGTGATGAAATTTGGTCCTTCGTGGCCGCTAAGGACAGAAATATACCAGCCGAGAAACAGGGTCAGTTCGGCTTTGGAAGCGTCTGGACGTGGACCGCCCTGGATGCTGATACGAAACTCATCGTCTCTTGGATGGTCGGCGCTCGTGATGGACAATCAGCCCATGAGTTTATGAAGGACTTGGCCGGGCGACTGGCCAACCGAGTCCAGCTAACAACAGACGGCCATGCTGCCTATCTGACCGCCGTAGAAAGTACCTTCGGTTCGGATATCGACTACGCCATGCTCGTCAAAATTTATGGCGAATCGGGCGAGTCTGAGAAGCGCTACAGTCCTGCTGAGTGCATCGGTTGTGAGCGGAAGGAAATCAGCGGCAAGCCTGATCCCAAGCACGTCAGCACGTCGTACGTTGAGCGTCAGAACCTCACGATGCGGATGCACATGCGTCGGTTCACTCGTCTCACCAATGCATTCTCGAAGAAACTGGAGAATCACATCGCGGCGATCAGCCTGCACTTCATGTACTACAATTTCGTGCGTATCCATCAGACCTTACGCGTCACTCCTGCGATGGCTGCTGGGGTTAGTGACCACGTTTGGGAGATCTCCGACGTGGTGGCGCTTTTGGATTCTAGCCGATCCGAGAAGCGAGAAGAACGTGCGACACAGAGGCTTTCGAGCAATGGACCGGCCCTTGGGTTCTAAAAGCGGGGGGCGGGCAACAAATCAATGCCCCGGGTACATGCCCGCGAAGGCAGCGGTAACACCGGGGCTCACACGGGTATTGTAGCCTATTCCCAATGCCATCTCAAGGCAAGTTTTCGTATGAAAACGCAGAGCTGAGCGACCTAGAGATAGCCCTTTCGCCAGAGCGATTTGCGGCCTATCTAACCATTGCTCAACAAGATCGCTTAACCGCGATGAGTCTTTACGAACGCAATACAGCACTCTCCGAAGCCCTTTACGGTGTTATTCAAGGTTTAGAAGTGCCTCTACGGAACCACATGCACAATTCATTGATTCAAAGCATTGGACCGCAATGGTTCCTTTCTAATGTCCTGCAACATCCGCAGACCGCGATGGTTGCCGACGTCATATTCGACCTAAATAAACAGAGCAGAGCCGTGACCGGCGGACGCGTGGTTTCGGAACTATCATTTGGATTCTGGACGTCTCTGCTAGGCCCCAGGTATGAAAAAACCTTATGGGTCCCGCACCTTCATGCAGTTTTCCCAAATGCAACCTACGAGGTGATCTCGCCCGTTGGAAGAGTGGTACACAAGCTAGCCCGTCACAGGATTTCTCTTCAGCTCAACGAAGTAAGAAAGCTCAGAAACCGAATAGCCCACCACGAGTGCATCGTCAATTCAAACCTGCAAAGGCACTACGAAGAGATCATGCAGTGTATCGAATGGATCTGCCCAACGACTGCCTCTTGGGTCCAGGGAACGAATTGTTTCTTAGAGCGATTTCAGAAGAAAGCCTAGGCTTATCAGCTCCGATGCTCAAATTGAGCCACTACCACCCGACAACGTCGTTTGACACCTGATTTCGCGCCACTTATACTGAGAGTTAGCAATTTTCTACGTTTCGGGTGCTTGCCCGGGCCGGAAAACTCAGATGCCAAAACGCACCTTTCAGCCAAATAACCGCAAACGGGCCAAGACACATGGATTCCGCGTACGAATGTCCACCAAGGATGGCCGCGCCGTGCTTTCCCGGCGCCGAGCTAAGGGCCGCCACAAGCTCACCGTTAGCGACGAGAGAGCCCTGCGGTACGCCGACTAGCTTCGGCTTTCCGAAAAGCGCTCGGATCCTGAGAGCCGCCGATTTCCGTAAAGCTTACAACGAAGGAACGCGATTCACGGGCCGGTGCTTTGCAGCGTTTTGTCTGCGAGTGGAGCGCGAACCAAGCGATGGGCCACGGCTGGGGTTTACGGTGCCGCGGGTGTTCGGAAAAGCCGTGTTACGGAATCGCGTGAAACGCAGGATTCGGGAAGCGTTGCGGGTGCGGTTGCCCGAGGTGGCGCCCGAATGGGATATTGTGATCAACCCGCGGCGTCCCGCGATCGCGGTGCCGGTGGAGGAGCTTCGACGAGAAGTGGATCGGCTGGTGGCGCAATGCAGAAAGCAGTAACCGCTACTTTGCGTCTCTACAAACGCTTCGTTTCACCGATTTTGCCGTCGGCTTGCCGGTTTTCTCCCACCTGTTCGGAATACATGCTCGAAGCAGTCGATAAATACGGCGTGACGCGCGGAATCTGGCTGGGCCTGCGGCGGTTGCTGCGCTGCCATCCGTTGCACGCGGGCGGGTTCGATCCAGTGCGCTAGGGAACGCCAAACTTCATGGCCGATAATCAACTCCAGCCGAACAAATCCGGGAAGAAAGAGCTCACCATGGAGCAACGGCTCCTGCTGGCCTTCGTCCTGATGGGCCTGGTGCTTTTCTTAACACCTTATTTCTACAAAACGCCACCACCGGCGCCGAAAACGACAATCCCAGCCAGCAATCAGGCTGCCTCGCCCCCCGCAAAAGCCGCCGCGGTGCCGCAGCCTGGGGCGAAAGCGTCGGAGTCCACGCCATCCCAGCCCATCCCGGGACAGGTTGAAGGCACCTCCGAACAGCAGTTCGAGATCGATACCGATATTTATCACATCACGCTTTCCAATCGCGGCGCGACGGTGCCCAGTTGGGTTTTGAAGAAGTATCGCGACCACGCCGGCAAACCGCTTGAGTTGATGAACCCGGCGGGTTACTCGACTGTGGCGCCTCCATTCGCGCTCTCGCTGAAAGACGATAAGGTCTCTAATGTATTGAATTATGGCCTGTACGTGGCCAAGCCGTCAGCGGATGGCTTAGGGATCGAGTACGAATTCTCGGACGGCAAAAACTACGCAAAAAAATCGTTCCAATTCTCCAAACACGGATATCTTTCCCAGATCTCGACCGAGGTGACGGTGAACGGCGTCCCCACCGACCATCTGATCGAATGGCGCGGTGGGTTTGGAGATGCCACCGTTATGAATCGCGTGGGTGAGCAGCACGCGGTCTACTTCGATCCGCATGAGAGCGGAATCATTAGCCAGGGCAAGCTCTACAACAAGGACGCCAAATCGGTGAAAGACGGCCCGGTGACCGTCACGGGCGATTACTCCTTCGCCGGATTGGACGACCGCTTTTTCGCCGCCGTGTTTCTCCCGAAAGACAACACGCACGTCACGGTGGAGACGATCAAGGACGACGTGCCGCCAGGGCCCGCCGGCAAGCCCGAAATGCGGGTGGGCGTGATGGTAGGCGGAGATTCGGCGAATCGCTTCATGCTGTTCGTGGGACCCAAGGACATCGATCTGCTGCGGCGCGTGGATCCCAAGCTGCAGCAACTGATTGACTGGGGCTGGTTCGGCGTAATCGCGAAACCTCTGTTCCTGGCCATGCACTGGCTGAACGACAACTTCGTTCACAACTACGGATGGTCCATCGTTCTGATCACTATCGCGATCAACGTGATTCTCCTGCCGTTGCGGGTTAAGAGCATGAAGAGCCAGCGCAAGATGCAGTCGCTGCAGCCGAAGCTCGCCGCCATCAACGCCAAATACAAGGGTCTCAGCATGCGCGACCCGAAGAAGGCCGAGCAGAACCAGGAGGTGATGGACTTCTACAAGAAGGAGGGCGTCAACCCCATGGGCGGGTGTCTTCCGATGGTGGTGCAGCTTCCGCTGATCTACGCGCTATACAAAGTTTTCGCCGTCACCATCGAGATGCGCGGGGCGCATTGGCTGTGGATTACCGACTTGTCGCAGCCCGAACAACTGCCCATCCACATTCTGCCGCTCATCATGATCGTGTCGCAATTTGTGATGCAGAGGATGACTCCCAACCCCGGCATGGATCCATCGCAAGCCAAGATGATGATGTTTATGCCGCTGATGTTCGGGTTCATGTTCTATAATTTTTCGGCGGGCCTGGTGTTATACTGGCTAACCAGCAATTTAGTGCAAATTGCACAGCAATGGGCCGTGAATCGGATGATGCCCGCGCCTCCGCCACCTCCGCCTCCGGCTGCAGTGAAGAAGAAGGGCAAGTAACACGTGGATCACAAGCAGGTGGATGAAAACCAGGTGCATGAGAAGCAGGTTGGCGAAAAGATTTACACAGTAGAATCCAGCGGTCACCGCATCAGCGAGTTTCTCGATATGGCAATCGGGGACATGGGACTGGACTTGGGATTCGAAATTCTGGAGGGCCAGCACCTTCATCCCGATCTCGAAGATCCCGATTTGTTGGTGAAATTTTTCGGCGAGGACGTCGACGCATTACTCGCGAACAAAGCGGAGCTGCTGCTGGCGCTGGAGTTCCTCACTATGGAAGTGCTGCGGATGCCCGCCGAGCATCACTCGCTGTTGTGCTTCGATTCTAACGACTATCGCACCCTGCGGATCGAGGAGCTGCGGCTGAGTGCCGTCACGGCGGCGGAGAACGTCAAGCGCACGCGACGGCCGTTTCACTTTAATCCCATGAGCAGCCGCGAGCGGCGCATCATTCACCTGAGCCTCAGGAACGAAACCGATATTCGCAGCGAGAGCACGGGCACCGGACCGTTCCGTCAAGTGGTGGTGCTTCCTGCGGACATGCCGCTGCCGGAGCCCATTCGTCCGCCCCGTCCTGGTCCGCCACCGCGCGGCGGCCCACGCGACCGCGATTCGCGCGATCGCAACCGGCGCTCCGGACCTCCGCGACGCGGCCCAAGACCGTAGCCAAGAAAACACGCTGCGCATTCAGGACACCATTGTTGCGATCTCGACTCCGCCTGGGCGATCGGGCGTCGGCGTGGTGCGTCTTTCGGGATCTGATGCGCGGCGCATCTCTGAAAGCATCTTGAGATTTCGAGCCGGTCATGCGTGGAACCCTTGGACCGTTGCGCTCGCGGACTTCACCGATGACTCCCTGGTTCCCGTGGATCGAGTAGTGGTGGCTTATTTCGCGGCGCCGCGCTCCTACACCGCCGAAGACCTGGTGGAAATCTCGTGCCACGGAGCGCCCGTGGTCTTGCGATTCTGCGTGGAGCGAGCTTGCGCGGCAGGCGCGCGGCTGGCTGAGCCGGGCGAGTTCACATTGCGGGCGTATCTAAACGGGCGAATCGATCTTCCCCAAGCCGAAGCGGTCCGCGATTTGATCGAAGCCACTACGCTCTATCAGGCGCGCGTAGCCGCGCAGCAGGTGGAGGGCTCGGTTTCCAAGCGCATCCGCCCCGTCAAGGAACAATTGGTGGAACTGATTGCGTTGCTGGAGGCCGGCATCGATTTTGCCGAAGACGACATCAGCGTCGCGCCAGTGGAGGAGATCCTGCGGCGTCTGAACCCGATCGAGCAAACGCTCACCGCGCTGGCTTCGACATTCGACTACGGCAAGCTGGTGCACTCTGGAATCACGCTCGCGATCGTCGGACGCCCTAATGTCGGCAAGAGCAGCCTTTTTAACCGCCTGCTCGAACAGGATCGAGCCATTGTCACCGAGATCCCCGGCACCACGCGCGATTTGGTCTCCGAAGTAGCGGCGATCCACGGCATCCCGGTGAAATTTGTGGATACAGCCGGAATTCGCGCCGGGCAGGACCTGGTGGAAACCTTGGGCATCGAGCGCAGCTATCGGGCCATGGCGGATGCGGACGTGACACTGGTGGTGCTGGATCTGGCCGCGCCCGTTCACCCTGACGATCTAGCGCTGATCGAACTCGCGCGGGGACAAGGGCGTTGGATTCTGGTTGGTAACAAGGCCGACTTGCCCCGCGTGGCAGAGGCGCCCGGGGATTACATTGCGGTCTCCGCGCTCACCGGCGTTGGTATCGAGCGTTTGCGTGAAGCCATCGCTCCCCTGGCTTCCCATGAGCAGGACTCCGGTTTTATCACCAGCATCCGGCATGCGCAATTGCTTGCCGAAAGCCTCGAAGCGCTGGGGCAGGCGCGCAAAGCCGCCGAATTCGGCATCCCGCACGAAATGCTGCTGCTCGATCTTTACGCCGCGCTCCGGCCCCTGGATTCGATCACCGGGGCTACCACGGCGGATGATATCCTGAACCGGATCTTTTCCACGTTTTGCATTGGCAAGTGATTACAATGGGATTAGCTTTGCTCCGCCTGGTTGCATTCACCGTTCTCCTCTCCGCTGCGTTTCTGTCGGCGCAGCCGCAAACGCAACCCAAGAAGCAGCCGCCAACCCAGACCCAATCGCAGCCCAAGCTAACGCTAGTGAAAGAAAGCCAGTTGGACGGTAACGAAGCACTGTTCACGGTTCTCGCCGCGATTAATGCAGCCGGTTACGACGCGAACCTGGATTCGAACGCCAATTCGCCCGTTCGGAAGCGGGTTCGCGAGGCGCTCGCGAGCAAGCATCTGGCCTCGGTGGACCCGCTCAAAAAATTCATCGCGGACCATCACCAGGCGGATCCCGAGGCGGAGTTGAGCCAATACGTCTCCTTCGCACTTTCGATTGAGAGCCCTCCGGATTTCAAGTATTGGCTGGCTCCGCAAGAGATTCCGCCGGATGTTCGCAAACTGGACGGTCTGAACGAGCTGATTGCCAAC
>Ga0206831_1221_pt1 | contig 13513 bp, 13 predicted proteins | sample Alteio_BWOrgCont_73_FD_152876 | JGI IMG/M metagenome (GOLD analysis project Ga0206831, IMG submission 152876) | Enriched cells from forest soil in Barre Woods Harvard Forest LTER site, Petersham, Massachusetts, United States -... | ecosystem: Environmental > Terrestrial > Soil > Temperate forest >...
CGCTGGAGCAATTCGGTCAGCCGGTACTTCCCCTCCTTCGCGTGATGGTACGACTCGAGCGACGGCGTCGCCGACCCGAGTACCACCGCCACGCGCTCGAGATGGCCCCGCATCACGGCGACATCGCGCGCGTGATAGTGGGGCGATTCCTCCTGCTTGTACGAATGCTCGTGCTCCTCGTCCACCACGATGATGCCGAGATTATCCAGCGGCGCGAAAACGGCCGAGCGCGCCCCAATCACGATCCGAGCCCGCCCGGCGCGAATATGCTGCCACTGATCATGCCGCTCGCCCGAGGAAAGATGACTGTGCAACACGGCCACGCCCACCTTTTGCCCGATGAACCGCGCGCGAAAATGCTCGACCGTCTGCGGCGTCAGCGCGATTTCCGGCACGAGCACCAGCGCGCTTTTGCCGAGCGCCAGCACTCCCGCGATGGCCTGGAGATAGACCTCCGTCTTGCCGCTCCCCGTGACACCGTGCAGCAGCACCACGCGCGGCTTCTCCGAGGCGATTTCCTCGTTGATCACCTTCAGGGCCGCGAGTTGCTCCGCGTTCGTAATGTGCGGCATCGATTCGGCCACCGGCGTATTCAGAAATGGATCGCGGTCCTGCGTGCGCGATTCGATCGCGATCAGGTTGCGCTCGGCCAGCGCACGCCATGTCGCCGCGCCCGCGATTTCGGTCAGGTCGGAGAGCCAACCCGGCCCGTTTTGCTGGAGATGTTCCCACGCGGCCATCTGCGCGCGGGCTTTTTTCAGCGCGGGCACGACCGCCTCGGGCAGCGTTGTGGTCAGCGCCTCGACCCAGAGCCGCTGTTTGAACGCCGCATCCGCGCGCCGCACCGCCTTCGGCAGCACGCTCATCAGCGCCACCGTCAGCGGCGCGCAATAATACTGCGCCATCCATTGCGCCAACTGGATCAGGCTGACCGGCAGGAACGATTGCGGCCCCAGGATTTCGAGGATCGGCTTGAGCGCGCGCTCCGCCGGCTCCGCGGGAAACTCGACGACGTACCCGACAATCTCGCGCGAGCCAAACGGTATCCGCACCTTGGCGCCGAGCGTGACTTGGGCCTCCAGCTCCCCGGTGATCGCGTAATCGAAAGCGCGGTCGAGCGAAACCTCGGGAACAACGCGCGCGATACGGGCCATGATTGCCCCTACCCTAAGCCACCCTCCGCCCAACGGCGATATCTAGTTCCACCAGAATCTACTCACTGCCAGTTTGAAAGCCACGCATTCGTGAGCGAGGGCGTGCCGGTCACCTTCGCCTGCGTTACCCCCGCCGTCGACCAGAGGTCGAAAAAGCCGACGCCATTATAGGGCGCATTCGTCGTTCCAGCGCCTGGCAATGTGCCAGTGGAATAGCCATAGGACATATTCCAGGGATCTTTAACATATGAATAGGGGCCGGTAGGATTACCAATCTGATTTGCCTTGAAACTCATATAGGACTTCACCCCTACTGTAGGATTAGCACTGAAGTAGGCCTGCCCTGATAACGCCACGTAGAGAAGCGTCGAGTTCGTCTGATAGCTTACACTTGTCCCGTCAAAAGAGGAATAGGGAGTGTTCGTGAGAAGCTGGGAACCATCGGATTGAGGGTAAATGCCATTATCCGTCTTGTACCCTTCAAGCGCGGTACTCATCGCCTGAATCTCACTCGCGGCACGACTGCGGGCCGCCTTGTTCCACAAGGCACTTGCCGCTTCCAGCGTCAGCGCAGCCAGGATCGCTATAATGGCCATCACCGTCAGAAGTTCAATCAAAGTAAAAGAGGCCAGCCTCCTCCTTTTCAATATGGTCTTGTCCAGCATACAGACTTAGTAGGTGTGTACGTACCAGTTGGCACTCAAGGTCGTCCCTGTATTGCAATTGGCCCACACGGCAACCCCAGCAGTACTTGTCCCGCCGCCAGTGGCAGAGAATGTGCCAGTGAAGTTCGGCATTGTTACTACCGCACTGCTGGCAGCGACGCCCAAGACGCCATTATAATCATTATCGACCGCCATATTGAAATAGAGGTGTATCTTATCCGGAGGCAGCGGGTTCTTTGGAGCGACCTGTGTACCGTTAACAATCACGTCGCTGGCCTTTAAGGTAAGAAAAGAAATGCCTCTGGTGTTTGAAACGGTTGAAGTCGTGGCGACTCCTGTCGAAGGATTAATGTTCCCGCAAAGTGCAACCAACATATTTGACCAGTTTGCTAGGTCAGTATCCGGCAGCAAATAATCGGTTCCTGAAGGAAACGCTGCACTGTCATCGGGATACACGCTGTATTCCGTATAATAATTTAACGCCGCCGTCTGAAGTTGGGTGGCCAGATTTGCCGCCTGAGTTTTCTTTGCCTCCTTAATCGCCAAGCCGCCTGCAGACAAAAGAACGCCTGCCAGCACCGCAATGATGGCTATAACCACCAGCAACTCAACCAACGTAAAACCAGACCGCCTGACCGAACGCGAACGAACAAAGAATTGTTTCATGGGAAATGGGGTACAAATAAAACTTAACACCTTAAACGTAAATTACCTCACTCGCGACTTATAGGCGAGAGCTTTTCCACCTATTTGCGATTCAATCGCTTCTAATCGAGCTCCTTTTCCAGCCGCTCCGCCACCCACTGCTTGAGCATGCTCTGGTAGTTCAGGTACCGCTGCCGCGCCAGCCGCTTCAGGCGCGAAAGCATCCGCGGGTCCATCCGCAGCGTGATCGTGGTCGATTCGTTGCTGTCTGTGCTCACCAGCGACGTCTGCATCTGCCGCAGGCTGATCTGGTGGCCCTCCCAGAATTGCGCTTCCTCTTCCAGGCTGGTGAAAAGCGGGACGACATCCCAGTCGTTGACGGCGGCGAGACTCATGGCGCTTAGAGGTTCTCCTTGCTCTTGCGCTCGTAGAAATACTTTTCCTCGTCGGTCATCAGGCGCGCGGCCACGACCTTGACCACCTTGCCCGTCGAGGTATAGACGGCGAAAATCCCCGCCCCGGCATTGCTGCAGCCCAGGCTGAAAAAGCGGTTCTGCGCGGCAAAGCGATTCGAGTCGGGCAGCAGGCGCAGGCTGAACGGGTCCTCGAAACTTTCGCAAATCTCCTCCTGCGAGAGCTTCTTCGACTTGTACAGCGACCACTCGAATTCCATGAGCCTTGAGCGTACGGAGCTTAACGGCAGGATGAAAGTCGAAAGAAGTGGAAACGCTAGACGGAGCGCCTCTGCCGCCTTGGTGGCCCGGACAACTCGTTGTCCGGGCGCGCGCAGCGCGCAGGAGGTCACCAATTAATTCGCAAATATCCCGGTGACCTCCTGTGCGCTCGAAAGGGTTCGAGCGCACCCGGGCAACAAGTAGCCCGGGCCACCAGAGGCAGATGCCGTCCGCAAGACCCTAGATGACCGTCCCGCTCCGGATCACGCCGCCCTTTGGCACGACCACGATCCCATCCCGGATATAATAATTATCACCATCGAGATTCTCCGGCTTCCCCTCCGGCGAGATGCGGACGTTGTCCCCGATCCGCGCATTCTTGTCGATGATCGCGCGCTCGATGTGGGTGTTCCGTCCGACGCCCATCTGCGGAATCCCGCGCGCGATCCCGGCCTGGGTTTCCTCCGGCGTTTCGTAATCGTCCAGCCCCATGATGATGCAATCCTTGATCACCGCGCCCGCCTCAATCCGGCTGCGAATGCCGATGATCGAATGCGTGATAGTCGCATCGACCAGGATGCACCCATCCGCGATCGCCGTCTTCTCGAAGTGACCGCGCACAATCTTGCTCGCCGGCAGGTACCGCGCATGGGTGTAGATCGGCGCCTGCGTATCGAAGAAATTGAACTTCGGGATTTCATTCACCAGGTCGAGATTCGCATCGAAGAACGCCTTGATCGTCCCGATGTCCTCCCAATAACCTTGGTAGACGTAGGAGAAAAGCCGCCCCGTGCTGATTAGATTCGGGATGATATGCTTGCCGAAATCGACATGCTTGCCCGCCAGCGCCTTGTCCAGCACGTCGCGGTTGAAGACGTAAATGCCCATCGAGGCCAGCAGCAGATCGTCGCCGCCGTAAATGCCCAGCTTGCTGCGGATCGATCCGTCCATCTTCAACGTGTCGATCAGCGCGTCTTCCTGCGGCTTCTCCACGAACCGCGTGATCCGCTCCTCGCCGTCGATTTGCATGATGCCAAATTGTTTCGCGTCATGGCGGCTGACCGGAATCGTCGCCACCGTTACGTCCGCGCCCGAGTTGATATGCTGCTCCAGCACCACGCGAAAATTCATCCGGTAAAGTTGATCGCCGGAAAGAATCAGCACGTATTTATGCGTCGCGTTGGCGAAGTGATGAAGATTCTGCCGCACCGCGTCCGCCGTGCCCTGGTACCACGCCTCGCTCTGCGGCGTCTGCTGCGCCGCCATGATCTCCACGAAGCCGTTGGAAAAATCGTCGAATCGATAGCTCTGCTGGATGTGCCGATGCAGCGAGGAGCTGTTGAATTGCGTCAGCAGAAAGATCCGCTTCAAGCCCGAGTTCAGGCAATTGCTGATCGGAATATCGACGATCCGATACTTGCCCGCCAGCGGTACCGCCGGCTTCGAGCGGTCTTTGGTTAAAGGAAAAAGTCGTGTCCCCGCGCCACCACCGAGAATGACTGAGATGACGTCGCGGGCATGAAAAACAGCGGGACGAATGGGCAACTCCATAATCAAAACTTAGGCATCGGATAGCTGTTGGCAACCTCAACTGTTCACAGACGAATCTATTTTGCGTTTGTTCCTGGCCAAGGGTCCGTGGCCAAAAGAAAAAAATCTATTCGGCGTGACCCGCGCCTCTTTTTCGGACAGCCTCAAGGTTGCTTTATGTGTGGAATCGTTGCCTATCTGGGAGACAAGGAAGCGCAGCCCCTGCTGCTCGAGGGCCTGCGCCGTCTCGAATACCGTGGTTATGACTCGAGCGGCATCGCCGTCCTCAACGGCAAGGGCCTTGAGATCCTGAAGGAAGTCGGCCGCATCCAGAAGCTCGAAAACGGCCTCGCCAGCCATCCCCTCCATGGCACGCTCGGCATCAGCCACACCCGCTGGGCCACGCACGGCAAGCCGACCAACGCGAACGCCCACCCCCATACCGACGCCTCCGGCAAGCTCGCCATCGTCCACAATGGCGTCATCGAAAATTACGGCGTCCTCAAGAAAAAGCTGGCCGAGAAGGGCTACACCTTCAAGACCGAGACCGACACCGAAGTCCTCGCCGTCCTGATCGGGTTCCACTTCGACACGCTTGATGCCGACACTGAAAACCGGCTCGAAATGGCCGTGATGGAAGCGCTGCGTGAAGTTACCGGCACTTACGGCCTCGTCGCCATTCACCAGGACCAGCCCGGCATCATGGTCGGCGCGCGCCGCGGCAGCCCGCTCGTCCTCGGTATCGGGCCGCACGAGCACTTCCTCGCCAGCGACGTCTCCGCCGTGGCCGCGCATACGCAGACCGTCGCGCATCTCCGTGATTTCGACGTCGTCACCATCGACCGCCACGGCTACCGGCTCAAGTCGCTTTCCCAAAACAAGGCCGGACTCGAGATCAGCAAGATCGATTACCAAAAGGGCGACGACGAACTGGGCGATTTCCCCCACTACATGCTGAAGGAAATCTTCGAGCAGACCCTCTCGATCGAGAACGCCGTCCGTGGCCGCCTCAACCACGAGGAAAGCACCGCGCAGCTCGGCGGCTTGAACCTGAATCCGCAGGAACTACGCGAAATCGACCGCATCCTCATCACCGGCTGCGGCACCGCGATGCACGCCGGCATGGTCGGTGAATACATCATCGAGTCGCTCGCTCACGTCCCGGTCGAGATCGACTACGCCAGCGAATTCCGCCTGCGCAACTCGCCCCTCGACCGCCGCACGCTCGTCATTGCCGTCAGCCAAAGCGGCGAGACCGAGGACACGCTCGGAGCCCTCCGCGAAGCCAAGCGCAAGGGCCACCGCGTCCTGGGCATTTGCAACAATGTCGCCAGCACCCTCGCCCGCGAAACCGACGGCGGCGTCTATATGTATGCCGGGCCCGAAGTCAGCGTCGCCGCGACCAAGTCGTTCACCTCCCAGGCCGTCATCTTCGTCCTGCTCGGCCTGCTCCTCGGCCGCATGCGCTTTCTCTCCGCCACCCAGGGCCGCGAAATGATCGGTGCCATCGAGGCCCTGCCGGACCAGATCACCCATGTCCTGCGCCAGAGCGAACAAATCCGCACCATCGCCGAAAAATATCGCAACGCCAAGTCGATGCTCTACTTCGGCCGCCAGATGCAGTACGGCGTCGCGCTCGAGGGCGCGCTGAAGATGAAGGAAATCACCTACATCCACGCCGAAGGCCATCCCACCGCGGAGCTGAAGCACGGCGTCATCGCCCTCGTCGATGAAAATACGCCCAGCGTTTTCCTCTGCCCGAAGGACGGCGTCTACGACAAAAACATCAACAACATGCAGCAGATCAAGGCCCGCAAAGGCCCGGTTATCGCCGTCGCCACCGAAGGCGACGAGGACATCCTCAACCACGCCGACGACGTCTTCTACATCCCCAACGCCCCCGAATACGCCGCTCCCATCCTCAGCGTCATCCCCCTCCAGCTCTTCGCCTACCACATGGCCGTCCTGCTCGGCCGCGACGTGGATAAGCCCCGCAACCTCGCCAAGTCGGTTACCGTTCCGTAGCAACGAATCGGCGAGGAAACTAAACCTCTTCCTCTTCCACGGTTGTCGTCGTTCGCCCGTCGCGGCTCACTGTCGTCCGCCGTACGATGCGATGGCGCGCGTACCCTGTTTCACCGAACATTCCGGCGATGCCCGTCACGATGTAGGCCCAAAACCAAATGTTATTCGGCCCGATGTCGCTATAAATATAATACGCCATCAGAAATCGTGGCAAAAACAACCACCCCACGAAATTCACCAGCGCCGGTAGCAGCGCCGCGGCGGCAATGCCCGGCCCCAGCCACGCCAGGAACAGCGTCAGGCGCGGAAGAAAAAGGCCCAGCAACAGCATCCACAAGGCGATGTGGCCCGTCGCGAGAAAAAGATTTGCGTCCATTCACCATCTTACGCCCGATCAAGGGCATGTCCACCCGCCCGTTCATTGCTGCGCCGACACTGGACACAACCCCCGAGCGCGATTAATCTTGTCCGAAGGTCAATCCATCATGTTGTACCACGAACAATCGGAAGACTACCGCCCGCTCTTTTGGATCAGCGGCCGTCCGATTTACGCCAACACGCTTCTCCTCATCGCGCACATCACCTCGTTCGTGGTCGTCGCGCTCTGCATTTCCTACCTCGGCCCCATCACCGTTTCCGACGCCCTCTGCCTCGATCCGCAACGCGTCTGGCATGAGGGGCAAGTCTGGCGCCTCTTCAGCTACATCGCCTACGATCCCTACTTCTTCTCGCAGCGCTCCCTCTGGATCCTCTGGAGCATGCTCCTCCTCTTCTTCTTCGGGCGCGAGGTCGAGCAATACGCCGGGCGCAAAACCTACCTCACGCTCTACGCCGCGCTCGTGCTCATCCCCGCCGTCCTGCTCTGCCTCCTCGGCCTCGTCATCGACGTCGCCCCGCACCTCAATTGCTTCGAGGCCATCTTCGGCGTCTTCGTTGCCTTCGTCACGCTCTACCCCGGTTCCATGCCCACCTTCTTCTGGATTCCGTTTCGCGCCAGCGTCCTCGTCTGGGTCATGCTCGCCATCTTCTCCCTCATCGATCTCGCCGACCATGCCTTCACCGCGCTCTTCATGCTCTGGGCCAGCTCCGCCGTCGGCTACATGGGCATGCGCCTCATCGGCGCGGGCCACGGCGTGACCTGGCTCACCGACTGGATTGAGGACCGCCAAGCCCAACGGCTCGCCAATAAGCGCCAGATCAAAATCCTCAAGGACGTCAAGGAAACCGAATCGATCGACGATATCCTCGAGAAAATCTCCAAGCACGGCGTCGGCAGCCTCGACGCCCGCGAACGCGCCGCGCTCGAGCGCGCCCGCACCAATCTCCTCAAACGAGACCAGCGCTAGACGTGCGTCTCCGTCGCGATCCGTCCCGCACGATGCGCGCTGCCTTTTTCCTTCGGTTGCTCGCCGTCCTCGCCTGCCTCGCGCCCCTCCGAGCCGATCCGCCCGCGCCGATGCCCCCGGCCCCCGTCGATTTCAAGACCGTGCCGTGGACCGATGGCGAGGCCCTCACCTACCTCGTTTCCTGGAACGGCTTTGACGCCGCTCAAGGCATCTTCACCGCTCACAAAAAGGGCGCGCATTGGGAGTTCAACCTCGCCCTCGCCTCGCTCGGCCTCGTCAACGACTTCTATCCCTTCACTGGCACTTTCTGGTGCATCCAAGCCCCCTCCCCGTGGCGCTCGACCGAGTACGGCGAATACCGCTTCGAGCCGAAGAAAACCATCAAGGAACGCACTCGCATCGATTACGCCCAACACCTCGGCACGCGCGAAAGGTGGATCGAGGGCAAAACGAAGACCTTCCCCATCGCCGAGGATTCCGTCGATGACATCGGCACGATGCTCTATCATCTGCGCGCCATCGCCTGGAAACCCGGCGACCGTCACGTCCTCCACGTCTACGAAAGCGACTCGGAAAAGGAAGCCCTCGCCGAATGCCAAGCCCGCGAAACCCGCGCCTTCGGCTCTTGGCCCAGCCAGCCCCTCCTGCGCATCCAGGTCCTGCCCGGCAAAGGCACGCACCATCGCGGCGGACTGATGCTCTGGCTGACCGACGACGCCCGGCGCCTGCCTGTCCATGCCGATCTCAGCTTCCGCTACGGCACCTTCTCCATCGACCTCACCAAAGTCGAAAGCACGCCGCAATAACAACCCAGGCGCAAGCCCGCAGTCTGAGGGGTGACCCGGACAACTCGTTGTCCGGGTCGCGCAGCGAAGCGGAGCGACAGGAGGTCGCCGATCAATTCGCGCATAACCCTTACGACCTTCTGCTTAAGTCCAACTACACCCCCTAATCGCACTTCCTCATTGACACGGATGATCATATCGATTATAAATAATCATATTCAGTCATCTGTCTTCTTTTCCCCACCCAACCATGAAATCCGCCCGCATTAACCGCCTCTTCAACCAGGACTCGAACCGTTGCTTCGACGTCGCCATCGACCACGGCTTCTTCAACGAATACGGCTTCCTCTCCGGCATCGAGAATATCGAAAAGGCCATCGCCACCCTAGTTGAAGCCGCGCCCGATGCTATCCAGCTCACCGTCGGCCAGGCCCCGATTCTCCAGGATTTTCCAGGTCGTCACAAACCGTCCCTCGTCCTGCGCACCGACGTCGCCAACGTCTACGGCAAGGACCTGCCTCGCGCGCTCTTCAGCCGCATGATCAAGGACCCCGTCGAGCAGGCCCTCCGCCTTGACGCCACCTGCGTGGTCGTGAATCTTTTTCGCATCCCCAATCAGCCCGAGGTCACCGACCAGTGCATCCAGAACATCCTCGACATCAAACCCGAGTGCGACCGCTACGGCATGCCCCTCATGATCGAGCCACTCGTCTTCCAACCCAATGACAAGGCCGGCGGTTACATGGTCGATGGCGACCTCCAGAAAATCCTCCCGCTCGTCCGGCAAGCCGTCGAACTCGGCGCCGACATCATCAAGGCCGACCCCACCGACGACGTGAAAGTTTATCACAAGGTCATCGAAATCTCGGGCCGCATCCCCGTCCTCGTGCGTGGAGGCGGCAAGGCCCCCGACGAGGAAATCCTCCAGCGCACCGAAGCCCTCATCCAGCAGGGCGCCGCCGGCATCGTCTATGGCCGCAACGTCATCCAGCATCCCAATCCCGCCGGCATGACCCGCGCGCTCATGGCCATCGTTCACGAACGCGCCACCGCCGTCCACGCCGCCAAACTCCTCCAATCCTAAATTTATGAGCAAAGTCAGAATCGGCATCATCGGCGGTGGCCTCATGGGACGCGAAGTCGCCAGCGCCCTCAGCCGCTGGTTCGTCCTCGATAACTATCCGGTGCAAGCCGAACTCGTCGCGGTCTGCGATCTGGTCGAGAAGCAGCGCGAATGGTTCCGCCAAATCCCCACGGTGAAACTCCTCACCGCCGATCACCGCGAACTCCTCGCCTACCCCGACGTCGATGTCGTCTACGTCGCCGTGCCCCACAACCTCCACGAGGCGCTCTACCTCGATGTACTCCAGGCCGGCAAGGATCTCCTCGCCGAGAAGCCCTTCGGCATCGACCTCAAGGCCGCGCGCGCCATCGCCGCCGCCGCGAAAGCCTCCGGACGTTTCGTCCGTTGCAGCTCCGAATTCCCTTTCCTGCCCGGTGCGCAGCGCGCGTTCCAGATCGCGCGCGAAGGCAAGCTCGGCAAGCTGCTCGAGGTCCATTCCTGCTTCCACCACAGCAGCGATCTCGATCCCACCAAGCCGGTGAATTGGAAGCGCCAGGTCAAAACCTGCGGCGAGATCGGCGTCATGGGCGATCTCGGCATGCACACGATTCATGTCCCCTTCCGCCTCGGCTGGAAACCGAAGCGCGTCTACGCCCAGCTCCAGAAAATCTACCACGAGCGCCCCGACGGCAAAGGCGGCATGGCCCCGTGCGATACGTGGGACAACGCCCTGCTCCATACCGAAGTCGATATCGCCGGCGCGGAAGTCCCCGTCCGCTTCGAGATGAAGCGCCTCGCCCCCAGCGAGACCAACACCTGGTTCATCGAAATTCTCGGCACTGACGGCGGCATCAAATACAGCACCAAGGAACCGAAGACGCTCTGGACCTTCACCCGCGGCAAGGAGCAAAGCTGGCAGCGCACCGACCTCGGCTTCCACGGCCCCTTTCCCACCATCACCGGCGGCATCTTCGAGCCCGGCTTCCCCGATTGCTTCCTCCAGATGTGGGCCGCCTTCCTCGCCGAGCGCGCCGGAAAACTCGATGGCAAATTCGGCTGCGTCACGCCCGAGGAAGCCGTCGCCAGTCACGAACTTTTCGCCGCCGCTTTGGTGTCGCATGCCGAGAAGAAGGCCGTCATGCTTTAGAGTTTCCCACCATGAAACTCACCCGCATTCACGGCCAGCCCTCCTACCGTTTCACCTCGGATAAAGTCGAAGCAGCCATCACCCAAAACGGCGGACATCTCTCACCGATCCGCTTCCATCTTCCCCACGGCACAGTCGAGCCCTTCTCCGTCGCGCCCTGGGCCGAGGAGAAACCCGCCGACAAAATCCCGCACCTGCTGCAATTGCTCCGCGGCGATTTTTTCTGCATGCCCTTCGGCGGCAGCGAAAGTCTCTATCGCGGTGAGAAACATCCGCCCCATGGCGAAACCGCCAATTCCGAATGGAAGTTCGAATCGCTCGAGAAAAACCACGCCGTCACCGAGCTTCATCTCTCGCTCAAGACCAAAGTCCGTCGCGGGCGCGTCGATAAGACCGTCCAGCTTCGCACCGGCGAAACTGCCCTCTACTGCCACCACGTCATTTCCGGCATGAGTGGCAAAATGAATCTCGGCCATCACGCCACGCTGAAATTTCCCGATGCCGCCGGCTCCGGCCTCATCGACACCAGCCCGATTTCCTTCGCGCAAGTCCTCCCTGTCCCCTTCGAGAAACCCGAGGAAGGCGGCTACAACAGCCTTAAAACCGGCGCGGAATTTTCCAACCTCAACCACATCCCCGCCAAGGACGGCACCATCGCCGATCTCAGCGCCTATCCCGCCCGCCGCGGTTTCGAGGACCTCGTCATGGTCGTCCACGAAGCGAATCCTGAGTTCGCCTGGACCGCCGTCACTTTTCCCAAGGAGCGCTACGTCTGGTTCGCGCTCAAAGATCCCCGTGTCCTCCGCAGCACCGTCATGTGGATCTCCAACGGCGGTCGCCATTATGCGCCGTGGAGCGGACGCCACGTCAACGTCCTCGGCCTTGAGGACGTCACCTCTTACTTCCATCTCGGTCTCGCCGAATCGGCCAAGCCCAACCCGGTCAGCAAGCGCGGCATCCCCACCACCCTCACGCTCAGCGCGAAGGCTCCTCTCGCCGTCAATTACATCATGGCCGTCGCCGCCATTCCCCCAAATTGGGGCCGCGTCAAAGACATCACCCCAACCTCCGAGGGCGTCACCCTTCATTCCAGCAAAGGCAAACCCGTCCACGTCCCGCTCGATTCCAGCTTCCTCTATCTCCAATAATCCATGAAACGCAGCGCCATCAACCACCTCGTCCGCTCGGCGGAATTTTGTTTCGTCAACCACGGCTGGACCCTGCCGCCCAATCCGCGCTGGGACGTCACCGACTTCGGCCTCGGCGATTACCAGCGCTTCGGCCTCGTCCTCATCAACCTCGCCGAGGAGCCCGAGTACTGCGAAAAACTCATGTACGGCCTCAAGGGCATGACCACCCCCGCGCACACGCACAAAAAGAAAAAGGAAGACATCATCTGCCGCTGGGGCCAGCTTGATGTCTTCCTCTGGAAAAGTGCCGCGCTCAAAAAGGGCGAAAAACTTTCGTTAAAAATCAGCGGCCATGTCACGGAAGTCCCTACCGGCGAGCCGATCCATCTCAAGGCCGGCGAACGTGTCACCCTCGTCCCCGGCGTCTACCATGAATTTTTTCCTGCCTCGTCGGAATGCATCATCGGCGAAGTCTCCACCGCGAACGACGATCTCCACGACAACTTCTTCGTCAACCCCGACATCGGCCGCTTCCCCGGCGTGGAAGAAGACGAGCCCGCGCTGATCCGCCTCCTCAGCGACAAATGATATGAGCAGCCGTTCCGGGATTCTGGCGGGAGGAAATTGGATCGTCGATAACCTCAAGTTCATCGATGTCTACCCGCAGCAGGATGCGCTCGCCAATATCATGTCCGAGTCGGTCGGCAACGGCGGCAGTCCCTTCAACATCCTCATCGATCTCGCCAAGCTCGGCGCGCCTTTTCCCCTTTCCGGCATCGGCCTCATCGGCAATGACCCGAACGGCCAGTGGATTTCCCGCGCCTGCGCCACACATCGCATCGAGACCTCACAGCTCCGCGTTCATCCCTCCGCACCCACCTCCTACACCGAAGTCATGACCGTGAAGTCGACCGGTCGCCGCACCTTCTTTCACCAGCGCGGCGCCAACGCTTTCCTCGACAACGCCGATTTCCATTTCGATTCCGATCGCTCGAAAATCTTCCACCTCGGCTACCTCCTCCTCCTCGACCGCATCGACCAGCCCGACGCCGAGTTCGGCACCATCGCCGCGCGCATCCTCCATCGCGCCACCACTGCCGGCTACAAAACCAGCATCGACGTCGTCAGCGAGGACAGCCATCGCTTCGCCCAAATTGTCCTGCCCGCTCTCCACCAGGTCGACTACTGCATCATCAATGAATTTGAGTTGGGCCGCACCACCGGCATCGAAATCCGCCCCGACAAGGAGATCGATTTCATCGCGCTTCAGAAAGCCGCGCAGCAACTTCTCCAGACCGGCGTCCGCGAATGGGTCATCATCCATTTTCCGGAAGGCGCCTGCGCTCTTG
>Ga0206831_1222_pt1 | contig 13494 bp, 6 predicted proteins | sample Alteio_BWOrgCont_73_FD_152876 | JGI IMG/M metagenome (GOLD analysis project Ga0206831, IMG submission 152876) | Enriched cells from forest soil in Barre Woods Harvard Forest LTER site, Petersham, Massachusetts, United States -... | ecosystem: Environmental > Terrestrial > Soil > Temperate forest > O...
ATGGTAGCTGAGCCTGCGAGAGTGATCTTGCCGCCGCCCGCTTCCGCCGCAAGGTTGCGGATAACCGCGCTGTCGCCATTCAGCAGGACGACGCCGTTGGCTTTCCAAATTCCGGTGGGCATGCCGGCGTAGGCGAACGAACTGTTGCGCAATTCGAATTGGCCGCCGAGCTGGGGCTGCGTGAGCGTTCCACGCACAGAAGCGGCGAGGACGATGCTGCCCGATGAAGTGATGGATTGATTGAGCTGCTGGAGGACGGTCAAGTCCACGTTGCCTTTGACGGCAACATCCATGGACTGGCCGGTCAAGGGGACCGAACCGCTAAGGTCGAGATTGGTCTGCGGTCCCGTCAGATGCGCAGATTGAATGTGGATCACGCCGCGATCGATCGACGACGAAAGGGGGCCTTGGTTCTGCAGCAGAACGGTCCCGGTTTTGCGGAGCACGGAGGAATTGCTCGATAGCTGGAGACGCGTGAGCTGGAACGAACCGCGGAGTTGTTGCGTGTTCGTGAGCGAGCCGTTGACGGAAGCGTCGCCGTCGGCGGCGGCTTCAAAACCTTTTGGCACGATGGAACCAAACAGCGGCGCAAGACTGGTCCAGGTGACGTTCTTAAACGTGAGCTGGGCGCTGGTGGTGTAGCCGGACGCGAGTTGGACCGCGCCGTGGCCTTGGATTGAGGCTCCGGCCAGGTTGGATTCGAGAGCTACGTTCACGCGTCCCGCTGCGGTGTTGGCCGTGAGCGTGAGATCTCCGAGGGTTTTTCCGTTGGTGGCCAAGCCAGCGGCCTTGAGGTTGGCGTTTAGATCGCTGATCAAAATTGACTTGGAGGGACGAATCTGCATGGTGCCACTCCCGTCGACTTGCACAGTGCCCGTAAGTCCGGGACTTCGTGTCGTTATGGTCTTTACGCGTGCAAGGTCGATGCGGGTCGGATCGATGTGGAATTGCAAATTGCCAGATTCCAGATTGCCGGCGGGATGATCGTAATGCGCAGTAAGATCGATGTGCGAGGGGCCGGACACGAGTTCGAGCTGAGGGATGTCGATGCTTTGGGTCAAATAATTGAAGCGGGCATGGATGCGATCGACGGCATCGTCGTAGATGGTCGCTTTTGATAGGTTCAAATCCGCGCTGCCCTGGGGATTTGCGATGGTTCCATTGAAACTCGCCGTTGCGGAAAGCATTCCTCTTACTGGGATATCGGTGCGGTGCGCGATAGCAAGCACTCGCTCGACGGGAAGATTAGCGAGAGAAGCATGGGCAGTGGTGGGATATTCAGGCGCCAGTTGCGTGTCGCCGGTGACGTTGATGTTCGATCCCGCGAAGTTCGACGTCATGCTGTAATTGACGGCGTGGCCGCTGGTCTTAGCGGTCGCGGTGAGGTCGCCGTAGCTCTGGCCTTCCGACTGCAGCCCGTGCACGGAGGCGTTGCCGTTGACGCTGACGAGCTCAAAGTGATCCGAGACATTGCCCGCGATGCCCGCATTTAACTGCACGATTCCCGACGTGTGGGGCCGTTGCTTTTGAACCGCCGTGAGCTGCGACAAGTCGACTTGGGTGCTTTGAACATCGGCACGCAAACGGCCTGTGGTGAAGCTGTCGCGCGGATGTTGGTACTCGGCCGTAAGATTGACGCGGGCTGCGCCGGCTTGGATGGACGCACTCGGCACCGTCACCAGTTGGTCCGTTAGGTTGACCTGCGCTTCCGCGCGATCGAATGGCTGACCGTCGATAGATCCGGCGGTAACGGTGAGCGTGGCTAATCCGCTAGGGTCGCCAAGCGTGCCGTTGATGTTGAGGTTCGCGGCGAGCTGGCCGGAATAACCGGAGCTGGGCTCGCCGGCGAGGGCCAGAAGGTCGGCGAGATCTCCGTTTTGTAGAGAGGCGTTGGCGGACAGAGGGGAGTTCGGGAACGGTTTCCAATCGCGCAGGCCGATGGATCCAGAGAAATGTGTCTGCATCGCGGCGCGGCTGAGGCCGCCGCTCTGAACGACGGCACTGGTCTCTGAAACCGAGGCGTCGGCAACCAGGTTGTCAAACTGCCGGTCCGCGAAGGTGAGCCGGCTGGCGGTGACATGGCCTGCGATACGCGGCGAGGTCAAAGGTCCAGAGACGGTGCCGTTGAAGCTGGCCTGGCCGCCACTCAATGCGACCTTTGGCCTGGAAGAAGGCGCGACGGACGCGAGCAGATCGTCGAGGTTCGTGGTGGTGAGCGCGATATTCAATTGCTTGCCGGGTGAGCCGTCGATGGTCAAGCGCGAATGCGGCAAGGTGAGAAGAGAATGCTGAATCGTAAGACTATCGTTCGCGCCAGTGTAAGCGGCGTTCAAATTGCCCGACACTGGAACGCCGCGCGATCCGGGCGAGATGGATAATTGCGAGCGGGCCGTGAGCTGGCGGAGGAACGGAGCTTTGAAATTTCCCTCGGCGCTTAGCGAACCGGAGATCACGCCGTCGTAAGGGATGGGCGGCTCGCCGGCAGCGCGAAGGGCGTTCCGGACATCGAGATGACGCAGATTGCCGCGCAGTTGATAGCGCGCGAAATTCTGGAGCGAGACATCGCCTGAGAATTCGGCGCCGAAAGCCGCGATCTGAAGATGATTGACGTCCAGATTGTTTTGGCCGTCGAGCTTTGCGATTCCATTGACGCCGATAATACCGGTCGAATGGGCGGAAGCGTTGGTGAGACGCGCCAGCTCATCGAGTGACAGGCGGCTGGTGAAATCGAGACCGCGATCCAGCGCGCCCGAGGCCTGCAGATTCGATTGACCGAGAGTCACATGGAGCCCAGTAATCTGAATGCTGCTGCCGGCTGCTGTCGCTTTGGCGTCCAGATCGACGGCGGAGGGGAGATTGGAAGCACGCGAATTGAGCGGCAGGTCGGCGGCGCGCTTCAGATCAGCCAGCGCGATGTGACCGTTGAGATGCGCCGACACGCGGGGATTTCGAAGGTCAGCGAGCGATGCATCGAGCGCCAGGGTCGAGAGCGGCGATGTGATCCGCGCGCCGCGAACTTCAATTTTATCGCGAGCCAACACCAGGGGCAGCGAGACTGTGAAATCGACTGGGGTATTGCGCCCGGAAACGACATAGACCGGCTGAAGCGAAAGGTGTCCGCGGTATTCTCCACTCAATGTGTTGTAGGCGAGGAGAGCGCGCAGGTTGGTTCCACGCACGTTGAGGTCGTGCTTTTGCGCGGCGAACGTCACATTACCATTGGTGATTTCGAAGTGCCCGATGGCGAGATCGACGACGGTTTCAAGTGGCGATGAGTTAGATTTCTGGCGCGGCGTAGGTAGATTGGTGCGGCCGTCCGGATAAACGATGACGTTGGCTTGCAGGCGATCGATATCAAGTGCGGCAATGTTCCAAAGACCGTGAACGCTGAAGAGACGCAGATCCATCTGAATCCGGGCCACGCGCAGCAGAGGAGCGCCGCCCGAGGGTTCGTTTCCATGCAAAACCGAATCGGTGAGCACGGCGCGGAGATGCGTCCAGTCAAATTGGAACGAAGCCGCTTCCACTTTCCCGCCGGTACTGTCTTCAACGGAGGTAATGATTGTTTGCTTGACGTAGTTCTCGAACCACGCGGTCTGGACCAGCAGAATTGCGGCGATGCCTAGAATAAGAATCAACGCGATGGCGGCGATCGCGATGTTGCGAAGGATTTTCACTGGACGCGTCATTTGAAGCACCTCATTGGAACGCCGCCTCCTTGTACTCCACTCGATAACCTTGCCGGGTTTGATCGAGCCACTCGTTGAAGCTCTGGTTAATACGTTCGCCTTCGATCACCTCCTTGATCTTTGGCGCCAGTGCTTCCAGGGCGATCGCATTCGGCTGTTGCTTGCGCATTTCAGCGGTGTGTTGATCGTAGTAATTCCGGACGTCTTCATCAGTGACCACGACACCCGCCCGAAAGCGCTGGTTAATAAACTGCAGCACGGTAATCTGCCAGAGCAATCGTTCCCGGAGCTCGCTTTCCTTCAAACCGTACGTCTGCAACGCATCGTGCATGCGCTGGCTGGAATTGCCGAATCGGTCGCGTTGCAGCTCCACTTCGAGAGCGGCGCCTTCCCCTTCCTGCGGACGCTGGTAAGCGCCGGTGATTATTTCCTGGCGAATGATGTCCTGCGTGATCAATCGTTCGGCGGCTTCGCGCTTGGTGGCGGGAGTGATCTTGAGCGGCTCGCGATTCAGGAAGTCAGTGAGCCGGATGTCGCGGTCAATGTCACTGGTTTTGATGACATGCGTTCCAGCGATGACCGCTATGCGATCCAGAATCACATCGCCCCAGAGCGGCATAAAAACAACCACGATAGCCAGAAGGCCGCGCATTTTAAAACGTCTGTCCGATCGAGAAAAAGAATTGGAAATGGCTGATATTCTGGGGCGAGGGCGTGCAGTAGCCAGGCAACTGCGATGGAAGCTTGTTTGGATCGCAGTTCAGCAACTCAGCTGGCGTCCCAGAGAATCCGATGTAGTTGGGCGGATTGATGCTATACCCGAAGTCAGCGCGGATAGGACCCACCGGCGTGCGATAGCGAATTCCGAAACCGACGGCGTGGACCATGTAGTTGAAGTCTTGCGGATTGTTTTGATGAAAGCGGAAAGAAACATCGCTCAGACTTGAGTAGACGTTGCCCATATCGTGAAAAATCACGCCCTGGATGTTCTGGCCGATGAACGGAAAACGCAGCTCGACATTGTTGATGAACAGCGCGTTGCCTCCTAGCGGGAAACCAGTGGCTTCTGAAGAAGGTCCGCCTGGGACCAGCGGCGCGCCGGTGTCGCGCGGCCCGGCCTGATTGAAGGGGAACGCGCGCAGAGAGTCGCCTCCGCCTGCATAGAAGCGTTCAGGCAGTGGGACGGATTCCTGTGCATCAATCCCGGCGGGCGCCGAGAAGGGCACAATTACTCCAAATTGGGTTTGGCGTGCGAGCACCCAATTTCTACCTAATGAATAATAAGTCGCGTTGCGCAACAATGCACGAGCGAAGCTGCGCTCGGACCCGAAGTATTTGGAGCTGACGCCGAGAATCAGGGTGTTGTACATGCCGTGGCGCGGATTGATTGGATTGTCGCGGCGATCCTGCACGAGATTAACCGACAATATCCCAATACGCACCGATTCCAAGAATTGGGGAATGAGCAGCACCGGAATAACGATGTCGCTCACGCTGACGTTCCGATAGGCAAACTGGAGCTGAGCGGTCAGGCTTTTCGCCAACTTCTGCGAAAGTTGGACCGAGACTTGCTCGCGCTTAGATGCGAAGGTGCGGACATCGAGCGTTTTGTCGTACAACACCGAGTAAGTGAGGTTACGACCATCGACACCGCCCAGGTGCGATTGCAAGTAAGTGACGGAAGCCCGCTGCTCGATGGAGGAATAGACGCCCTGGAAAGTTACTGTATGTCCCAACCCGAGAAAGTTGAGGCGGCTGACGGTGAGTGAGACCAAGGGGCTGAAGCTGAAAGTTCCTCCAGGCGACCCTAGGCTGTTGCCGTTCGGTGTGCTGAATTGCGCCAGTTGGGCTCCGAAACCGACCGAGATGGTGTACCGGTTGGCTTCCTGGAAATGATAGATCACGTTTTTGTGGGTGGTGTCGCCGTCAGGATTCTCAACGGCGGTGTCGACAGCGGCGAAAACACCTAAGTTGTAGAGCGATGCTTGTATATTGGTCTGCGCCACCGGCGATAGCGGATCGCCTGGTTTGAGGGTAATTCTCGGCGTGACCAGGGACTCACGGGTGGTCTGCAGTCCGGAGATAAGAATGCCCCGCACGAACTCGCGGTCGCCTTCGGTAATGGCGTACACAACGCGAACGTGTCCGGGAGTAATTGGTTGCCAAGCTGCCTTAAACTCGGCCTTTGGAAAACCGTGCGTGTAATAGTAAGTCAGAATTGAATCGCGATCGTTGGCGAGATTCACTTCCGAGAAGGGCTGGCCGGCCGCCGAGGCGGGAGCTGGCAGATCCCCGAGTTTGAATTCTGTTACGCCGTGGATGGCGAAATCGTCGACCAACCATTGCGGGCCTTCATCAACGTGTACCGTGACGGTAATGTTCCCCGGCTTGCCTCGGATTTCGGGCGCCAGGGTGGAGGTAACTTTAGCTTCGCGGAATCCATTGGCTTTGTATAAATTCGCGATGTTCTCTTCATCCTTGCGCTGGAAGGCTTCGCTATAGCGGCCGTGGCGCAGGATCAGGAAGCCGGAGGGTTGCATGAACATCCGCTCGCGAATGGATTCCTTATCGAAGTAGTGATTGCCAGTGATAATCACCCGCACTAACCTGTAGCGCATGCCCCGAGAAATGACATATTGGATGGTCTCGACATCGTTCTGAACCGGCTGAACACGGAAATCGACTGTGGCGTCGTAGTAGCCCTGGCTCTGAAAATACTCACGCAAATTAAGCTTACCGGTGTTAAGAAGATCGTCGTCCACGGTGTGCTCTTGTAACACCGGCACGTATCTTTTGAGGACGCGCCGAGAGACTTTAGTTTCAACTGAGATCACCTTGACTTTGGGGCCGGCATCGATATCCAGGCTGGGGCGCACCTTGCGGTGCTGCGCATCGTAGTCCAACTTCTTGAGCTGGACGCTCGCGAGCAAGCGATCCTTTTTGCCGTACTTGTTCAACACGTCCTGGACGCCGCCGTTGGTGCGGGTGCTAGTGACGTGGCGCCACCAATGTATGACGGGAAGTCTCCAACCAGTGGCTCGAAGGATGGTAGCGCTGGGGAGTTTTGTAACACCGGTAATGGTTGGCATTTCATATTTGGCACGTTTTCCAGCGCGGACCCGGAAGTTGAGGAAGACCTGCTGTGAATCGTTATCGCGTTCAATCGTCGGCGCGATCTGGGCTTCGTAGAGTCCATTGGATTCGAGCAGACGGCGCATGCTGTCAACGGCGGTATTGACGTCGGCTTCATGGAAAGGAGTTCCGAGGGAGAACTGGCCCGCGCCTTGGATCTGAGCCCGGTTGGGCGATTCGATCACCTTCCCTTGCACTGTGACGCCGCCCAGGAACCAGGTGTTGGTTGTGATGAAGCGCACGATCACCCCGTTGCCGGAGGGTTGGGCCTCTACGACGATGTCCGAGAAGAGTCCGGTACTGAACAGTCCGTCAATGGCGTGAGCGACGTCTTGGGAGCGCAATGGTTCGCCGGTTTTGAGGGGTTGGACGCGACCCAAGTCGGCCGGATCGAGCGGCTGACCGTTAGGAAACTGGATCTCCACTATCGGCTTGCCCTCATACGCGGAGGGTTGCGCAACCGCGTGGGAGGCGCCGAGGAATGCCAGGACGCACGCGGCGCTCGCGAAACGTCGAAGCGAATGCCACACCTAAGTTGGACCCTCGTTCGGTATTTTGGTTACGCAGGCAGGCAAGTTGGATGGCACGTATCTTAAATTGATTATCGGGTAACGCCAGCAAGGCCGCTGGGGCCATGGGACCCGTACCGGCGCGTGTAGACTTTTGTGAATTCAGCGCCCAGGAAGAAGAGCTGCGCCGAATAGTAGATCCACACGAATAGCAGAACCACGCCCCATGCGGCGCCATACGTGGATTCAAAGCCGACCCGTACCAGGTAGAGGGCGATCAATTGCTTTCCGATAGTGAAGAGCAGCGATGTGACGGAAGCTCCGATGGCGACGTCGCTCCAGTTGAGCCGGACATCGGGGATTAGTTTGTAGACGGCCGCGAAGAGCAGTGTTACGACAACGAACGAGGCGACAAATTCGGCCGCATGCAGCAACCAGTCGGATGTAGGTAAGAGCGGCCGAAAGAAGGTTTCAACGGCGGTGATGAAAGCGCTAAGTGCGAGCGAGATTAACAGCAGAGATCCAGCCCCAACAATAATCAACGACGAGAAGAGGCGCTCTTTCACTAGGCGAACAAGATCGTCGCTCCAACTGCTATCCTGGGGCTGCTTCACCTCCCAGATGAGGTTGAGCGCGTCGTGAAGCTCAACGATCACCGAAGACGCGCCCACGATGAGGGTGGCGATGCTGAGGATGGTTGCAATTGTGCTGGCGGCCGGTTTATGGGAGTTCTGAATCGCGGCCTGGATGGCCTGTGAGGCGGTTCCGCCGACAAAGTTCTGAATTTCCCAGGCGAGCTGGCCACGCACGGCTTGTTGTCCGAAGACGAGCTCGGCGACGGTCACCGAAATCACAAGCAGCGGCGCAGTGGCGAGGACCGCATAATAAGCGAGCGCGGCGGCCAGGCGTGGAGCATTGTCGCTGGACCAGTGGGCTACGGTTTCCTGAATGAGAATGACGGCGTGCCAGCGAAAAGGAGATTTCGAGGGCGAATACCGCATGCCTCCTAGTATGCCGCCCGCGACGATCTCGCTGCCAACGATCCTATCGAGACTCCCCGTCGACTGAAAATGCGAGCAGCACGTTGCCGGGCTTTCCGCCAACGAATCCAAAACCACAAGTGCTGATCACCATACCGTTGGCGATGGCCGGTCCGCCGCCGTTGAAAGAGCCGCCTTGAGCTGGTACGTGATTGACGGTTTCGAAATCGCGCCCGGCGTCGAAGTCCCAGACAATTTCGCCGGTTTTTGTCGAGTAGGCACGCAGGTGGCCGCCCCACGATCCGGAGAAGGCGAGACCAGGCATGGCGGATACGGCCGACAGTTGCGCCGGATTGCCCGCTCCGGAGGGAGCTGGAGTGGCCCAGAGCTCCTCGCCGTTGTCGATCTTGATCGCGTACATTCCGGGCGTGCCTTTATCGCGCTTGTAGAGGTCGGAAACCGCGGCGTACGCGATGTGATCGTCCACCGCCGCGCCGAATTGAACCCCACCCTGCGCGCCACCCAAGCCTACGCGAGTCTTCCACAGCACCTTGCCGCGCTGATCAGGGTCCAGGCCGTAGATCACTCCGGACTTTTGCGTCGCCACCAGGATCTGCTTGCCGCCGGGGAGTGAATGCAAAATAGAAGAGCTTCCGAAGTCGATATCTTCACCGGGATTATCGGGGCAGTTTGGGCCCTTGGGACAGCCGCCCATCCAGTTGTCTCCTGGAGTGACTTGGCTGGACCACAGCAGACTCCCGGTGGCAAGATCAAAGGCAAGAACGGAATCGCTAGTGGGAATGCCGATGCCAGTGTACGAATTGCCCGTGCCGGCGTAGACGCGCTTGCGCTTCGCGTCAATCGTGGGCGACGACCAGATGCCTGCGCCCGCGGGACCGTAGAGCTTGGTGCCGGCGGTACTGGTCTTATAGACTTTCGGCGGATCGGGAACGGAGTAGGTCTTCCAGATGATGCGGCCAGTTTCGGCATCGAGCGACGTCACGCTACCGCGAAAGGTGCAGCATTCATACTGGGGCGATCCTCCATCCAATTCTTCGGAAGACGCCATGGGAACATACAACCGGCCGTCGTAATAAGTTGGCGAGCCGGTGATGCGCGCAGCGGGATGATCGTCGATCTTCACCTTCCACAGCAGCTTGCCCGTTTCCGCATCCACAGCGTGCATGGATCCGTGATAATCGCCGAAGTAAGCGATCCATTTTGATTTCTGGCTGGACGCTTTTGAAGATTTGACGATGTTGATGGCGGAGCGGACGATGCCCCCCGCGTCGTAAGTCCAGTAGACGCACCCAGTGGAAGCATCCAACGAATACACGACGCCGCCATTGCTTCCGACAAACACGCGGCCGCTCACGATAACAGGCTGTCCGGCGGCTTGTGTGTCGTCTGGGAATCCAAATGCCCATTTGAGCTTGAGGCGAGGGGCGTCGGCGGCCTGGAAGCCGGGTCGTGGTTGATAGCGCGCGTTGGAAGAATCGACGCCCCATCCGTTCCAGTCGCCTGAGCCGGGAGAGAATGGCTTCGGATTGCCCGAGCAGCGGCCGGCGGCTGGGTCCACCGGTTGCGCCGACCAGTTCTTGCCGGTAACGTAAAGCGCGACCGCCCGGATTTCGATGGTGGATAATGCGGCGCCTTGCACGGTCATCTTTCCGCGGAGCAAGGCGCTCATTACTTGCTCGGGCGTCAGATTGGCAAGCTCGGCGCGCGTGGGTGTACGCGAACCCGTTTCTGTTTGATGACATGTGGCGCAATGGCTCTCAAATATCGCGACGCCCTCTGGCGCGGCTGCGCAGGCGGAGACCGCCAGGACGAAGAAGATGATGAGTGATCGCATAAGATCTCGCGGCAGTGTATCATAACGAAACCATGACCCGCGAAAACATGACACGCGTTGCCGCAGCCCTCGTCATGCTTGTTGGAGGCGCCGCCGGCGCTTTGGCGCAGGCACCCGCCGATCCAGGCGTCGTGGTGGGCGTAGGTGGATTCAGCCACATCGTCGCCAATGTCGAGAAATCGGTCGAGTTTTATCGCGACGTGCTGGATCTCGAGATGCCGAATCCGCCGCGCGCGTTCGACAGCACCCAGTGGATCATCGACATGGGCAACACGCCGGGCGCGCAGTCACGTCCCGCGATTCTGCGCATTCCCGGATCGAAGCTGGGAGTTGAGTTGATCGACTACAAAGACATCGATCGCCAGGCGGCTCATCCCCGGTTCCAGGATCCTGGCGCGGCGAGCCTTATTCTTACGGTGCGCGACATCGATCCTCTGATGGCGAAGTTGAAGGCGGCGAACGCGCACATCAACAGTAAAGGCGGCGAGCCGGCGACGATTACAGGTGCGAACGGCAGCCACAGCCGGGTAGTGTTCGTGCAGGATCCCGACGGGTTCTTCATCGAGATTTCACAGCGCGATCCTGCGCCCCCTACCTCCGCGCCCACGACCAGCAATATCATCGGCGGAGCCTTCGAGATCATCGTCGCGGATTTGGACCGGACCCTACGGCTGTATCACGACGTATTGGGATTCCAAACGCAGCCTCCCACGGCTTTCGACGGAACAAAGCTCATGATGGACACGGCGGGAACGCCGGGCGCCCAGTTTCGCAGAAGCTCGGCGCTGATCCCAGGCACGTCCGTGATGATGGCGTTCATGGAATTCAAAGATATCGACCGCAAACCTCTACACACGCGGGTACAAGATCCTGGCACGGCCATTCTGCAGGTAGGCGTGCGCGATGTGGATGCCACAATGAAGGCGCTGAAAGCCACTGGCGTGACCGTGATTTCGAAAAACGGCGAGCCGGTGATGAACGGCACGTCCAAATTCTGTCTCGTGCGCGATCCGAATAATCTCTTCCTGGAGCTGTTTCAGCGCGGTCCGCGGCTGCAATAGTAACCTAGTTAGAGAGAAATCAAATGATTGCAAGCCAACCGTCCGTCCAAACTGTCTCTTTCTACATCAACGGCCAATGGGAGAGTGCCGGCAACCGGCGACTGATGCCAGTGACCAATCCCGCGACCGGCGCGGAGATCGCGCAGGTGGCCTACGCAACCGCCGTGGATGTGGATCGCGTAGCGCAAGCCGCGCACGCCGCCTATCTCAAATGGCGCGCCGTGCCGGTGGTGGATCGTGTGCAGCCGCTGTATCGCTACAAGACGCTGCTCGAAAAGCACGCCAACGAGCTGGCGGCTACACTGACAACGGAAAACGGCAAAACCATCGACGACGCCCGCGTTGAAGTTCGCCGCGCCATACAGATGGTGGAAGTGGCATGCGGCATGCCGAGCTTGATGATGGGCGATTCGTTGAACGACGTCTCGACAGGCATCGATAGCCATACCATCCGACAGCCGCTGGGGGTTTGTGCCGGCATCACGCCGTTTAATTTCCCGGCGATGGTGCCGATGTGGATGTATCCTTTCGCTATCGCCGCGGGAAACGCATTCATTCTAAAACCGTCTGAAAAGGTTCCGATGACGCCGACTATGGCGGCCACGTTGCTGCATGACGCCGGCGTGCCCGCGGGCGTTTTCAATTTGATTCACGGCGACAAGGTGGCAGTGGACGCGCTGTTGCAACATCCATTGGTGCGCGCCGTTTCGTTTGTCGGCTCCACGCCCATCGCGAAATACATTTACAAGACGGCAGCCACGGAGGGGAAGCGAGTGCAGGCGCTGGGGGGCGCGAAGAATCATCTGGTGGTGATGCCGGACGCGCAAATGCCAAAGACTGTTGAGAACATCATCAGCTCGGCGTTCGGCGCGGCGGGTGAGCGTTGCCTGGCCGGAAGCGTTCTAGTAGCTGTTGGCGATGCGGCCGAGCCGCTGCTGAAGCTGCTGGTTGAGAAGGTCAATGAAATGCGGATCGGCGACGGCATCGAGGAAGGCGTCGGCATGGGGCCGCTGGTCACCAAGGAGCACAAGGAGCGGGTGGCCGGATACATCAAGAAGGGCGTGGACGAAGGCGCGAAGCCGCTTCTGGATGGGCGTTCGCTCAATGGGAAAGGCGAAGGTTTTTTCCTTGGGCCGACGATTTTTGACAACGTGCAGCCGGGGATGACGATAGCGCGGGACGAAATCTTCGGACCGGTGCTTTCCGTGATTCGCGTGAAGACGCTGGAAGACGCCATCGCGCTGGTGAACAGTTCGCCGTTTGGCAACGCGACGTCTATTTTTACAAGCAGCGGCAAGGCTGCGCGTGAGTATTCGGCGCGCGTGGAGGCCGGCATGGTTGGGATCAACGTCGGCGTGGCCGCGCCCATGGCCTTTTTTCCGTTCGCGGGATGGAAGAACACGTTTTCCGATTTCATCGCTTGCTCTGAACACCTGCTGGCTTCGCGTTACACCTCGACCGAACGGCTTGCGATCATGGGTGGCAGCGCGGGCGGTTTACTAATGGGTGCGGTCTTGAACCTGCGTCCGGAGTTGTTTCACGCCGCGATCGCCAAGGTACCTTTCGTGGATACGCTCAACACCATGCTCGATCCAACCTTGCCGCTGACGATCGCAGAATACGAGGAGTGGGGCAATCCTGAACAAGAGGAGTTTTACCGCTACATTCGCTCGTACTCGCCTTACGATAACGTCGCGCCGCGCGAGTACCCTGCGATGCTCGTGACTGCTGGGCTCAACGATCCGCGTGTCTCCTACTGGGAGCCCGCCAAGTGGGTGGCGAAGCTTCGCGCACTAAAGACTGATTTGAGAATGACGGATTCGAACGTGTTGCTCCTCAAGACCGACATGGGGAGCGGGCACTTCGGCCCATCCGGCCGCTACGAAGGAATCAAGGAAGTGGCGTTCGACTACGCCTTCTTACTGCGCGCGGTTGGCCATAATCTTTAGAAACGATCGCCCGCGCAGCTCCTCGATGGTGAGCCGGGACGCAGCCGCTTCCTCCGCTGTAAAAGCGCCGCAATTGACGCCCCGGAGGATAAAGTTGAGCAGCCCCTGGCCAGTGGCAGCGTCATCGAACACGTCGCCCACCAGCGTCGCCTGCGCGGCTTTATCGATAAAATTCCGCAGACGCGCCGAGGTGGCATCCAGGCTTTTGAGAAAAAATGCGTACACGGCGGCGTACCGCGTCGGAAGCTGGCCGGGGTGCAAATCCCAACCCTGGTAGTACCCGTTGCTGAGCGATCGTTGCACCAGATCGAAGTGATGC
>Ga0206831_1223_pt1 | contig 13485 bp, 13 predicted proteins | sample Alteio_BWOrgCont_73_FD_152876 | JGI IMG/M metagenome (GOLD analysis project Ga0206831, IMG submission 152876) | Enriched cells from forest soil in Barre Woods Harvard Forest LTER site, Petersham, Massachusetts, United States -... | ecosystem: Environmental > Terrestrial > Soil > Temperate forest >...
AATTAATCAATAAAACTGAACGGGGCAATCCTTCCAAACGTGTCATCAAAAACATCACCGGTATAAAAATAAGAACGGTTAAGGTGACAGCTTTGGTAATAACAATCAAATCACGCAACGATGCGTAGCGCCAGATTTCCCGGTATAATCTACATTGCATAAATACAACAGCAGCAATCAGTGCAAATATAATACTTCCCCTTACCATATAGGGCATTGCATCACTGATATGGTCGCCAAGACGTAAATATAGTGCTAGCACAAAACTAAGTGCTGCCATGATCACGTCATGAATTGCGGCAATGAGAGAACGTTGTATTTTCAACTATCGTTACTTGTTATTAGGTTTTGATAAAGGGACTATACTTGCTGTCACTATGCATAGTACTCACTATAAAATCAATAAAAATCGTTAATCTTTCAGCAACCTATATCCAGTTTGTTCCGTTTTAATAAATTCATCACCCGCATAATAGTCGCTGATTTTCTGACGCAAACGATAAATATGGGTCTCGACCGTATGCGTATTTGCTTCGGGGTCATAATTCCATAATGATTTGAGCAATTCATCCTTACTGATTGCTGCCCCTTGGGCGTGATATAAATATTCGATTAGTGCTACTTCTTTATCAGTCAGCAGAATATGTATTTTATCTCTCCCATCAAGGGTTTTATATAATATTTTACTGCCTTGCAACAGACAAAACCCTTGCGCAAGCATTAGTGGCCTATCCCGGAATGCTTCTTCTGTCAGGTGATGAATTAATTGCAGCAAAGATTGTAATTGCAGCGGCAATGGATAATGATGCTGATAATAATCAGCATTGCTTCCACCCAAGAAAATAATGGGCTGTATTATGTGTGTTATGGTTTCTGCGGGGATGGTAATGGTTGTAGTATCAATAATGAATAAATGCGGGGAATCATTAGTAAGCTGACTATAGCTGGTAAGCTGGTAAGCATCATTTCCAACCAGTAAATGCTCTGCTAATATTTCCTGTAAGTACGGATGCTTGCTGATAATATGTAGAATGCTTGCCATAATTAGCTATATATTTTCATTGCTTTTACTTATAATGTCTGGCACTACGCGAAGTGGTACCAACACGAAAATAATATGTTATGTTAAACGATATCACCTATCAGCGCCACGAAAAAGAAATTATTGACGTTGAGCGCGCAATCACAGAACTCCGTCGCGGAGGTCTGATATTACTGACAGATAATAGTGAAGCATCCCTGGTGATGGCAATGGAAACAACTACTGAACGTGATTATTTGCGTTTCCAACACCTACATCATAGCTATCATTTAGTGATCACGGCCAACCGTGCTAAACATAGCATGAATTCCGCACCCTCTAATATACACGTGTCTATTGATGCAAGTCATAAGAAATTAGAAGAGCTCCAGCAATTAAGCGGCCTCATCCCCCAGGAGAAAGCGCACTCCACACGTATATATGACACCACCACGCCAGCAACTTTGATAGATAATGCTGCCATTACCTTAAGTAAGGCTGCCGAATTATTACCGGCGACATTGGTTATTACCCTTCCTGACGAGAACCTATCACTGCAAGACTGGGCCCGGCGCAATGGTATTGTGACGCTTTCTGTTACTGCCCTTAATCGCTACCAAACCAATATTGCTACTACGCTCACCAACGTGTGTGAAGCCTCCCTGCGCCTTGCCCATGCTGAGCAAGCACGGATGATTGCCTTCCGGCCCGTTACTGGCGACAAAGAGCATTATGCGATTATCATTGGCAATCCTACTGAGGCACCCCTTGTCCGTATTCATTCATCCTGTTATACGGGTGATTTGCTCGGCTCATTACGCTGTGATTGCGGCGATCAATTGCAAGCGGCGATCAGCCTCATGGGCGCAGATAAACAAGGCGGAATTATTCTTTATTTGATGCAGGAAGGGCGTGGCATTGGCCTCACCAACAAGCTTCGCACCTATGCCTTACAAGAAACCGGCATTGATACGGTTGATGCCAATGAAATACTCGGCTTTGAAGATGACGAGCGCTTATTTCAGCCTGCTGCTGAGATGTTGCGTAAGCTGGGTTACAACACCGTGCAGTTACTAACCAATAATTTCCGCAAAGCCAAAGGGCTTGAATCTTATGGTATTACCGTGAGCCAGTGCGTGCCTCATGTAATGAAAGCGCATCGCTATAATGAGCATTATCTAAAAACCAAAGCCAATCGGCTCAGGGGCATAATTTACCTAAGTAAAGGACGAGACAAGCCTCGAGCAATTAAACCCGAAAATGATTTTATAAAGACCAACCATGCCCCATTTCATCATTCTCACACAGGAAGCAGGACAGTTTCCAGAACAATCCCCTGTTACTGCTAACAACCACCAAGGTAATCGTTCCTGTGCACTGATTGCACGTTGCCTTGCAGAAAAAGGACACCATGTTACCCAACTGGTGATTAGTGATTGCGATTTAAGGAAAGATGGACTGTATCATAAAGGGGAAAAAATTGATCTTAACAACTATAATGGCGTTATTAAACGCACATGGGATGGCGGCAAGAATGCAGCAAAAGGTGCTGACATACAACAATATTTAGAGACACAAGGACTGTATGCAGAAACCCCCTCAATAGCACAGCGTATTACCCTGAATAAAGTACATATGCAGCTTGTAATGGATGATCAGGGTGTAAAAACTCCCAAAACTGTTATCTATGATTTTACACATAGCCCTTATGATGAGACTACAGCTCTCACGAATTTTAACAAGTTGCCACGTGAGGCAGGCAAGCCTGTTGCAGTACTTAAACAACAGACCGGCACACAAGGGAATGGCATCGCATTTTATCACTCTCAGGAAGAAGTATTTACTGCACTCCGTGGAGCCGCCACAGCCAAACAAACCGTGCTGATGCAAGAATATATTTCCCCTACACTACGTATTAAATCTGAGACAAATACCGATAGAAATGCTGCGCATTACCGAATTATCATGTCGCGCAATAAGGAAACAGGGAATTATCAGTGTCTCGGTGGTTTATATTTGCAGCGGAATGGAGCCTATATTTCTAATTCAAGTTATAAAGGTGAAGGAATATTACATACAGAAGCGCTCCCTACAGAGACACTTTCTCTTCATCTATTGCGTGATTTGGCCAAAACTGGAAGAAAGATAGGTATCCATCAATTTGGTGCTGATGTCATGATCAATGATAAGGGTGCCTTCATCCTTGAACTCAATGATGGATTTGGCATTTCCGGACCATTGCTTGAGAAACAAAAAATCCCTGAAAAATATGTGGATTCTTTTTTAGAGCGTTACCAGGAACGTTATAAGTTTCGCCATAAATTTCATCAACAATTGGCTCTTAACGAGTCATTCGCTCAATCCCGCTTATAAAATACCACATTTTACCCGCTTATTGTAGCTTTTGCCGCAATATCTCATTCACCCTATCCGGATTAGCCTTACCGCCAGATGCTTTCATAATCTGTCCAATAAAGAAACCAAACAGCTTGTCTTTGCCGGATTTATATTCAGCCACTTTATCAGGGTTGGCAGCAAGCACATCGACAATTACTTTTTCAATAGCGCCGCTATCTGTGACCTGACGCAAGCCTTGCTCTTCGACGATTTGATTAGCATCTTTACCCGTTTCAAACACAATATCAAATACCTGCTTAGCAATTTTGCCGGAAATCGTGTTATCTTCAATCAGACTGAGCAAGCCTGATAATTTTTCTGGGGTCACCGGGGATTCATTGATCGTCAGCCCCGCTTTATTTAAACGGCCAAACAATTCAGCTGTCACCCAATTAGCGGTGAGTTTAGGATCATGATTGATCACAACTTTTTCAAAAAACTCAGCTGTTTCCTGGTCAGCCACCAACACTTTTGCGTCATACGGCGATAAGTGCCAGTCCTTGATATAACGTTTTTTCTTTTGATCCGGCAATTCAGGCAATGTTGCTTTAATCCGGTCAACAAAGGCTTGTTCCAGTACCAGCGGCAACAAGTCTGGATCGGGGAAATAGCGGTAATCATGCGCATCTTCTTTAGTGCGCATGGTGCGGGTAGTGCCGTTACTTGCATCGAAAAGACGGGTTTCCTGCCGGATGCTACCGCCATCTTCCAGTATTTCTACCTGACGCTCAGCTTCATATTCAATAGCGCGGGTTATATTACGGAAAGAGTTAATGTTCTTAATTTCACAGCGTGTACCAAAAGGATCATTACTTGAGCGACGTACTGACACATTCGCATCACAGCGCAAACTGCCTTTTTCCATATCCCCATCACAGGTACCAAGATAACGCAAGATAGCGCGCAATTTTTTGACATACTCTGCTGCTTCCTCAGCTGAACGTATGTCGGGTTCTGAGACGATTTCCATCAGGGCAATACCCGAGCGGTTTAAGTCAATATAGGTGCTGCGTGGATTCTGGTCATGCAGACTTTTGCCGGCATCCTGCTCAACATGAATGCGGGTAATACCAATTGGGTGGACATCCCCATTTGGCATATCTACAATTAGGGTGCCTTTCCCCACTAAGGGGTCAAGAAATTGTGAAATTTGATAGCCTTGCGGCAAATCTGCATAAAAATAATTTTTACGATCAAAGATTGAGGTCAAATTAATCTGAGCATTAATGCCAAGACCTGTACGTACTGCCTGCTCAATACAATATTCATTAAGCACTGGCAACATGCCGGGCATGGCTGCATCAACCAGGGATACTTGCGTGTTTGGGTCTGCACCAAATTCTGTCGGCGCTCCTGAAAAAAGCTTGGAGTTACTGGCGATCTGTGCATGAACCTCGAGTCCGATGACCAGTTCCCAATCGCCTGTTTTACCTTTAATTTTTGTCATGGTGCTTTCCTTATATTGTCTGTCCTAATATTGGAACAGGATTATAGTGCGCTCATTCTTATTTTTCTAGGGAATTATGTCAAATAATACTATCGCCCCTAGCAGATTTGTGATACAGTTAAACTTTCGCATTGTAGCAAAACTGTTCCCAATGCGTGTTATTTACATTATTTCTCTTGAAAGGGGGAATTAAAAATAGTTCAAGTCGTTGTTCACTCCAATAATATGGAGCAAGCACTTCGCGCGCTGAAGAAAAAAATGCAGCGGGAAGGTGTTTTCCGGGAAATGAAGATGGGGCGTCACTTTGAGAAACCCTCTGAAGCAAAAGTTCGGAAAGCTGCCGAATCCAAGCGTAGAAGACGCAAGCTCGATCGCAAACGTAATATGGAATCTTAGTTCCTAAATAGTTAGAACAAAGTCTCCGTTGCATATTGTAACGGGGACTTTGTTGCATTTACAGATAATTATGACTGATATTTCTCCTAAACGCTTACGAAAAGCAGTATTTCCTGTCGGCGGGTTAGGCACACGGTTTTTGCCGGCCACAAAATCACTGCCCAAAGAAATGTTGCCAGTAGCTAGCAAGCCCTTGATTCAATATGCTTTTGAAGAGGCGGTAGCTGCCGGTATAGAACAATTTATTTTTGTGACCGGGCGCAATAAGAACGCTATTTCCAACCATTTTGATCATTCTTATGAGCTGCAACGCGTTCTCAGCGAAAAAGAAAAAGAAGAAGAACTGCATATTACCAAAGGCTGGCTCCCCCATGCAGGGCAGATTGCGTTTGTTCGCCAACAGGAACCGCTGGGTCTTGGTCATGCCGTATGGTGTGCCCGCAATTTTATTGGCGATGAACCGTTTGCTGTATTGCTTGCGGATGAAATGTTGCTAGTAAAAGATGGGTTCCTCAAGCAAATGGTCGAAGAATACCATCAACACGGGGGCAATTATATTGCAGTTGCAGACGTGCCTCGCGATAAGACTGATCGTTATGGCATTATTGAACCTGGTGAGCGGTCTGGCAAATTACTCAGCATCAAAGGTATGGTTGAAAAACCCGATCCCCATTATGCTCCCTCCACGCTATCCATTACTGGCAGATATATCCTGCAGCCCGAGATTTTTGATTATTTAGAAAAAGGCCAGCGCGGAAGCGGTAATGAAATCCAACTTACGGATGCCATGGCACAAATGCTTGAGGTTTCTCCGTTCTATGCGATGCAGTGTGACGGCAAACGCTTCGATTGTGGCAGCCCTATTGGCTTTATGGAAGCCAATATTGCTTACGCACTTGAGCAGAAAAGCATGCGAGCACAGATGTTAGAGTTATTAAAAACTTACAGCCTTTAGATACTACATTATCCCAATCAGTTCCAGCCGCAGCGAATATTGAGCATCAGCCGGCAATTTGAGGGTCTTGGGCAGGAATGTAGCACTATTACCAGCAAGGGTTTGCAATGCCTTTGTTGTAATGAGTGCCGTTCGTATACCTCCTGACTTCATATGATCAAACATTTTGATCATACCAACCGGCATATCATGGTCACCAAGTGGGAGGGTTACTGATTTTTTAGCATCCTTACTGCTAAACAATGTAGCACCATCTTTCTTGCTGATCGTGTAATCAAATTTGACCGTGTCTCCACATTGCGCTATCCGTCCATTGCCGATTGCTGTATCTGACACTTGTATAATATCCAAAATTTCGGGTAAAACAGGAGATATTCCTAGCAACTCCACATCAAAACCCACTGCTGATAATGGGGGAACCAACGTATTGGTAAAGCGGCGATCATCGTAAGCAAGTGAAGGAGGAATGGTAAGTTTGCGAATCCCGCCAACACGCATCCCAACGATACCAAGCTCTAATCCTTTAATGACACTGCCTTTACCTAATTCAAAACTTAGTGGATGATTGGTCGTACGTGTTGAGTCAATAATCTTGTTGTCACTGAGCATTGACGTATAATGTACCGTCACTTTTTGTCCACATAATGCAGGGCTACCCTTACCTATTAAGCTGTCTACGGTCTGGAGAGGGCGACCCAGCTCAGCAAGATTAATCGAGCCAGGTTCTTTTTTAATGACATCATTCATAAACTTTTTGCCAGTATCCGTCTGTACAAAAGCCTCCATAATATTACTAATTTTTTTCTCAGCATAATTGCCTTTAGGCATTGCTTCTGTCGGTGTGGTGGTGATCGGCTTTACAGTCGCCTGGATGGTTTTTACATTATTCGTCACCCCTTGCTTAATTTCTCCATAATGGGTATGCAAAATTGTGTATGCAATAAAACCAACGGCTGCATAGGTAATCCATTGACGTTGCTTCATATAGACCTCGTAACAATTATTTTCCCTTAGGCATTATTTGTATTTCTGACCAATATAGAGGGATAAATTTAGTATAATTGTACGTTAACTAGTTGATAAAGCAAGTACTAACAGGTTGCTGAGAAAATTTTTGGTGGTCATTTTTGAGGTCATTTTCATCCTCAATCCCTCTAAATTGGGGTTTTGTGGGTAAAAGTGACCTCAAAATTGCTAATATCTCAGCTATAGTTATTGTGAAGCATTAGCATTACTCCATGAATTTAGCTTGTCTTGCCATTGCTTGATTTGTGCCATTGCCTTCTCTGTCACCGTAGGATCTTTCTTTGCCAAGGTTTGAGAGAGTTGTTTTATTTCACTACGCATCGACTGGACATTCTCTTTTTGATCATTATTGCTTAGTTTTATGTTATTTAAGGCCTCATCGGCATGTTTAAGTGCAAAACGCGCACCATCAAAGAAATTACGCTGAACCATGAATTCCGCTAGCATTAAATTCTCACTTGCCTGCTGCATTGGCAGGTGCACAGACTTTTCTTCAACGACAATTGACCGCTGGAATTTGCTCAGTGCACTGCTTGCATCAGCAAATTTGTCTTTATTCAGATAATCACTCGCCTTTTGTAAGTCTGCAGTTGCTTTGCTTGGGTCAATCGTAATAGAGACATTGACTGCCGTGACATCCTTCACCGCTAATCCTTTCTTTTCTGACCAGAACGGCCCTGTTGTATAGGTTTTCACGATATCGGTATTTTCAAGCAGTGGCACCATATATTCACTTTTTGTTGTACCTGTTAAATATGCAATAATACCGGTATGGACATTGAGGTGCGTCCGTTGCTCAGATGGAGCATTTTCTATGGAAGACGCAATCTGCAATGCGGTATGAATATGCTGATCTGCTGTTGCTTTATCCCCTAAATGCAACATTAGTTGTGCCCGGGAAACATGCTGTAATAATTGTTCTACATCTGAATTACTTGCCGTTTGGGAGGTGGTAGTTTGAGGAATTGCAGCCCCTGCAATTGGTGATGTTGGGGCCACTTGTCCCTGTGATGTTGCGGGTGCATCAGCGGCCCAGCTATTCGCGGTAAGTAATAGGCCCACTGTTGCTGCTATGTTGCATAATGCCGTACGCCAGTAATTGTTCATAACTTTATCCTTTTAATTAAATTAAGTAGGACAGTGCATGAATGATGCACTGTATGTATCGTTTTGTTCTGTTATGATTTTTTCACAACAGAATCTAGGCAAGTGTGCTTTCCAGCATCCATCGTATTTTTTCGTGCGATTGGGAACGCTTAATCATCAAATCTTCTGTGACCTTGTCATGTATGGCATCAGCAACATCCATGGCTTTATTGCTACAAGCAATCAAATGTTCATGATCTGTAATGAGATTTTTCACCATTTGTTGCCATGATTGTGGTAACGTTGTGTCTTCTTTTAGGCAGGAAAGCGACTGAAACTCTTTAAACGTACCTGGCGAAGAGGCGTCTAATGCACGAATACGTTCTGCAATCCGGTCAACCGCAGAGGCCAATGATTTATATTGTTTCTCAAATAAGCGATGTAAGCTATAGAATTGTTCGCCAACCACATTCCAGTGATAATATTGTGTTTTAAGATACACATTATACGTATCCGCCAACACGTGCGATAGCGCCCCTAATACATCTGTCTGTTCCTGTGGATTGCTTTTCTTTCTGTCTTTTCCTGATCGATCTATTTCATCTGGTATTCTATTCAGTGCCATGATATTCTCTCCTTAATGATTATTTCCTGTATATTTGCGAGGTTAGGATAAATTTTCAGTATGGAAGATAATGTAACATTGCCAGCTATCTGGCCTATGGTAAAACGCGCTGTATGCAGGCGCTGCCCTAATTGTGGCAAGGGGCATCTTTTTGCACGCTACTTAAAACAAGTAGAGCACTGTGCTAATTGTAATGAACAGTTTGGACATATACGTGCTGATGATGGCCCGCCATGGCTTACTATAATAATAGTTGGACATATCCTAGGGCCAATTATGCTTGTGGCATTGCCGGGCAGCACTTTACCTGACTGGATGTTAGTTACCATCTGGTCAAGCCTGGCATTAATTGCTACTATGCTGCTATTGCCTTGTGCCAAAGGATTATTTATTGCAGCTATTTGGCGTATGCAATGTGCAGGGTCTGAAAAATAACCTCTACGTTATTGTCAAGCAGAAAATATCCATTCCACAAAAATAAAATTTTTTAATACCCACAAAAATAGTAGCGCTATCCCAAATTAGTTGCTATAAACGCTGTGCCTTTTCTGGCACTGCTCCTCGGTAGCTCAGTGGTAGAGCAAGCGGCTGTTAACCGCTCGGTCGCTGGTTCGAATCCGGCCCGGGGAGCCAATCTGGACATTGTTCCAGATTCAAGAACATATCAAACGGCTTACGTGGCGTAAACACTAGCTTTTCAGCGTTCATTTCCAAGTTCGGAAACAAAATAGTGATAATTCGCCTCTTTTCATCTAGTTCCGAACTTTTGAATAAGTCATGAGCTTTTGACGCTAAGGCGAATATTGTCGCTATAGCCTTGTTAAAGCTATCATCGGCATTTGTTAGCCTTTGCAGCCTCACTTCCACATTATGCCGTTCAGCTTGAAGCTCTGTCATCATGTCGTCATACTCTTCTTTTTCTATTTCAGCGTCCAGATATAGCTCCCTGACTCGCTTAACTCTGTTTTGAATGGTCTGGTATTGGTTTTGGAGTTTAGTGCCTTCCTGAATCTGGTGCTTATGTTCTTTATCTGAGCTTTTCTTTAGCTCATCATTCAAATCAGCCAATATATTAGCTGGCACACGCATCCCTTTCAAAACGTCTTCAATTTGTGATAATATTTTCTTTTCGCTCAGGTGGTAACAATATGAACAATCGCCTTGGCTCTTTGTTGGGCGCATATAAACATATTTGCCCTTCTTTACCTCTGGGCTGTAGCTGCAACCGCAATGCTGGCACTTTAACAGCCCCTTCAAAACAAAAGGCTTTTCAGTTCTTTTAAACTTTGTTTTGCGTCTACCTGTCCTGACTTGCTGGCACTCATCAAATAGCTCTTTGGATATTAAGACAGGGTGAACATGCTTATATAAAATCTCATTATATTTCATGTATCCGTAATAAAAAGGGTTCTTCAAGATTTGCTCAACCTGGCTCTTAGATATTTTACACCCTTTTTTACTTACTAATCCCTCCAAGTCTTTAAAATACTTTTGCTTGCTGTTATTATCAGTGAAAAATTGCTTTAGAGTCGCTCCATAACGGTAGAAAATATTGGCGAATGAAATATCGTTTCCTAAAGAAAGAAAAAACTTTATCTTTTGGGGCATAGGCAACTAAACGGCCATTTAAAATATGTGTTTCCCGGCCATGATAAATGCATACAGCCTATTAATAGTAAGGTTTTGTTGAGTGCAATGCATAGTGTTATGGAATATGGCGATAAGGCTACGCCCCATAGCATAAGGGCAACTGCATCCACTATTTTAAATGAAAATAGTTTCAATGCCGAACATATAGAAATTCAACTTTCCCACACTACAGGAAGTCGAGTGCATAATAAAAAATTTATCTATGTGTATTATTTGCCTGAGCGCCATGAAATGATGCAGTGGTGGGGAGATTATTTGGATAGTGTGCGTATTAATCGTCAGGGAGTTAGCAAAAGTTAACTTCTAAGCGGATTGATGTTTCAGTTGATGCTTGCATTGTTCTTATTTTCCTTTATTTTTATCTTTGTTCCCCAAATGGAGCCAGAGCGATGTCAGGCGACGAAATTTTACGATTAAAGAATTTGCCAGCTACCTAAAAATTACTGAGAAGATCGCTTATCGCTTTGTATCTGAAGGCTGCATCCCCGGTTTTCAAAGCTGGTAGATCGTGGTGGTTTCGTGAAAGCGAGATAGATTGCTCGCATTACTGAACAAAAGCAGAAATAAAGAGGATAGCAGCATGACAAGCACCCAGCAACGCGCCGCACTACAACGCCAAATCTGGCAGATTGCCAATGATGTTCGAGGCGCAGTGGATGGCTGGGATTTTAAGCAGTACGTGCTTGGCACCCTGTTTTACCGCTTTATCAGCGAAAACTTTGCCATCTACATTGAAGCCGATGATAACAGCATTAAATATGCAGCACTGTCTGATAGCGTTATTTCGCCAGAGATTAAAGACGATGCCATCAAAACCAAAGGATACTTCATCTACCCCAGCCAGCTATTTGCAAATGTCGCAAAAAACGCCAACACCAATGAGAGCCTGAATACAGACTTAGCCAAAATCTTTGCTGAAATTGAATCCTCCGCCAACGGCTACTCATCAGAAGGCGATATCAAAGGCCTGTTTGCTGATTTCGACACAACCAGCAATCGCCTTGGTAACACGGTCAAAGATAAGAATATCCGCCTTGCCGCCGTCCTCAAAGGCGTCGCCGAGCTGGAATTTGGCGATTTCCACGGCAGCAAGATCGACTTATTCGGTGATGCCTACGAATTCCTCATCTCTAACTACGCGGCCAATGCTGGCAAATCTGGCGGTGAGTTTTTCACCCCGCAGCATGTCTCCAAGCTGATTGCACAGCTTGCCATGCACAAGCAAACCAGCGTCAACAAGATTTACGACCCAGCGTGTGGTTCTGGTTCGCTGCTGTTGCAAGCCAAAAAGCACTTTGACGCGCATATTGTTGAAGAAGGCTTTTTCGGTCAGGAGATCAACCACACCACCTACAACTTGGCGCGGATGAATATGTTTTTGCATAACATCAACTACGACAAGTTCAATATCAAGCTGGGTAATACACTGATCGAGCCACATTTTGGCGATGACAAACCTTTTGATGCCATTGTTTCCAACCCGCCTTACTCGGTGAAGTGGATAGGCTCAGATGACCCAACCCTGATTAACGATGACCGCTTTGCGCCGGCAGGGGTACTCGCACCTAAATCCAAAGCGGACTTTGCTTTTGTGCTACATGCGCTCAGCTACCTTTCCAGCAAAGGCCGCGCTGCCATTGTCTGCTTCCCAGGTATCTTTTACCGTGGCGGTGCAGAAGAGAAAATCCGTCAATATTTGGTGGATAACAACTATGTAGAAACGGTCATTTCACTGGCACCCAACTTGTTTTTTGGCACCACCATTGCCGTGACGATTTTAGTGCTTGCCAAAAATAAAACCAACACCACCACCCAGTTTATTGATGCCAGCAGTCTGTTTAAAAAAGAAACCAATAACAACATTCTCACGGATAAACATCTTGAAGAGATTATGCGGGTATTCGATAGCAAAGAGAATATCGAGCATTTTGCTAGGTCAGTACCTTATGAAGAGATTGTCGCCAAAGACTACAACCTGTCAGTCAGCAGCTATGTGGAAGCCAAAGATAATCGCGAGGTGGTAGATATTGCCCAGCTCAATGCAGAGATAGAAACCACGGTTGGAAGGATCAACCAGCTACGTGCCGATATTGATGCCATCGTTGCGGAGATTGAAGCATGAGCAAAGAACTTCAATTTCTGATATACAGCACGCCTCAGGAAGACATTAAGGTTGATGTCGTGGTGCGCGATGAAACCATTTGGCTAACACAAAAAGCAATGGCGGCATTGTTTGATGTTCAAGTGCCCGCTATTAGCAAACATCTGAAAAATATATTTGAAGAGCGCGAGCTTGACGAAAAAGTGGTTGTTTCCAGAATGGAAATAACCACTCAACATGGGGCGATTTCGGATAAAACCCAGACAAAAGAAACGCAATTTTACAACCTCGATGCCATCATTTCCGTGGGCTATCGTGTCAACTCCGCCAAGGCAACGCAATTCAGAATCTGGGCAACCAGAACCCTCAAGGAATTTATCCAGAAGGGTTTTGTGCTGGATGATGAGCGACTGAAACAAGGTGAGTCTGTTTTTGGCAAAGACTATTTCCGCGAATTACTCGATCGCGTTCGCTCCATCCGTGCAAGCGAGCGGCGCATCTGGCAACAGATTACCGATATTTTTGCGGAATGCAGCATGGACTACAACAAAGACGCTGCCATCACCAAAGAGTTCTATGCGATGGTGCAAAATAAATTTCATTTTGCGATTGCCGGGCAAACCGCTGCGGAGATTATTTATTCCAAGGCAGATAGCGGGAAAGACCACATGGGGCTGACCACTTGGAAGAACGCGCCTGATGGGCGTGTCCTGAAATCTGATGTGACGATCGCAAAAAACTATCTGCCAGAAAAAGATATCAAACGGCTTGAGCGGACGGT
>Ga0206831_1224_pt1 | contig 13463 bp, 7 predicted proteins | sample Alteio_BWOrgCont_73_FD_152876 | JGI IMG/M metagenome (GOLD analysis project Ga0206831, IMG submission 152876) | Enriched cells from forest soil in Barre Woods Harvard Forest LTER site, Petersham, Massachusetts, United States -... | ecosystem: Environmental > Terrestrial > Soil > Temperate forest > O...
GGCCGCTTCGGGCGCTGGACCGAATTCGGCGGCGAGCAAATACACGCGGTGGTTCTTCGAATCGACGGTCATCGTGCGTGCGCCGCGCTCGGTAGGAACGTTGTCCACCGTTTCGTATTTTCCGTTCACAGCCCTAACGATGCTCAGCGTTCCGTCACCTCCGTTGGAACTGAATGCGAGTCCGAGGCCGGAGTCGAAGCCCGCGCCGTCCGGGTTCGCGCCAATCGCGGGCGTTGCAATCACCTTGAGTGTCGGAATATCGATGACTGCCATCATCTTGTTATCGCAAGCCGCAAATAGTTTCTTGTTCTTGACGTCGATGGCCAGGCCTGAGGGAGATTCACATGGTGCCAAAGGAGCGCGGCGCAGCACGGCGGGCTTGGCGGCATCAATCTCGATGATCTCGCTTGAGTCCTCCAGATTGGCGTAGATCTTCCCGGTACCATCGGCCGCACATTCTTCGGGTTTTCCATCGAGTGCAAACGTAGTGATCACCTCATTCGTCTTGGGATCGATGGCGGTGGAGTCTTTCGAGCGGCCGTTGAAGGTGAAAATGTGTTTGGTCTTTGGTTCAAAGCAAACCGAGTCAGGATTCTGTCCGGTTTGCGGTTCTCCCACCTTGGCCAGCGTCTTGAGATCGAAAATGGTTACGCTGTTGGATTGCCCGTTGGTAATGAACCCTTTTCCAAATTCCGGCGCAACTGCGATGCCGTGCACGCCGTGCAGCTGGGTGATTTGTCCCACTACCTTGCCTGCCTTTGTGTCCACAACCTCCACCACAGTGCCGTGAGATGCGTAGACGCGATCCGCATCCGGATCCACAGCGACGTAATCCCACCCACCAGCACCGCCGATTTTTATCTTGCTAAGGACCTTGTAACCTTCGGCGGCAAAGGCCGCGACGATCACCAGCCCTGTGGCTAAGAACTTCTTTGTCATAGTTGACTCCTTTTCATTCAGGTCCGGCCTCCGACATAAAAGCGAACGGCCGGTGTGACTACCAACGAGAGGACCATCGAAGCGAGAATTCCGCCGATTACCGCAATCGCCAAAGGTTGCAGCATTTGCGATCCGGCGCCCACGGCGAAGGCTAACGGAAGCATACCGGCCACAGTAGCCAGCGCTGTCATCATGATGGGGCGCAGACGGCGTTCGCCGGCGCGAATCATGCTTTCTTCGGCCGAAAATCCTTCGGCGCGGAACCGTTGGTCAGCGTCGAGCAGGAGAATTCCGTTTTTCGCTACGATGCCGACTACCATGATCAGGCCCATGAATGACGACAAGTTAAATGTGGTGCGCGTGATAAGAAGCGCCAGGAAGACGCCGCAGGTGGAGAGCAGCGCGGAAGATAGTACCGCGACCGGGGCGGCGAAATTTCCGAATTCGAACAGCAGCACCATAAACACCAAGACGATCGCAAGCGCCAGCACGAATGCCAGATCATGAAAGGATTTCTGCTGTTCCGCGTATTGTCCGCCGTACCCCACGCGAATACTGGCAGGAATGTTCGCGTCCGCAATCTCTTTTTGAACCCGCGCCACGCCATCGCCTAAGTTGATGCCTTCCAGCCGCGCGGTAACGTTGACGGAGCGCTGCAGATTCTCGCGAATAATTTCGGTCTGTCCAGGAATTTCGGTCAAAGTTGCCAGAGCGCCAATGGTTGCGGTCTTGCCGGTTCCGCTGACGATCAGGGTATTGCGCATGGTATCCAGGCTCTCCCGCGCTGATGGCGGAAACTGCACGCGGATGTTATAGGAACGATCGTTCAAAATCACGGGCGGAGAGGCGGGTTCGCCCTGCAACATCGCGCTCGCATCCAATTCCACTTCCTGCGGAGTGAAACCAGCGCGCGCGGTCACCACGGGATCCACGTTGAATGTCACCGCAGTGCCGCTCGTGGTGTTTTCGATTCCATCCTCCACATCCACAATTCCTGGAACCTTCTTGATGGTGCTTGCCACTACGGGCGCCCAGTGACGTAACAAATCACCGTCGGGCGAAAAGAGCTTGATGACAACAGCTTGAGGCGCGCTGGTGAGATCGCCGATCATGTCCTGCAAAAGTTGAGGGAACTCCGCATCCAGGACGGGCTCGGCCCGGGTAACTTTGGCCCGCACACTGGCGATCACCTGGTCGGCGCTGCGTGTGCGCTGGTGCGGACCAGCGCCTGTGCCGAAGACTCTTGACCAGAACGGCGCGATCGGCTTAAGCTTCACGCTCACGTCGCCGGTGTTGGCCTCCGTCACCGCGGCCAGTCCGAGTTGGAGACCGGTTCGCCGGGCCGTGGTTTCCACCTCCGGCGTATTGTGCAAGATCTTTTCAACGTGGCTCAACACCCGATTGGTGTCCTGAAGCGATGCGCCCGCGGGCATGGTGTAGTCAACGATAAAGCCGCCCTCATCCATCGAAGGCAACAGATCGGATCCAGTGTGCGTATAGCAGAGGTATGCGCCGGCGACCAGCAGAATGGTGAAGAACAGAAACGCGATCGGGCGCTCTAACGCCACTCGCAGGGTCTGCTCATAGGCTCTCATCAACCAAGGGGGAACACTTTCCTGGCGGCGGGGTGCGGAGCCGGAACGCCGGTTTCGGAGGAAGTAGTGGCTAAGCGTAGGAGTCCAAGTGAGCGCGAGAGCCAGGGAGGTGAGCAAGGCCATGCCCACCGTAAGGGCCAAGGCCCGGAAGAAGACACCAGTTACGCCGGTGATGGAAATCAGCGGCAGGAAGACCACGAGAGGCGTAATGGTGGAGCCGATCAGTGGCACACGGACTTCTCGGAACGCGCTGCGAATCGCTTCCGCTCGAGATTGTCCCAAGTCGCGGTGCATGACGATGTTTTCAACAACCACGATGGCGTCGTCGATCACCAGTCCCACCGCTGCCGCCAGCCCGCCCAGCGTCATCAGATTAAAACTCTGGCCCATGAGGCGTAGCGCGATGAAAGTAACTCCGATGGTTGCTGGAATTACGAGGGCCGCGACGAGGGACGTACCCCAATCCCGCAAGAACAAAACCATAATGATCGAAGCAAGAACCAACCCCAGCAGAATGGCGTCACGGGCACTCGCGATGGCGGCGTTTACCAGTTCCGATTGATCGTAAAACGTGTGAATGTCGATGCCGGGCGGAAGGCTCTTCTTTAGATTCGCGATTTCGCTGTGTACCGCATTCGCCACGTCTACCGTGTTGCTGTTCGGCTGCCGGTAAATATTGATCAGAACGGCCGGCTTTCCGTTAGCGGTAACTACGGTGTAGACGGGCATCACCGCGTTGTTTACAGTTGCTACATCGTCGATGTGTACCGGCGCGCCCGCGGGAGTGGTCTTGATGACGATCCTGCCGATATCCGCCAGGCTCCGGGACTGACCACTCATGAGGGTGAGCACGAGCTGATGATTGGTTTCAATCAGACCGGGCGAATCGATCATATTGCTGCGGCTGATGGCGTCCAAAATATTCGGGATGGTGACCCCCGCCTCCACTAGCTTGGCCGGGTTCGGTTGGATTTCAAACTCCGGCACTTGGCCGCCCTGCACCACCACGGAAGACACGCCTGCCGCCCGATTGAGGCGCGGTTTCATCTCATAATTCGCTAGTTCCCAAAGAGTGCTTTGCGGAATGCGGTCTGAGGTGAGGCTATAGCCGAGGATGGGAAACGCCGCAAAGGTCAAGCGATTCGCAGTGACCTTAGCGTTGGCCGGCAGTGAGGGCTGGATGCGCGCAAGCGCCGCGTTCACTAAGTCCAGCGTGAGGTTCATGTCGACGTTCCAGTCGAAAAACAAATCGATTTCGGCGCTGCCCCTGCTTGTGATGGATGTGACCAGGTTTACGCCGGGCACGGTGTTGACAGCCTCTTCGAGCGGTTTGGTGACAGTGACTAACATCTGGTCGATAGGATAGACGCCGACGTCGGCGCCCACCACGACCCGAGGGAAATTGGTGCTGGGAAACACGGCGACGGGTATCGATACCGCCAGGTAAATACCTACAGCAACCAGCGTGAGGACAACGAAAATAATTGGCTTGCCATGCCGCGCGGTCCAGTGCGGCGTTTCTACGATCGTTTTGGCAGGTGGCAGTACAGACGTCTCGCTCATTTTTCCTGCGGCTTCGCTGGATCTTTTTTCTGGTCTTTGCCAGGGGCCGGAGCTTCCGGAGCGTTATCCTCGTCATCGTCGGATTCTTCCACCGCGGTGGTTACGATTTTCACTTTGGCTTTGTCGTCCAGGCCAATGCCGCCCACGACAACCACCTCTTCGCCGGGAGTGACGCCGCTCAAGATTTGCACTTGATTGCCTTCGCGCACGCCCAACTTGACGGCGCGCCGGTGGGCGATAGAATCGGGCGAAACGGTGAGGACGGCGGTGCCACCCTCTTCGGCAGGGAGAATCGCGGCAACGGGCACCACAGTCGCGGCCTTGTAAACCTCGGTCGAAATCGCCGCATGAACGGCGCTGCCCGGTTTCAGCCGTTCACCAACATTGGCGATTTCTATCCAGACTTGGACGGTGGTAGTGTTCGGGTTGGCAGCAGGACTAACCACGGTGACTTTACCCTCCATCTGGTCGCTATTCCCAGGCTGCGTGATGATTGCCGTTTGACCCAGCTTCACGGCGGAAGCTTCACTCTGAGGAACATCGACACGTGCGACAACGCGTGAAATGTCGACAACCGTGATCAACGGCGAACCGGGATTGGCCATTTCTCCCACATTAATGGGGCGATCCGCGACAATACCGGCGATGGGGCTGGTGACGCGCGAATAAGCCACCTGGGCTTCGAGTGCCTCGTAATGTGCTTGAGCGCTCTTGACCTGCGCGGCGGCGCCTTTGATCTGCTCCTGTTTCGAAACTGATTGAAGTGCCTTCAGATGTTCGTCGGCAACGCGGTATTGCGCTACCGCTTGAGAGTAAGCCAGCTGGGATTCGTCCACAGGCCGGCGTGCCAGCGCGCCTTGTTGGAACAATTGCTCGCGGCTATCGAGAACCTTTTTGGCATTGTCACGGGCGTCGCGGGCGGCCTGAAGATCGATTTCAGCTTTGCCGACGGATTCGGGGACGGTTGCGCCTTCTGTCGCGCGCAAATTCGAGTCTGCCTGTTCCACCGCGCCTTTCCCTTCCGCGGCGGACGCGGTGAGATCGCGATTTTCAAGAACCGCAAGCAGCTGGCCTTGTCGGACGTGATCGCCCCGGTTAACGTAAAACTTCTGGACCGGCGCCGAAAGTTTGGGCATAACGCTGGCCTGATCGCGAGGGAAGAGCACGCCGTCGCCTTGGACAATGCGACGAATGGTGGCCTGCGTGACGGCCGTTACTTGAACAGGCGCGGCCGCCGTCGCTTCTTCTTCCCGCGGCTTGCTGCAGGCCGTCAGAACCAGCAACGATACCAAAGTCAGGTGAATATTGCGGGGCATGCCTTAGAAATTGCCCGTCAGCGTTTGAAGATTGCTGATGGCTACGCGGTAGCGAACCATGCCGTCATCATAGGCATTCCGGGACTGAATCAGAGCGGTTTGGGCGTCGACTAATTCCAGAACAGTAGCTTCGCCCGCTTGGTAGCGCAACGTGTTCAGCCGCAGGCTTTCAGACGCCAGGTCAATAGCGCGGCGCAGCAAATCCACTTGCTGGCGGGCCGTTTGAGCATCTCCGTAATAGCCGCGCAAGTTGCGGATTAGTGTCCGCTCGGTTGCACTCAGCTCCACCTGTGCCTGCTCGCGTTTTATTTCCGCCTGGCGCAGCTTACTCCGCCGGACGCCCCAGTCCCACATGGGAATATTCAGAACGGCGTCGATGAAATAGCCAGGCGTCGACACGGGGCCATCCTGCTTATAAGCTACATCCCTACTTTCTAACGCGATGGCGTTGGCTTCAATTCCGTAGATGGCATCTACGCCGAAGGTTGGCAGAAAAGCTTGGCGCGCCAGAGTGACGTCCAAGCCGGCGGAGCGCAACGTTTGTATTGCGGCTCCCAGAATTGGATTTTCACGGCCGGCCATGGTTTCCACGTCGGGAAGCGGCGGCAGAGCGGGCGCAAGGTCTAGATCGTCGACAATAGAAAAGTTTTCGTTGAAGTCGCGAAACAGCAAAACGGCCAGATCCAGACGTGCGGTTTCCATGCCGAGTTGTGTCTCGTTCAGCGCCTGCTGTTGCGCGTTCTGCTGTAACTCAGATTTCACGACGTCGCTATGTGCCACCTCGCCGCCGCGTTCCAAGTCTTGGCTGATAGTGAGAGCGTGTTGAGCCTGATCCAGGGCTTGCTGGGCCGTAGCGTATTTGCGCTGGGCCGCTAACAGCCCGTAGTACAATTTCGCCACCGTGGGAGCCAGGCCTCGGCGTGCGATTTCCACTCTCGCTCGCGCCAGCGCTTCCAAGGCCGTAGCACGTTGGACTGCAACCCGCGTGAACGTGCCAGGCGAGAGATCCTGGTGGACGACGGCCCATTCGCGATATACGTGCACACCGTCGTTGGTAACGAAAGCGCCGGTGGGGATTTTACCGTTGCCTTCGGTCCCAAGGTATTCCGATCTTCCCGACAGAGAAGGATACAACGCCGTTCGGGCCTGCCGCCGATCTTGACGAGCTACTTCCGCGTCGGTAGTCGCAGCGATCAAGGTGGGGTCGTTTTTCGCCGCTAGCTCCAGCGCGTCTTTGAGCGTGAAAGTAGGCGATGGTTGCTTATCGGATTCGGGGTGAAGGCTGAAGTTGTTGGTCTGTGCAAAGGTGATCGAGGTGATGGCCAGGGCGAATGCCAGGCCTGGAAGACGATTACGCACGATAGCTCCTCGTAGAAGAGACTTTCGATCCCGAACGCGGACCGCCATCCTACAACCTACAACTACAACCTTAAAATTGGCTTAAGCGCGGGCGGTGTTGGGGCCGGTGGGGCTCCCGTATGCTAAAGATGTGCGGGTTCTGCTGGTGGAAGACGACCGTGAAGTCGCCGATTATGTCGGCCGTTGTCTCGAAGAGGAGGGCAATCGGGTAACCGTCTGCCTGAACGGCATGGAGGGCCTGCGCGCCGCACAAAATTCGGCGTTCGATATTGTCGTGCTGGATGTGATGTTGCCGTTCTTGGATGGTTTTGAGGTGACCCGCCGGCTGCGAGCGGAGAAGATCGCGACCCCGATTATTTTGCTGACGGCCCGGGACGCGGCGCAGGACATCGTGCGCGGACTGGACGCTGGCGCCGACGACTATCTAACGAAGCCATTCTCGTTCGACGTGCTGCTGGCCCGCTTGCGCGCGCGGACCAGGGTGTACCCCGGAGAGACGACGAAGCTGAGTTATGCCGATTTGACCATCGATCTGGAGTCGCATGAGGCGTGGCGGGGCAAAACTCAAGTACATCTAACGCGCACCGAGTTCGCGATTGTGGAAAGCCTCCTGCGATCGGCTGGGCGTGTAGTCACCCGACGGCGCCTCATCGAGACGGTTTGGGGCGACGATCGCGAGATTGGCGACAACAACCTGGACGTGTTCATTCGATTCTTGCGAGTCAAAATCGATGGAACCGGCCACAGGCGGCTCATTCACACGGTTCGCGGCTTAGGGTACTCTTTGCGGGAAAAGCCTGTATGAGATTCCGATCGATTCGCTTCCGTCTTGCAGCCTGGTATTTTGTGAGCCTGGCGCTGATTTTAGCGTTGTTCGCGCTCGGAGCATGGATCGCAATGCGGGCCAGTGCACGCCAGGCGGTGGATCACGGCCTGCAACAGCGGATTCACGACGTGCGGGGTTTCATTGCGCAGGAGCTGGGGCAAGGCGAGGCCGAATTGTTGGAGGAGTTGCGGGAGCATTCACAACTTGGGCTTGGAGGCGGACTGCTGCAATTGTCGGATGGCGGCGGTAAAGTCCTGTTCCGTTCGGGCCGTCTTAAGAATGCTCCGCTGGATTTGGTAAGCCCGCGGCCTGGCGACCTGAATGTGCGGTTCGGTGCTCGCCTTGTAGGGGGCCAGCGGGTTCGAGTTGCCGCGCAGACGGTGGAGGTGAACGGGCATCGATTCTTAATTCAAGTTGCAGAGCCAATGGAAGAGTTTGACGATTCGCTGGCTCGATTCGAGCTAATCCTTCTGGGTCTCGCGCCCGTTCTTTTACTACTTGCGAGCGCGGGCGGATTTTGGATGAGCACCCGCGCGCTGTCGCCCGTGGATCGAATCACAAATCACGCCCGCGCGATCCACGCGGAGAATTTGTCAGCGCGGCTCCCCGTACCGGTAGAGCAGGACGAGTTGAGCCGGCTCACGCAAACTTTGAACGAGATGCTGGACCGAATCGAAGCCGAAATGAAGCGCATTGTACGCTTCACGGCGGATGCTTCACACGAATTGCGGGCGCCGCTGACGCTAATTCAGACGGCGGCTGAATTTTCGCTGCGGCGGGAGCGCCCGCGTGAAGAACTGCTGGACGCGATGCGGAAGATTGTGCGGGAGACCGCACGCACTTCGCGGCTGGTGGATGATTTGCTGCTTCTGGCACGCGCAGATTCACATGTGAATGCGCCAGTGCTTGGTCCGGCCGATGTTTTGTCTACGGGACGTCAAGCCACGGAGCTGGCGTCCACGCTCGCGCAGGCGAAAAACATCGACTTCTCAGCAGACATCCCCCCCGATACACTCTTGATGAACGGCGATGAAGATCTGCTTGAACAGCTTTGGCTAATTCTGCTCGACAACGCTGTAAAGTACACACCGGAGGGCGGCAGCATCCGGTTCGCGATGCGTTCGGTAAATTCGCGAATGGAAGTCAGGGTGAGCGATAGCGGTGTGGGAATCTCTTCCGAGGACCTCCCGCACGTCTACGACAGGTTCTGGCGCGCAGACAAGGTGCGCTCGCGCAGCGGAGGCGGCGTGGGACTTGGTTTATCCATCGCTCGCTGGATCGTTGACAGCCATCGTGGGCACATCGAGGTTCATTCTGAACCGGGCCGTGGGTCTGAGGTGACGGTGCTGTTTCCGCTAGCTCAATGAGCCAGCCAACTTCACTGGGCCGCCTTCTGCATCACCTCGAGAAGAAATCCGTCGGGATCGTATGCAAGGATGGTGCGGTTAGGGGCGAGTACCAGGGGCTCTCCTCCGGCGGTGAGGATCGTGCCGCCGGCCGCCTTGATGGCTTTGACCGCTGCATCCACATCGCGCACTCTTAACTGAAACCCAGGCGCGCCGGGGTCGGAAATCTTCGGACGAAACGGCTTGCGGGCGACGTCTTTGAATTCGATAAACTCCCAGCGGGCTGAGGACTCAGGAATCTTCGCCGTTGTGATCCGAAACTGCGCCTTTGCGGGCACTCCAACTAGGTCGCTGATGATCTTATTCTCTGTAAAGGAAGCCCCGGGCTGCAGGTCGAAACCGAACACATCGCGGTAGAAGCTCAGCGTCTTGTCGGTGTCTTGAATGGTGCGCGCCAAACGGCCGTCAATGACATTGCTGGTGGCGGGCACTTTCGTCTCCGGCAAGGGATCGGGTTGGACGAGTTCGACGAAGAGTCCATCCGGATCTTTGACGAAGACGGAGCGGGTCTTGCCGGGGCCGATGCCGAGTGGCGCGCCGCCCTTCGTGACCACCGAGCCTCCACCTTTCTTGGCTGCGGCCAGCGCGGCGTCAACGTCGCGGACCGTCAGCACCAGGGTCGCGGCGCCGGGATCCTGGTTTCCGGGCCGGATCGTTTTCCGGTCGGGTACGTCGAACTCGATTAGCTCCATATTGAAAGCGCCCGGAACTGTTACCGCCAGGTAGCGCCACATCGTGTGGGGCGTATCGCACAGTTTGTCGAGCGATTCGGAAGAAGGCCCTGGTGCCGGGACTTTGCCTTTCGCCTGCGGTCTCCCCAGCACATCGCGATCCGCGATGTCTACGCCGAGCGCGCGATAGAAAGCGTAGGTCTTATCCATATCCGCCACGGTATGAATCACGTTTTCCGAACCGATCACGGTTACCTGGGGCGGAGCTGCTGCACCGGGCAGTGCGAACCATAGGGCGGCCGCAGCACACGTGGCGGTAACTGCTAATAATCGTTGCATTTTTCCCTTCCTAAACACACTCGTACTGCGAAGCGTCAACAGGCCAACTCTTATTTATATGGGTCGAATCAGATAAGGTCAAGGTTTAGATTTTCGACCGCAGACCAGACTCTCTTCCCGTCTGTAAATGTATAAAGACACATTGCTTCATGGCGAGCGACGCCTTTGCTGAGCTGTCCCTCGAGCTTACAGATCCATTGGAATGTTGGGGTGACCCAGCGACGCTCTACAGCACGAGCGTTGTCGCAGCTCCAAATTTTCATTTTGGGATCTGTCCACCGAACCTTACCGGAGATGTACAAGGTTCTCAGCTGGGCCGTGCTGCCAAAACTGCTTCCAAGCAGCTGTTAAAAAAGGAGTTAGAAACCGGCAAGTGGATGGAGGGGGCCGAACACCCGTACCGCATTGACAGTCAGGGTCAGAGGATCTACATTTGACCGTCACCTAAAATTAGCTAAGAGACGGCCGATGAGCCGAAGTAGGTTTTCAGCCAAGTGTACCGGTGTAAATAGGAGAATCAAGTGGTCACAAAAGTTCTAATAAGCTTCTTAGTTTTGTTTAGCTTGAACGCTCTCGCGCAGACTTCAACGGGACGAGTTGTCGGCGTCATCACCGATCAGTCGGGGGCGACCGTCAGTGGCGCCCAGGTGGTCGTTACCAACACCGCAACCAACGCTCGCTCGGAGACTGTTGCCGGCGCGGACGGGACCTATCAGGTTCTCGATTTGCCAATCGGGAGCTATACCGTTTCGGTTCAAAAGGAAGGCTTTGCCTCGGTGGTAACGCAGGCCAGCGAGCTCCAGATTAACCAGACGCTTCGAGTGGATCTACATTTGGCCGTGGGCGCGGTCTCGCAAACCGTGGGCGTGCAGGCCCAGGCCACGCAAGTAGAGACCGAAATTCCCACCGTCGGCGGGACGGTGACGGGCGCAGCTATCCAAGATCTGCCATTGAACGGCCGGGATACTTTGGATCTTGCGCTTACGCAGCCCGGCGTTATCCCGGCGTTGAACAACTCGTCCAATGCTGCGTATGTTGCTGGCACTTTCTCAATCGCCGGCGGGCGCCAGGATTCAGTCGGTTACCTCCTGGATGGCGGCAACAACACCTCCGTGATGACCAACGGCGTGGTCTTAAATCCCAATCCGGACATGATTGCGGAATTCAAGATTTTGACCAACAACTATACTGCTGAGTACGGGCGCAATGCGGGTGGCGTGGTCAGCGTAGTGACGAAATCCGGCACCAATCAATTACACGGCAGCCTGTTTGAGTATCTTCGAAATGAAGATATGAACGCCAACGATTACTTCAGCAATGCGGCCGGCCTTCCGCGTCCGATTCTCAAGCGCAATCAGTTCGGCGGGACCTTTGGAGGTCCCATCGTGAAGGATAAGCTGTTCTATTATTTTGGCTATCAGGGGCAGCGTCAACACTCGGTGGTCGTCAATCCTGGTGTAGGAGTTTTCACGCCGGCTGAGCTTACAGGCAACTTCTCGCACGCCGTAAATGGCGGGCCTGATCCCGGACTGGTCAGCTTTCTTCAGGCGAACCCCTACTTTCAGCCCAATCCGCAATTGGCGAGCCAGGCCATCATCGCTCCTTCCAGCATTAATCCCGTTTCTCAAGCCGTGATCAATGCCGGCTTCGTTCCTACTTCACCGAACGGTCTGCAGATTCCACAGGGCACTGCAACCGACAATCGGGACGAATATACTGGCAAGCTTGATTACTATGCGTCTCAGAACGACCGTATCTCGGCGACCGTTGGCTGGGCGAATAGGACCGAACTAAACCCGTTTCCAGGTTTTACCCCGAACCAAGGGTTCCCGAGTCAAGTGGTCCTAAATCAGCGTGGCATAAACATCGCGTATACCAAAACGATTTCGCCAACGTTGATCAACGAGTTGCGCGCAACAGCGCAGCGTTATATTCAGCTGGAAGACGAGCAGTTTATCAAATACCCATCGCCGTCGGCGCTGGGTATTACCGGAGTCACGGCGGCCCAAGCCGGGGACCTTTCCGCGCCTGATTTTACTTTTGACACCGGCTTGAATTTGGGCAGCCCTCTCTATCCAGAGCTACTGTATGACACCACTTATTCTGTCAGCGACACGGTAACGTGGATCCGCGGCCGCCACACGTTTAAAGCAGGTTTCGCGTTTAATGACAATTTGGCCAATGCCCATATATATAACGCCGACGGCGGAGATTACTACTTCTATGGGGCGGGGGGCAGCGGAACCGGAGACAGCAGTTTTGCTGACTTTTTACTCGGCATTCCGACAGCGCTTTATCAGGGAGAGCAAGCTCAAACCTACCCGCGCACCAAGGGCTATTGGTCGTTTTTCCAGGATGAGTGGAAGGTTTTGCCGCGGCTCACAATCACCCTGGGATTGCGTTATGAAATCAATACTCCACTTACCGATGCGAGAGGATATAATGTCGAGCTGATTCCCGGGCTCCAATCCCAGAGGTTCGTCAACGCTCCTCCTGGTCTCGTGGTTCAGGGGGATCGTGGAACGCCCTCAGGACTGTATTATCCCGACTACAAAGAGTTTGCTCCGCGGTTTGGCTTTGCATGGGATCCCTTTGGGAATGGCCGGACCAGCCTGCGGGGTGGTTTCGGAGTGTTCGACGACAATATCCAAGGACAGCTCGATTTTAACTACAGTGGGGCCTCACCGCCCTTCTTTGCGTCGACGTTTCTGGGTCTCCCTCCTCCGACTGGGCCGATCACGGGGCCGCTCAACTATATGTCTCAGCCGTATGCGGCGGCTGGCGTCCCGAATCCGTTCCCGTATCCGAACCCTGTTCCCGGCAATCTGAATTTCGGCGCGGCGGGGCTGTTACCGTTCAGCTATTACGGATTTACGTCTCCAGACTTGAAGCCAGCGTATATTTATCAGTGGAATATGAGTTTGCAGCAACAGATCGGGCAAACGCTAGTAGCAGAAGTCAGCTACGTGGGTAATAGCGCTCACCGCTTAACGACATTTATCGAAGGAAATCCGATGATCCTGGGAACCGACCAACGGGTTCTCAATGTAGCGACGGCTGGAGCCTGTGCTCCCTATGATTGCTATCAGAAATTACGCATTCTCGATAGTGTTGCGCATTCCAATTACAACGGATTAGTGTCTAGTCTGACCAAGCGAATTGGGGACTGGCATTCGGTCGGCGAAACCTTCTACACCGTGTCTTATACCTGGTCGCATATGCTGGACAACGCGGATGGCTGGCAGGGGACGGGTGAGACGGCGATCCCATATTACAATCACGATCAATTCTACGGGAGTGCTGCCCAAGACGTGCGGCAGCGGCTTGTAATCAGCGGCGGATGGGAGATCCCATTCGCGCATTTATGGCCCACCGGCCCGAAGAGATTAACTAGAGGTTGGCGATTGTTCCCAATCTTCACGAAACAGAGTGGCGCGCCATTGGACGTA
>Ga0206831_1209_pt1 | contig 13397 bp, 14 predicted proteins | sample Alteio_BWOrgCont_73_FD_152876 | JGI IMG/M metagenome (GOLD analysis project Ga0206831, IMG submission 152876) | Enriched cells from forest soil in Barre Woods Harvard Forest LTER site, Petersham, Massachusetts, United States -... | ecosystem: Environmental > Terrestrial > Soil > Temperate forest >...
ATTGGTATGCTCGGCAGGATTGTCGTTGCGAGTGAAGCGATAGGTTTGGCCAAGCCGGACATTTGCAACGGGCACTGAGGACGGTAAATAACTCAGTGTTGGTTTTGCTGCGAGATACCCGGCGAGTTGAAAACGATTCTCCTGCATGGTTTATCGCTTCAAATTGATATCCAACCGCTCCACCAAACCCTCTGGCGGGTGAAGTTCAGCATTCGCTGGTGGTGGAAGTTGGTCGAACAACGTAGCTGTTTCGGGACCACCGCCCGACGAACCAGGCGCGCGTCGGCGAGGGCGTGGTCCAGATATCGGCTTCGGCTTGAAAGCCAAGTCCGGCAGTGGGTCTTGCGGCGAGAGACCTCCGTCGTGGATGGAATAGAACTTTGTTGGCGGAGGGATTTCGGCGCGCGAACGAAGTATGGGGTCAAGGAAGTAGAGCATTTGCGTGCCGTAAATGGGATGGTGCCCGGATACAAAAATGAGCATATCGCCCGGAGCGATAATTTTTTCCTGGTGTCCAGTGCTCTCTTTTTTCGGGGGCCGCAACCGCATGATTTCGTCCGGTGTCATAAGCGGACGCTCGATCTCATCCATATGAGTGCTGACGTGGTCGAGGACCGGAGACATGCGCGAGCCCGAGAAGTTGAACGACGCTTTTCGAATGGTCTGCGTGCCCGTCATTTTGCTGAGAAGTTCGGCAGTGTCGTACTGGTTGGGGGCAAAGGCGACGCGAACCTGGCAGTTACTGACGATGCTCTCGTAGCGGCCGTATTCATCCACGATTTGGCGTATGTCCTGAGTGATGAGGTAGGCCTTGAGGCCAAAGCCAGCCATATAGGATAGCGCGTCCGCGAAAATCTCCATGCGCTTGAGCGAGGGGAATTCATCGATCAGGAACAGCAACCTGTGCTTGTTGCTGAGTTGCTGGGGGCCTTGAAAATCGAGTTTTTCTGTTAGGCGGTTAACGATCATTGTAAAGATGAGGCGCATGAGCGGGCGAAGGCGAATCTTGTCGCTCGGAGGGACGACGAGATAAAGCGAGACCGGCCGTTCGTGATTCACGAGGTCTTGGATCGTAAAGTCACTCGCGGAAGTGGTACGGCTGACTAGTGGATCGCTGTAGAGCGTCAATGCCGTTTTCGCTGTGGATAGGACGCCGGAGAAATCCTTATCCTCCTTGTCGAGCATTTCCTGGACTTTCTCCTTCACGACAGGATGGGTGCGCGTCGGTTCGCCTGTAGGAAGCCGCCAGTTATGAGCGTTGTCTTTGTCGTGCGTGTAGGTGAGAAGCTCGGTGAGGGTTTCGCGGAAGGTGAAGCCGGGTCGCGTAAAGACGCCGGCGAGGAGGCTGAGGGAAGCCTGCCCCCCTTCCAGAGCCGCGGCATAGCACACATGCAGGATCATCCCCGCAGTGATGGACGCGGCAGCGTCCTGCCAATAGCGTTCCTGCGGGCTGTCTTCGCCTGTGCGGACGAGCATGTTCGCAATGTTTTGTGCATCGGAAACATCGCGATCCGTGAAGAGGCGAATCTCTGCAAGTGGATTGAATCGGGAAGAGTGTTCGGGCTCTACGGGGGAGAACTTGAAACAAATTTGGCCCGACTGGCTTCGGAAACCTGCGGTCTTCGCCCAATTCTCACCCTTAATGTCGTAGACCACGGTACTTTCCGCCCACGCCAGGAGTGTCGGTATGACGATGCCCACCCCCTTGCCGCTCCGTGTGGGAGCAAACGCAAGAATATGCTCCGGGCCGTTGTGCCGTAAGTAGTGGAGGTGCTTGATGGACTGTTCGTGCCAGCCTCCGACATACACGCCCTGTGGTGTCTGCATCAGGTTGGTTTCCAAGATATCGGCTTTCGTGGCCCACCGCGCCGAACCATGAAGGTCTTCAGTGTTTTTCGAGAGAGCCTTGGTGCGAGCGAGATTCAGAAGAAAAAAGAGGGCGCCAGATGCGAACGCCCCGCCAACAATAATGCCCGCGCCGATGAGCAAGGGAAGTTTGATTCGGACGTCCCCGGTGTTTCCCTGCGTCCACACCCAGACAAGCCATTTGTATGGTGCGTAAAGGTAGACCGAGCCGATACGGATCAAGGCAGGGCCAAGCGCGGGCTGATAGTCGAAGCGCCAGGCAACAAACTGCGTGGCAACGACATTCGTTAAAAAAAGACCGATGAAACCAACGATTGTCGGCGTCCAGTAGAAGCCGCCGACGTAGCCGGGGTCCCTCGGCTTCCGGTAAGCAGTTAGCTGTTTCACCGTCCTACCCCCTGCGTTTTGCTCCTTTCCCTCACGGGGAGCACACGGCCATTGTCGTAACTGTAGGCGATGCGCACGTTTTCGCCGATGCCCGGGATCGCATCGAGAAGTTCTTTCCGGTGGACAACCGCGGTATGCGAAGTGATTTGCTGAATTAGGCTTTTCTCGGTATCGGCGATGATCCTGCCCCGGTAGGTGCCGCTGTCGGTCTGCACGTGCTCAACTCGTGCATCCGGAGCCATCTGTTTAAGCGCCGCTTGGAGGCCGACGGGTAGTTCGCTGCCGCCAAGCAGTTTGCGCACGTCCATCCCCGTGGTTTTGTCGTGAAGCTCTACCGCGCCACTTCCAGGTTGATGTACAGCGACGGTGGTAGTGGTCTCGCGTCGTTCGGTATCGGGTTGTGTTTCGAGAGCGGTAGTGGACTGGGCCTTATGTTTCTCCCGGGCGCGTATGTCCAATTTCTCGATGAGGTACCTTAAGTCCTTGCTGTCCCCGGGATCGAAGAGCAATTCGTATTCAGGCTCTTTGCCCTCTCTGCGTGCGATTGTGATTGCAAGCGTAGAGTCTCCGAGACGCTTCGGTCCTCGTTCGCCGTTGAGTTCTTCGAGGTAATCGCGGGCGATAGTTGCATCCCGATCGAAGGCCGCTTCGAGAATATCCTGAAGTTCCTCGGCATCTAGCGGGACTCGGCCACTCTCATCGGAATCGAGATACGTTTCCAGATATTGCCGCGGCCACGCGATAAGGTCGTGGTCGAGTTCGGAGTTGAGCAAGGTTTCTAGCTGCCCGGTCGAAGCGGCGGAATTTGCGAGACCGGAAATTTGGTGGTCCACGGAATTTATGACTACATCCTGGCGAGTGGCCGCGTTGTTACCGTTCATTGAGGTAAACCTCCCAATCGGTCCAAGAACCGATTTCGGGGAACTGTAGGGCTAGGTAGTGATACATATAGCATACATATAGCACCATTGGGGTAGTGCATGTCAATATTTAACGTGGTAGGCCAGTTCCGTGTATGCGGTTTGCGTTCCGAGTGGCCGACTTTTCGGGAGTTAGTTCCCGGCAACTCCCCGAGATCGGTTGGTTTGACGATGGGGTGGCTGTTCCAGTAGATACGTTACAAAATCACTGCCTCGAACCCAGGTTTGTTCTGGCAGGCATGGAGTTGATTGTCGAACTCTGCACTGAAATCACTGTCAGTAACAGCGTTGCGAAAATCCGACCACGCCTTCTTGAACTCGTCCCTTAGCTGCGGAACCCACACTTCGTGCTCCCAGTGTGGCAATCCCTTGGCATCCCGGTCTTCCGCTCGTCGGTAGGTGATGTGGGTCAGGTATTTATTCATGTCGTCCCGCCACTTTGCTTTCCAGACCGGCAAGTCCCATGTGCGGTGCGCAATCAGCGGCACGTAATCCATCGCTAACACGTCGTCTTTGTATCGCTTATCGATGTCGGTCAACAGAAAGTCGCCAATCTTCCGGCAACCAAGTATAAAAGCGTCGTCACAGTTTGTTCGCCATGGGGGCAAGCCCTTCAGGTCGAAGTGCGCAGCAGCCATCAAGTTTCCGTACTCATATACGAGGTCTCTTATCACAACAAGCTTCTGGGCGGGGTCAGGAACAATCGGTGTCACGATTCAGCCTCCGGCCAAGTATTAGGGTTCCAGATTTCTCCGTGTGTCAAAATTCCGGCCAGAATAACATAAACGTGCAAAGGCTGAGCGTTCCGTTGGGTTCGTGCCCCCGCAGCGGTTCAGAGCGCAATCCTTGCGTCGCCCTAGCCCAACTTCTGAAAAACGGGGAAACCGGACGTCGAATTAAGGTCAATTGGAAGTAGCGACCTCATCCTGCGCGCATGGGATGGGAGGAAGATCGCACCACGAAGATTCTCTCCGGTGTAATCGGGCTAGTCGGCTGCGGCGGTTCGCAGGTCAAAGAGCGTACAACCATTCGACAAGGTTTTCGTTGCGGTTGTACAGAGCGAATTTGACCTGCGGCAAAACAATCGGTACATACTTGAGTTGAGCTGATTCACAGGTTCCGTAAATGTCGCAATATGCTGCGTTCACCACATGGTAGCAATCATCTAGCAAATCCCTCGCAAGGGATCCGGTACGTGCTCGGTGCTGAGTTAGAAAAAGGTCGGAGCGAACCATGGCATGTGAGACTCTGTACGATTTCGAGAGCAAGAGTCTCTTGGCAACCCAAGTTAAATGAGATTCAAAAGTCGCCGAAATCACATCATTCAGATGTCGTTTCAGTATTTGGCGTGAGTATCTATTCCAGTTCCTCCGTATAAATTGTTCTAGAGGCAATGCCGTCAGGCCCTTCCGGTCTTCATACTTCTTCTCTCGTGATTCCTGCCGAAACGCTTGCACTTGGCGCTTTCGGTATGAGACAAACCCGTCCGCGCGTTCGTCAAAGATCCCGTCTGAGAGCTTGTCGGCCTCTTTCAGTAGAAAGGCGCAGTTCTCTCGGGTCTCAAAGATAGACACGGCTTCTTGCTCGTTGTTGGCTACCCGTGCTTCTTGACTAAGAAGGTGAGGAGTTTGCTGAATACATGGAAAACCTGCAACTACAAATGACCGAAATCGTTGCAGCAATAGCGGGGCATTTTGCCGTGACACCTGCCTCGTTCCAACAAACGATTTCGCCAGTTCATAGAACACGTGTGGACTGAAGACCACCTCCAGTCCATTGCCGTTGAGTTTTGAACGAAGTGATTGCGGATCGATGGAGCTATTACAAAGCAAGTTCCAGATAACTGTGTCTAGGTATACGTAGTTCAAAGACGCGCTCACTCAAGTGTGCATTTGATTAGGGAATTTTAGCACTGTCACTGATTCTCCGCGCCGCTGGTTATCGCCAAAGCAATCTCTTCCTTCGCTGCGAGCTTGCGCGAATTACGTCGAGCGTCCTCCGCGTCCGAAGTTCTGCCGCTTGTGCCTCTCGGGGTTTCCTAGCTCAGTTTGCAACTTCGTTTGGTATTGCCCCAGCCATCCTCCCCAGGAGGGCTGAACCTCGTGAACGCCCCGGCGAAGTAAGAGATCCGCTTCTTTCTGGAAGTGCGTAGAGTTCTGTAAGAGTGTGTTCGCGTCTCCGAGATCATCTACTTGTAATGTGGGTTTCTTATTCGCGAACCGTTTTTCGATTCGAACAAAATTACCCACTCTGAGCTTCCCTTCGGCGCGGGCTTCCTCGATCGCGCTGGTGTGATAGATCAAATGCACTTTTGCGTCCGTGCCTTCGATCAGCATGTAGCGTTTCCCCGTTTGTTCATCTTCGGTGTGGAGAAGGACGCGGCCTTCCACTCTTTGTAACTGGCGGAGATTCGTGACCTGGAGCGGAAGGCGCGTGTCGGAGAGCAAGGCACCATGCGCCGCAAGCGTCTTTTGCCGGTCCCCACTCTGTTGCAGTGTTCTCAGTATCTTCTCAAAGTCCGCCTGTACGCTCCATTGGTGCGGCCCGACGAACTGCGCGAGTCCCATCTTTTGAAGGTGCATGAGCCGCGCGGCAAGGTGTTTTTGGAGTTCCCTGGCCGATTCAGATAGTGACCCGCCCTCGGGCTTGACGGTAACCACAAAATGGGAAGAGGAGCCCTCGTTGCTGAATTGAAGGATGCGGTCGAGCGGCGTGTAACGGGTCTGAATCACTTCGCGGACGTGCGCCTCGTGGGCGTCCGCCGCAGAACGATAGCCCAAAGCTTCAGTAGCGATCTCTTCTGCTCGTTCGCGTAGGCCCCCACGAATGTATTCCCTCGGTAACCGAAGCGAAGTTCCTTTTCCGTCTACTCCACGAAGCGCGATGTGAACGTGGGGATGGTCAGTGTTGTGATGGACGGTGGCGACCCATTCGAGTTGGGCGCCCAAGTCATGTTCCATCCGATGCAGCAGCTCGCGAGCATACCGTTGGAGGTTCAAGCGGTCGCCAAACTCGGGGGATACGATGATCTTGAAAAGTCGTTCGTCGCCGGCACCCTGCCATTTGTCAAGCTTTGAAGCGACATCTAAGTTCTGTTCGGTGGGATTGAATCCAGCCTCCGTTGCCCTTCCCCCCCGCGTTGCGCTCTCGCGGGCCACGTATCTTCCGTGGGCCTTCCACTGCCCCGGATTCTTGTTTGCCGAGTAACTGACTCGGACGGCAACTCGCTGGTTGAAGGTGCGGTACGCGCGGGAATTCCCGCTTGCACCTTGTGTGCCGCGCGTCTTCCGCCCTCGCTTCGACATCTGGACCAGGCGGAGCATGGATCGTAGAGCCCCCGCGTACTTACGGGGATTTTCGTTTGGGCCGTGCTTCGATTTTCTTGGTCGTAACCGAATTATGGGTTCGTCATTCATCTGCCACCATCCTCTTGAGAGTGTCTCTGTTCTTATTGGAGATCCCTTCCGCGGCAGCACGCACCAGTTTTTCGTAGCGCAACCTAGCGCGAACCCGCGCGGCAGGGAGCGCATCTTCAGGGGGTTCAACCACACAAGTGATGACGTATTTCAGAAATACGTCGGTTAGGGCAACCTGCGCGTTCGCAAGCGTCTGAAGTCCCTGCACCTGCTTCGCCAGATTCGTTAGCGTGGCGGCCACGCGCGCCTCAAACTGTTCGGTCGCCTCGGTGTTAGCGCCCTGCCGAATCTCGTGCTCGCAAGCAGCAATGAGGAATGCCTGCTCGGAACGAAAGCCGCGCTCCTTGACAGCGGCGCGAACCTGATCCCGTAACTCGGCGGAAGGGTATCGAAAATTGCGGGAAAAGCCCTTTCTATCCACGAAACACCCCTTTCAAGAGCGGTACCAGAGTGGCACCACTTGCTGTTCGAAGTGGTGCCAAGCAAAACGCAAGAAATAGAAGTGGTTAAGCCGGAAATACACCACGAAGTGGCCCCAACCCTTTATGTTCCAATACCTGTGTCCTTCGCCGATAACCCGCCTGCACTTCATGCACGCTGCTCCTAGTGCCGCTGAAGAATGTTGAATAGTGATGACAAATGTTGGACCGCGTTGAGATGTGCTTCCGTCTGTGGGCAACTGACGACTACTGAAGGCATTTGTAGACCTCGGTTGACTTCGGATTCTTTCGTGCTTTACATCCGTCCTTCATGGTGCTATATATACAGCAGGCATACAACACATGTCAACGCAAAACAATTACCGCCGCTGTTTAGAACATCTAGCCGCCGCTCCCCCGAAGAGAAAAGCCGCTCTCATTCGGTCTCTTCTTCCCGGAATAGAAGCGGCGATGAGCTCTGGGCAAAGTCTTAAAGACATTTGGGAGGCGTTAGAAACCGAAGGCTTGCAGGTGAGCTACCACACTTTCCACATGGCGGTATGGCGCGCCAAAAGAAAACGAACCGCGACCAGCGACTGGGGAAAACAGGACAAGACTTCTGAACCGCAAGGACTGGGGGAAGCGGGAGTGCAAAAAGTTGAAGAGCGAGACCCCCTGGCTAATCTAAAACGATTGGAAGAAAACAGGCCAGGATTTCAGTGGCGGGGTACGCAGAAATTGCAAAGGCTAGTGCACGGCGGGGAGGACTCGAATGACAAAAACAAACGGTAATGGGAGCGGTGCAACGTCGATTCATATCTCACTGCAAGGCAAGGGTGGGGTCGGAAAGAGTCTGATATCGGCGATCCTGTCACAATATCTATTGTCAAAGGGGCACGATGTAGTTGGTATTGACGCGGACCCGGTGAATCAAACGCTGTCGGAATATCGTGGCTTGGCGGTGAGCCGACTAAACCTCTTGAAAGATGGGAGCGTGGACCAGCGTGAATTCGATCTGCTCATGGAGCGATTTTTGACAGAGAGCGGCACGTTCGTTGTGGATACGGGAGCATCCACTTTTATTCCCTTGTGGCATTACCTGCTGGAGAATCAGGCGCTCGATTATTTGCGGGAGAAAGGCAAGCGCGTGTTCATCCATTCGGTGATTACGGGAGGTCAATCGCTGAACGACACACTAGGCGGGTTCGAGCAGCTCGCGGAAACGACGCGGGAGAAGAACCTAGTTGTCTGGCTGAACGAGTATTTTGGTGCGGTGTTGCAGGATGGATCGCCATTCCGGGACATGGCCGTGTGTAAGAAGCATGCGGGGAAAGTGCATGGCTCTGTGGCGATCGTGCGGCGCACTGCAGACACCTTTGGCCGGGATGTGGAAGAGATGATCTGCCAGAAGATGACTTTTGACGAAGCGCTGAATGGGAATGGTTTCACGATCATGGCGAAGCAGCGGTTGCGGGTGGTGCAGCGCGAGCTCTTCGAGCAGTTGGATGCAATTCCATTCGTGTAGTAAAGGAGCCCGCCCGTGAGCGGGGAGATCTTCATGGTAAAGAACCCGATGAGGACGGGAGCTGCGCTGAACTTGAGCCGCATAACTGCGGAAGTTGCAGCGCGCCATGGAATGCTGGTTATGCCAGATGATCCTGCGATGCTTTTGGTGACGATGAATGAAGTGGTGTTGCAGCAGGTGATCGGTAGTATCGAGGTCCGCACGGAAGAAATGGTCGCCGGCATAGAAGCAGGCCTCCGCTCGGCGCAACACGAAGCTTTGGGAAGCGTTGAAAAAGAAGCGCGGAAGGCCGGGATAGCGGTGCGTGAGGAGATTCAGAAGGATATTGACGCTGGGCGGTTACACGCGAGAGAGTTGATCGTGGAACTAAACCGTGCGTACTCGCGATCCGCGGTGCGCCGCTGGGTTGCCGTAGGCGTGATTGCCGCGAGCGGTCTCTTGATGCTGGGTGTTGGTTTGGGAGTGCTGCTTGCCAGGGTGTTGAAATGAGATCAATTCTCACACTGTTGTTCTATGTCGATTATAAATGCGACACACAACCGGGATTTCGGAAAGCGCTTTTGGTGTTTACGCTTATCTTCGTATTTCTCTTGTGGTCGCCGTGGCGCCCATTGCTTTGCCCCGTATTCGGTGTTTGTCATGCTCCTGTTGTAAGGGCTGATGCTGCTCCTCAGTCCAAGCCGAAGGTTCGTACACGCTGAGATCACTTGCGCGTGTAGTGTCTGCCACGTGCGGGCAGTGAAACAGTGCAACCAGCGGGGCAATCAATCATCGGTACCTATTGGCGCGCACGATACTCTGTTCGCAAAGCAATGGTCAGGTGCCCATCGATCGAATCTGTAAACCCGCCTTTCGGGCGTTCCCAGACCGCTGTGACGCCAAAATGAGAGAGAAAAGCAAGCATTCGCGTAGCCGGATGCCTTGGGAAGAGAGTTGCCAAGCTAGGCGACCGGCGAAAAGAGCGTCGGTAGTCGTAAAGCTGTCCAAACGCCTCACGTATTGTCCTGTCTTCACAATCGGCTTTCGCTTCGAACAGTGTCCACCGCGTGGTGTTGAATAGATCTGTCCAACCCCCATGCGTCAGAGCTTGTGCGTGGAGGAAATGGGCTGGGCTGCCAACCCAGGCGACATACCGACGCACAAGCTTGGCTTCGGGATTATCGCGATCGAGGCCAGGTATTCCTCCAGAGAACGCCCTAAACCTTAGGAAACCGCGCTCCCCTTCCGGCTGACTTTCGGGCAGCACTGATCCACCTGGCCGTCCTTCGCCAATCGTTACTGGCCGGAATGATCGCTGATCGAAGTAGCGCATCTGGCCGTTTGCCCGGAAGCGAAACGGAAGTCGAGGGAACGGAGCGTAACGAAAAGTGCGGACCGTGCCTCGCTTAGCCACGAGTTCGTAGCCATCCTGTTTGTACGTACCGTCGGCGAGATGCACCCGCCGATGTTCGTCGATGCGAGCGACAACGCACAACAGTCGGACGTCGCCATTCGGTGTCACTAAGGCGACCTGACTACGCGACATCGTCGCTAGTTGTGGAAAACAGTGTAGTGGGATGCGACCCCGCGCGGCCACAGTCGCTATACGTCGAGCGTTTGGCCAACAGATCGCGATACCTTTCATTTATCGGCCTCTCCGCAGCCACTAAGCGACTCAGAAGTTATAAGAGGAGTGAACACCTGTCAACGCGGGAGAATGGACCCTGACATAAGAGTTAGGGCGTCCAACTGGTCGGCTTGGAGGCGGCGTGCTGACAAAGGCACAGAAACGGAAGAAGGACTGGCTCCTTGAACACCGAAGTTCCAGAGCAGGGTAATGCTCTTATCTTCCTGGCTACCCGGCCAAATTCATCGCGCGCGCGGCCGGCCACGGTCGTCGCTTACAATGGCGAAATGAGTTGCTCCACTGGTAGGGATCGAGTTCAAGTGACAGGTCCTCCCAACAATTCTGAATAGCGGGCGCGAACATCTTTCTCGTGTTGTTCCTCATCAACGATGAAGCCGTACTCACTTAGGGCACGTTCAAGCAATTTCCAGGTCTCCTCCTGAATCTGAAATTGAGGGTTTGCGGTTCGAACGGTGATGCATTCTCCGGGCATCGCTGCGCGATCTCGATAGTAATACCAACCGAAATTCGTCAATATCAAGGCCGTATCTGGATCCATAGCCCTACCTTCTTGCCCCCTGTCGTCAAAGCATTTCATCGCTTCCTTAACCCACGCTTTTTCCATTGGTGGAATTTCGGGAGTCAGGGCTAGATTCACGTCGATGAACACGATGAATGGAATACCTCCTGGATTTTGCTGAAGAGCGTTTTCGTAGTGCTCTTTGATTTTTGCCGGAGCGGGATCATCTTTCATGAGGCCTCGCTCTTCTAATACCCCCGGGCGATGCCTACTCTTTGCTTCCACGGCGATTTTTTCTGCGCCTTTCTCGGCAATAAATTCAGGATTCCGTTTCGTGTCATCGTCGATGAAATGAATGTCGAAACCACATCGCGCAAAGATGCTCGCGACAGCGATTTCATTCCTGGCACCCTGAAACTGCCTTGGATCTCGAAGCCGATCAATAATTTTTCGTGGTGTTTTCAGGGCGTGCTCAAGCTGATAAATGTCATCGGCTAAGACCTGTAGCGCCTTAACATTTCCGGTCATTGGAGCCGCAACCGGCTTATTGGGATCGTCACCCGGTTTTTGATGTGCCTTCAGCAGTTCGGATCGCTCGTGGCGCCATCGAAGGATGATATGACGTTCCTCAACAGCTTTAGCCATTTCGGCGTCGTACCAGGGCTTGCCGAAAGCCCAGAGGAGCAAATTGATCTGGAAGTCGTAAAACGATTCGTCTTTAGGCCGAAAATAAATACTGTTGCGAACGGCCCGTACTCTTTGGTCCCCAAAGAGTGCTTGAATCTGAGGGCGACTAGTGAGTCTTGGTGATTGCAGTTCTTCGTTCATTTGCAGAATCGTATTTGTTACGGACTGCACTCCAGTTTTGGCGGGTCTCTCTTCCACGATGATCAAGACGTCGGCTCCATTGAGCTTCGCGTCGTCGCCTTTCACAACGGCCAAAACGATTCCTTCTTTCCCATTCTTTATGCCGAGGCTGTCTCCAACCTTATAGGTATCTATAGTTGGCCCGAAGTCCTGGCCTGCTCTAACTAGCCGGCCGCTCAGCAGCTTCACTGCGTATACATACGTGAACCACATACTCTTATATTACTCCTCCTAATATTACTCGCTGGTTCGGCCAGATGATATCTTGTGCACAAGGTGCTTCGGTGCACGCTCAATCGCAGTTGCAACTGGGCATTTTTGCAGCGTCGAGTACTTGCAAGCACATGGCTCAGACGTGGTATTGCGCGATCTTTCAGATAGTGTCTCCGTGATGTCTGTCCTGGATCAGATGTAGTGTTCGTCTGGGCCACAAGCTGCTGGCCACCAAGAGCTAATGACTGCTTTTGAGATGTATACTCCAACCGAAGTGCGCGTCGTCCACTGCAGGCGGTCTTCATGACGAAGAGTCCTCCCTGGTTGGAGGGACGCCCCGATGTCACGGGGTTGGGATCATTTCGCACGCAGCACGGCACGGTCGAGAACTTCGAATGTGCGTTCTTTCTTCCTCCATCCGAAACGGCAAAAATCTGGGTTCTCGTGCGAGCTCGTGCGCGGGGTGACAGCCCGGTTGTCATGGACTGGAAGTTCTCGTGTGATCTTGCGGTTGGCAATGATGTGCCCACCGCCGAGGAGATCTTTCACTCCGGATATATCTCGTGGGATTGGGGCGAGGGAGCCGAAGATACCCTTGCGGGGGACATCACGAGGCTGATCGTATGCCGTGGAGACGCGCGAGGCTCTCAAATGTTGCGGGCGCGGTTCGTAATTACGCCGAGCGCCCTTCTTCGATCCGCAGATTTTCTCACCGAACAAAATGGCGAAATTGTGAGCGGGAAGATTGTAAGGCCGGGACCGGTCTGCCGCGCAGCTCCTGGGATGACCTTCCGGTTTTCGGGCGCCTATCGACGGAGCGCTGCGGGCCCAGTCGAATCAAATGTCGAATGCGAACTGATTGAGCCGGGTGCGATGGGAAACCCGAAGCGCGTGCTCGCTTCGCTTGAAGATGTTCTCATTCTTGCATCCTTGGCGGAGCGGCGCGTTTTGGTCTTGACGGGCTGGTATGTGGAATATGGGAACGGAGCCACGGTCACTTCTTATCGGCGCGATTTTGCAGTGCCCTCGGACGAAAAGGCCGACGTGGATCAAACGCTCATCTCGTTGCGAAGCATTGAAGAATTCTTGAACCAAGGTATCGAGAAGCTCTCGGGGCTTCCGCAGCCCGGGGCGCTGAAACAGGCTATTCAATTCGCGTTGCACGGTCAGGCGCGAGGCATTGGAGATTCGTTTGTGATGTTGTTTGCCGGAATCGAGACTTTGCTCAACTTGTTTGCGTCCGATCAAGATCTCGAACCCATCGTTCCTAAGAAACAGTGGGAGCCTCTGTTCGAGAAGATGTCGACGGCGCTCGCGGGCCAACAGGATTTCTTGGCTCTTACCAACGAGATTCGAACGCAACTGCTCAGTAACGTTCGGGACGCGAACCGTGCGTTCTTTTCTGATCGGTTCCGGCGGATGTGCTCCTCGCAAAAAATCGATTTGGCCAATCTCTGGCCCATGCTTGGCGGCCAAGGAAGCTTGTACGCCGTCCGGAACCGGATCGTGCACGGCCGCGTGTTCTCAACCGATCAGGAATGGTTTCGGGTCATATCGGCCAAGCATCATCTGCTGTGGACTTTGGAGAGAAGCATTTTATGCATCCTGGGATGGCCCGTCGACCAGAGCAGGGTGTCGGCGCAAGCCTTGCGGGGAAT
>Ga0206831_1226_pt1 | contig 13331 bp, 12 predicted proteins | sample Alteio_BWOrgCont_73_FD_152876 | JGI IMG/M metagenome (GOLD analysis project Ga0206831, IMG submission 152876) | Enriched cells from forest soil in Barre Woods Harvard Forest LTER site, Petersham, Massachusetts, United States -... | ecosystem: Environmental > Terrestrial > Soil > Temperate forest >...
CACCCTCCGGATGCAGTTCCGGAAATTGGAGGTAGATGGCGGCGATAGCGATCAAACCCACTGGAAGGTTTACATAGAAGACCGCGCGCCAGGAGAAATCATCGGTGAGCCAGCCTCCCAGAGTCGGCCCGAATATGGAAGCGAATCCCCAGGCTGCCGCGAAGAATCCCTGGTACTTGCCGCGCTCGGCCGGTGAGAAAACGTCGCCGATGATGGTGAATGCTAGGCCCATCATCATGCCCGCTCCGATGCCCTGGAGGCCTCGAAAAAACGATGAGCTGGCTCATGCCGTCGATGGGGAGAAACGTGAACGTGCCAGCCGCGCCGCATAGCGCCGAGGTCAGCACGAACGTCGCCGTCCCTCCCAGGAAAAACCATTTGCGGCCGTACATGTCGGATAGTTTCGCGAAGATGGGAACCGCCAGCGTGGAGGTGAGCAGGTACATGGTCGACACCCAGGGATAGCGGTCGAATCCGGAAAGCTGGGCGATTATTCGCGGTTCAGCGGTGCCGACGATGGTCTGATCGAGCGCGGCTAACAATACTGCCAGCAGCAGCCCGGTCATGGTCGCAAACATTTGCGGACGCGTGAGCCGGATCAGCCCGGACGTATGGAATTTGGGCTCGACGGCGGAGGCGGGCATTCCTAATGTTATCCTTTTTGCCGGTGGCTTTTTTGGCATGACGACGGCGGATGTTTACCTGCATGCTGCGATCGAACAAGCCCGCAAGAGCTTGTCCGAAGGCGGTATTCCCATTGGTTCCGTGCTGGTGCATGACGGTAAGATCATCGGGCGAGGCCACAACTGCCGTGTGCAAACCGGCAGCGCGATCGATCACGGCGAGATGAACTGCCTCAGGAACGCCGGCCGGCTGTCCGCGCAGGTTTACCGAAACAGCACTATCTATTCGACGCTCTCGCCGTGTCCCATGTGCAGCGGCGCCATCGTGCTGTATAAGATTCCGCGCGTGGTGGTGGGCGAGAACCGGACGTTTCTTGGCGCCGAGGATTATATGCGCAGCCAGGGCATTCAAGTGGATGTTATACAGGACCAGGAGTGCATCCAAATGATGACCGATTTTATCCACGCGAACCCGGCGCTATGGAACGAAGACATCGGAGTGTAGGATGAGCGAATCAGTTCAAATTTTGAATCGGGCCTTGCTCGACGGTTTGATCGAGCGCGCGCGGCAATCGCCCAGGCTGCGCATCAATCACAATTTTCACGCGTCCATGGAAGAAAATCCGCATCGGTTCCTGAACGTGATGCTGAAGGGGACCTATGTCGCGCCGCATCGTCATCTGGATCCACCGAAAGCCGAATCGTTTGTGATTTTGGAGGGTGAGGTGGCCTTCTTCATCTTCGATGACTCAGGCAATGTGGTGCGGACGGAAGTGGTGGGCGGCGATCCGATCGGGATCGACCTTCCGCCAGGCGTCTGGCACACGCTAACGCCGCTGTCGGCGCACGCCGTCTGTTATGAGGTGAAGCCGGGGCCGTACTCCGCCGCGAATGACAAAGACTTCGCTCCCTGGGCGCCGCGCGAAGGCGATGCAGGGGTAACGGCGTATCTCGAAAGCTTGTTGGCGATCGTCAAAAACAAATGTGCTTGATCAAATCAACCAGCGCGTGCAAGCCCGCCGATGCGAGGATGCTGGAGCTCTTTTCGAAAACCTTGCCGTAGGCGATGCCGGCGATGGTCGCGAGAATCATGTAGCGCCAGTTGGGAAGCGGCTGGGGTCCATTGTTGAGATGCGCGCATCCAAAAATAAACGCGGCCAGCAGCAGTGTGCGCGTACTGGTTCCAAACCTTTGAGCGATCGAGTTCTGGATCAGTCCGCGGAATAGGATCTCTTCCGGAAGCGCGGTGGCGGCCAGGATAATCAGATACTGCGATCCGATGTGGGCTAGTGACGGCTGTGCGGGCAAGTGAAATGGCGGCAGGAAGCCGATCGCGCGCCCCAGTAGGATCAACACTGGCGCGCAGGCCACAAACCCGAGCAGCGGGTTAACAAGATCGCGGCTCGATCGCGGCAGGTTGATTTTCATTCCGGAGAGTCGCCGGAACAGCAGAAATATCGAGAGCGCGAGCAAGATGGAAACGCCGTAGGCGGACAGATGGAGCGTATTCCGCGCCTGCACCGGAATCCACTGATGACCAACGGAAAACTCAAGTGGAAACCATAGAAGCGCGATGATGACGAAATCGAGCCACGTTGGCGGAGGAGTGTCGCGCGCCAGATACGCTACCGCCGCAGGCAGAAACGTATAGGCCAAAATCAGGACCGCTAAGGGAATGCTGAAGGCATTCAGATGAGCCGCCACTGCCAGGAACGCCGCGGACAAGACGGCCGGAATCGCAAACAACAAGGGGTTAGGCGCCTAGGATTTCGATATACCGCGCCACCGCTTCGATGCCACGGAAGAAATTCGGCAGGAACAGCTTTTCATTCGGCGCGTGCAGATTGTCGTCCGGCAGCCCGAAGCCCATCATGACGCTTGGAATTCCCAGGTCCTTATCGAAGGCGGCGACGATCGGAATCGATCCGCCCGAGCGAATGTACACGGTCTCTTTGCCGAACACCTGCTTCATCGCCTCGGCGGCAGCCTGAATGAACCGATTGTCCGGATTCACCAGCGATGGCGGCGCTTTGTGAATCGGTTTGTATTCGGCCGTCACGCCTTTAGGACACGCCGCTGCCACGGCCTTCTGCAATTGCGCGGCAGCTTCGTCGGGATTCTGATCTGCCACCAGGCGCATGCTCAGCTTCGCCACGGCGCGGGAGGGGATCACTGTCTTGGCGCCTTCGCCGATGAATCCGCCGCGAATGCCGTGGACCTCAAGCGTCGGCCGCGCCCACAATCGCTCGAACAACGGAATCTCTGGCTCGCCCACCAATTCCTTCACGCCGACTTCATTCTTCGTGTAGTCGACCTCATCGAAGGGAAGCCGCGCCCAGGCAGCCCGCTCCTTGGCGCTGGGTGGAATCACGCGATCATAAAATCCCGGAATCTTGATGTGCCCTTCGCGATCCTTCAGCGCCGTCAGAATCTCGGCCAGCGCCATTATTGGATTCGGCGCCGCCCCGCCATAGACACCCGAGTGTAGATCGTGATTCGCGCCCTCCACCACCAGTTCCCCGTAAATGATGCCGCGCAAACCCACGCAGATGGTGGGCAACTCCGGCGCAAACATTTCGGTATCGCAAATCACGGCCGCGTCGGCTTTCAATCGCGCAGGCTTGCTCGCCACGTACGCTTCGATATGTTCGCCGCCGACTTCTTCCTCGCCTTCAATCAAAAACTTCACGTTGATGGGCAGGCGCCCATGCTGCTTCAGCAGACCTTCAACGGCTTTGATCAGGATGTAGGTTTGACCCTTATCGTCGGCCGAACCGCGCGCATAAATATTGTTGTTGCGGATATCGGGCTCAAAGGGCGGAGACTTCCACTCGTCAAGGGGATCCGGCGGCTGCACGTCATAGTGCCCGTAAAACAGCAATGTGGGCTTGCCCGCGGCGCCCAGCCATTCAGCATAAACGAGCGGATTACCCTCGCCTTCGATCAACTGCGCCTGCTCGAGGCCGGCCTTCTCAAGTTCACGGCGAACAAAGTCGGCCGCGCGCTGGATGTCCGGCTTGTGCTCAGAGAGGGTACTGATGCTCGGAATGCGGAGGAAGGTTTTCAGCCCTTCGAGATAACTATCGTGGTGCTGCTCGTAGTAATTCATGACTTGTCGTACGCCTATTTCGCCACTATCCCGACTTGGCTGACGATAATTCCCAGTTGACGGATATCCGGACCCGTTGGTGGCAGGGTGTGATCAACGGCGAAATCGATGCGCACGTCCGAGCCTTGCAGCTTGTCGGCGGGAATGTCGCGCTCGTAGGTGTACGATCCAGCCTTAGCGAATGTTTGTGGAGCGAGCTTCAATCCTCCGACCGAACAAGAAAGTTCTACGAATTGCGAATTTTGGATTACCGGGTCCGGAACGACCAGATGCACGACCAAGTGCGCGCCCCGTTCGGCCGAGTGCAGCGGAGGATTCAGGGTCACTGCGAATTGCTTGGCCGTCCAGCGCCAGGCGCCCGCTTCGGTGTCGTAAAAGCCCGACGTAAAATGGCTGGCGACGTTCGGATCGCTGGCAAAGATCGTGCTCGCCACTTCCCCGGGTTTGTGGCGGCGCCGGCAGCCTCCGGACAAAAACAGCACGGGCAGCACTACTGTCAGAATCAGAGTTAAGTAGATGGATCGCATGTTTTTGGGGTGTGCTCCATATGGGCGCCCGCACGCTCAGTCTCCGCACTTCTCCACGTCCACCAGACAACTATAGAACGTGGGGCCGCCGCCGATGTCGGTGAGCCGGTCGGACGTCAGGGTGTTGATGCTGCGATGGTCGGGCGCGAGCTTGTTCCAGCGGACCGACGGCGCCAACACGACGCCTGGACGAACCAATCCGGCCGAGGGGCCATTCACGCCAGCCACTAGCGTGCAACTGCCGCGATCGTTAAAGACGCGGACCAGATCGCCGTTCCCGATCCCGCGCGGCCGCGCGTCGTCATCATGTAGGAAGACGGTGGACGTCTGGCTCTGTGCCGGGCTCTCGTTGCCGAAGGTCGAGTTCATGCTGTCGTGGCTCTTGGATGAAATCAGCTCCAGCGGAAAGCGCATGCGCAAGTCACGGGCACCTAGTCGCGACTCCACTGGTGGCTGGTAGTCTAACATCTCCGCGCCAAACTCGCATTTGCCCGAATTTGTGCCGAACCCCCCGTGTGCGAACGGCAAATACGGCTCGGCGCCCGGAGCAACGTTCAATCGTACGGAATGCTCGCGCTCCAGCCGTTCCAACGTGATTCCCTGTAAGAACGGATGCGGCGAATCGAGCAGCGTGCGGAGCATGTCGTCTTCCGAATCGTGGAAGCAGGCGTCGTCGAAGCCCATGCGCTCCGCGAGCAGCCGGAATACTTCCACGTTCGATTTTGTTTCGCCTGGGGCGGGCAGCGCCGGCCGCGCAAGCTGCAAATGGTAGTGCCCGTAGGCCAAATAGAGGTCGGTATGTTCCAGGAACGTGGTTGCGGGCAGCAAAATATCGGCGTGATCCGCAGTGTCGTTCTGAAACTGTTCCAGCACCACCGTGAACAAATCCTCGCGCCGCATTCCCGCCAGCACCACATTCTGATTCGGTGCGATCGATGCCGGATTGGAGTTGTAAACCACCAGCGCTTTTACCGGCGGCGAATCCAATTGCGTCAGCGCCTTGCCCAGTTCGCTCATGTTGATGATGCGCGCTTCGCGGCTGAGCGGCGATCGCTGCTGCAGTTCGGGCATTTCCAATCCGGCCTTGTTCAGTTGAAACGCTTGACTGGTAGACAGCTGCAGGCCGCCGCCCACTTCGCACCACGATCCAACCAGAGCCGGCAGCGCCGCAATGGCCCGAGTGGCCGCTCCGCCGCGATCGCTCCGCTGGATGCCATAGTTCAAACGGATCGCGGTCGGCCTTGTCGTCGCGTATTCACGCGCGAGCGTTACAACGTCCTCTCGTGGAATACCAGTGAACGCCTCCACGCGCTCTGGCGGATATTCGCCCGCGCGTTCAGCCAGCGCGTCAAACCCATTGGTGTAGTTCGCCACGTAATCGGCGTCGTGCAATTTCTCGCCGATGATCACGTGCATAAGCCCGAGCGCGAGCGCCAGATCGCTGCCCGGATAAATCGCGAAATGCTTGTCCGCCAGCTTGCCGGTCTTATTGCGAATTGGATCGATGGTGTAAAACCGCGCGCCATTCCTGCGTGCTTCCACAATGAAGGGCCACAGGTGCACATTGGTGGCGAGCACGTTGGCTCCCCAGGCGATGATCAGCTTGGAATGGCGAAACTGCTCGGGTTCGGTGCCGTATCTAAAACCCAGCGTGGCCATTAAGCCAGCGCCGCCGGCCGCTGAACAAATGGTCCGATCCAGCCGCGAGGCTCCCAGCCGATGGAAGAATCGCCGATCCATACCGCCGCCGTTCAGGAATCCCATAGTTCCGGCGTAGCTGTACGGCAGAATCGCCTCTGGCCCATGGCGGTCCGAAACCTTCTGCAACCGCTCGGCGATGGTATCCAGCGCCTCGTCCCATGAAATCCGCTGGAACTTGCCTTGGCCTTTTGCGCCGACCCGTTTTTGGGGATAAAGCAGCCGGTCGGGTGAATACTCCCGATCCAAGTAGCGCGCTACTTTGCCGCATAAAAACCCGCGTGTCACCGGATGTTCCGGATTTCCGCGTAAACGGCTGCCTTTGTCGTTATCGACATCAATAAGCAGAGAGCAGCAATCGGGACAATCCAGCGCGCAGACGGAATGTCGCACTTCCGGCATGCTTTTAAGTATAACGTTCAGGCGATTCTACGTCCCCAAGCGTACCGGTAACCTACGTCTGGCGCGCTACGTCGGTTGTCGTATGGCTGGTACTAAAGGGACACTTTCTAAGTGGAATTGGCGATCCCGCGAGTGCGTTTTTGGCGTTACAATGTAGTTGAGAGCACAGGGCGGGATGCGCTCGCAGGATGAAGAAAACAATCGCGGCCCGCTGCGTTGTGCGCGATGTTTAATGAGGAGCTTGCGTATGCGTTGCCTCGTCCCCGCAGTCTTATTGTTGAGTTCCACCGGCGTTGTCTTTGGCCAACACCCAGGCGGGGGCGGCAGTGGTAGCGGGCGGGGTTACTCGCGAGCCTTCGCTAATCCTGGCCGAACGGCGCATCCTTCACACGGCGCCGCGGTGATCGTTCCTTATCCGGTCTTCTACGGCGGTTATTATGGTGGAGCCAACGGCTATTACGATCCTTCCGCCGCAGGCTATGCACCCGCCTCCGGTTCCGGATATGTTGACGATGGTTCGCAGGCCAACGGCCCCGGAATGCCATCCGTGGTGATCAATCAGAGTTTCGTGCCCCAGCAGTCCAATCCGCAGGTTCGCGAATACAACGGCGACCAGCAGCTGCCCCAGGATCAATCCGGCCTCAAGCTCTACCAGGCGCCGCCATCGCATCCGTATGCCGACGCGCAGCGCGCCTCAAATAGCGGCCAACCCACCATCTATCTCCTTGCCTTCCGCGATCACACCATTGTGCAGGCGCTGGGATATTGGATGCAGGGCAGCACGTTGCATTACGTCAGCGCCGAGCAGACGCTCAATCAAGTGAGTATCGACTTGGTGGATCGCGATCTGTCACAGCGTTTGAACGACGAGCGCGGGTTGGATTTCCGACTGCCGCAGCCGCGCTAGCGAGTACCGCTTGCTAACGTGCGGCTCAGTTCCCCTGACCGTCAGGGAGCGGTTTTAAATACCCGGATAAAATCCGCGTCCCCTTCCAGGAAATCGTGATCGCCCAAGCTTCCGCGCTCGACCCATGCGATCTGCTCGAAATCCAGATTCTGCGGCTCGCCTGCGAACTCCGTCACGCGATAAAAAATCAGCAGGATCGGTGGCCGTTCCGGGTATTGGTATTCGTAGTGCATGATTTCGTGGTCCACGCGCGCACGGATCGCCAATTCCTCTTCCAATTCGCGCACCACGGCCGCTTCCGGCTCTTCGCCCGGTTCCACCTTGCCGCCCGGGAACTCCCATTTGAGCGGATGCTGGCCGGTCCGCTTGCGCTGGGCGATCAAGATGCGGCCTTCCCGCTCAATCACCGCCGCCACCACAGTGGTCATAATGAAAACGAGACCCGCCCTTGTACAGCGAAGCCTTCCTCGATCATTTCAAAAATCCGCGCAATGTGGGCGAGCTCGCTCCGCCGGCAATCACGGTGGAAATCTCAAATCCGGCTTGCGGCGATATCCTGCGACTGTCGGCGCGCTTCGAAGATGGCCGGGTCGCCGAGGTTGGCTACAAGATCCGCGGCTGTACGGCGTCCATCGCCAGCGGCTCCGCGCTCACCGAATGGATGCTCGGGAAAACGCGCGCCGAGCTCGCAGCACTCAACACGGCGGCCATAGAATCCGCAGTCGGCGGCCTGATCCCGGAGTCCAAGCACGCGGCGGTGCTGTGCGTAGACGGAGTGAAAGCTCTGCTGCAGGCGAAGCGCTAGCTGGACCGTCCCGGTACCGCTGGACTATTGCCGGCATTCCAAGTCCGCGCCATTTTCGATGCAGTGATAACGTTCGCACTTGGCGGGTTTCTCTTGGGTTCCATCGCGGCCCACACGCAGGCCCCCGTGCCATTCAAGGGTACGATTTTCAACCTCGGAACCGAGCCGGCTCCATACCTCCCGGCAAGCCCGCCGAAGGAGATCGAAGAGACGCCTCCTCCCGCGTCAGGGGTAGCGAAGCCAGCCCCCAGGCCAATGGTGGCTAGGGCTGTGCCTTGCGTATCACAAAATATTGACCGCCCGCGCTGCTAGCAGTGCCACCGTCACCAGCGAGATACTGGCCTGCACCATCATCATCACCTTGGCCCAGCGCGACAACACCGGAACGTCGGTGGGCGAAAACGCCGTACTGGTGTTGAAGGCCAGAAACAAGTAGTCCACAAATCCCGGCCGCCAGTTCTTATCGCTGTCCCAGGGAGTGATCATTTGAGGAAAAAGGAACGCCCCGTCGTCGTGCGACTCTCTTCGGTCGCGTTCGTTGGGGCCGCCTGCGTCCAACCGCCAGTACCAGGAAGCGAACACCAGAATATTGGCCATCCAAAGACTCGCGGCGCCCCGCAGGAGCTCTACCGGCGAATCGGCGTGCGAAGGCAGGCGGTGGATCAGCAGACTCAGCGACCCAACCATCGAGGCAGTTATGATGCTCAGCACCAAACGACCGAAAATCCGGTTGAGACGATCTTTACCGATTCGGTGGGTCACGATGGTCGGTATAAGCAACACCGAAACAACCGCCAGTAGCAGCCACTGCTGCCCGAATCGCAGTGAAGGTGGTATGACGAAGTAGAGCCCGCCCGTGGCCAGGAACGCAAGTATCGCCGGCCAGCGAGGTTCGCGTTCCCGGGGTAGGGACCCGGCGTGCGCCTGGGGTAAGGCATTCGGCTGAGACATATGGGACAATGTACCAAGCCACCTCCCCATGAAGGTTGTAGTTCAAAGTTCGTCCTTGATCTTTACTGTGCTTTCGATCATCCTGAACGTGCCGATCACTCGCGTAAAACGAAAACCGGTGGGGCGGGAAGTGACGCGCACGGAACCCAGTGCTGCGACCGGATAGGCGTGGCGGCTGAGGCCGACCCGCCGCAGCGGCCATAATTAATATAGACACCCAGCGTTAGTCGAACGCCGAACTTGTAGGATTTTCGATCAGCACGACAGTAATGGCAATCTCACCTCGGTTCGCGCTCTCTCCGCCTGATGACAAAGAGTCATCGGCCAGTTCTCGCGATTGCGTCTACTCCTTCGACCTGCACGGGAATCTGATCGAAATGAATGCCGCCTTCGCCGATATCACCGGCTACGATCGCGACGGAGCAGTTCCAGTGAGCCTCAGCCAACTGCTCGATCAGGAATCCTGGCAGCGATCGCGCGAGCAGGCCCTATCATTACTCGGAGGCAGCGGAACTCAGAATCTGGAGCTTACCGCCATCGGGAAAGACGGTCGGCCAATCCGGATGCAGGTTGTGCGACGTCTGTTGTTTGAGCGCGGCCGGCCGGTGGCGATTCAGGATTCCGGACATCTCCTCAGCGACGCAGGGGAAGAATTCCTCAACCCGCTGGGCGAGGTGGAAACAGACTTGGCGCCAAGGTCCGCGCAGGTGAACCGCTTCGCTGAGCAGTTGAAGCAATTGCACCGGCTCAGTACCACGCACTATCCCACGCTCGATGAGGCTTTTGAGGACCACCTGCGGACCGGTTGCCGATTGTTTGAGCTGCCCATCGGGTTGCTTCTGCAAGTGGATGGAAGCCACGGGCTGATTCAGGCCTCGTACGGCGCTGGGGAACTCGGCGCCACGGAGTTCAAACCAGGCGGCACAATTCCGTTGTTGCGGGAAACCAGCGCGCACACCATCGAAGGTCGGCTCAGGACTGTGACGGTGTCGGCTAATGACGCGTTGGAGGGCCAACCGCGGCCCGCGTTCGAGACCTACATCGGTACACCCGTGTGGCTGGGTGCGGAGCTGTTTTCAACGCTGAGCTTTTCGTCCCCATACAACGGTGCCGCGCGCAGCTTCTCGGTGGCTGATCGAGAGCTGATCGAATTGATGGCCCGGAGCATCGGACGCGTGATTCTGGAGCACAGAATTCAATCCGAGCGCGACCGGCTCCAGAGCCTGGAGAAGAACCGCAACTGCGTGCTGGAGATGGTGGCCGAGAACGAAAGCATCGAGGCGATTCTGGCGGAGGTCGCGCGTCTGGTGGAGGAGGAGCGCCCGGGAACGCTGTGCTCGTTACTGATTCTCAAGGACGAGGCGCTGTCGTGGGCCTCGGCGCCCAGCTTCCCGCCGGAAGCCATCCGGATCTTTAAACCGTTCCGCGTGCTGCGAGGTACTGCTGCGCTGGCAACCGCCGAGGTAGCGCGTTCCACGGTATTTTGGGAGGACGTTCGCACTTGTCCGTTCTGGGCCGAGCGAGGGCACTTCGCTGCGCAGATGGGCATTGTATCCTGCCGCTCCACTCCCATTCTCTCGGCCGAGGGCGTTCTGCTTGGAATCCTGGCCCTGCACTATAAAGAGGGCCAGCCGCACGACTATAGCGACACCGAACTGCTGCAAGCGGCAGCCCGATTAGCCGCGCGCGCGCTTGAACAACGAGGCCTCAACGAACGCCTGGAGTTCCAGGCGCGTCATGACTCCCTCACCGGCCTGCCAAACCGCTCCTATTTCATGGAGCTCCTCAATGCGGCCCTCCGGGAAGCAGAGACGGACGCGGGCCGGCGCCCAGGCTACCTGGCGGTGCTGTTCATCGATCTCGACCGCTTCAAACAGATCAACGATATCCTTGGCCATGCCATGGGGGACCGGCTCTTGAGAGAAGTAGGCCAGCGTTTGAAGCGGCTGCTGACCGAAGACGATCTGGCGGGCCGCATGGGCGGCGATGAGTTCATCATCGTTCTCACGCGCCAGCCCGATGAAGAGGCCGCTGCGCTGGCGTCGCGCGAGTTTCTGATCGCTCTGCGCGCGCCCCACCAGATTGAAGACAACGAGCTGTTCGTCACGGCCAGCATCGGCGTCGCAATTTATCCACGGCATGGCAAAACCGTCGCCGAACTGCTGCGCAACGCGGACCTCGCCATGTATCACGCCAAGAACAGCGGCAAGAACGAAGTGGAGGTTTTCCGGGCCGAGGATCACGCCGCCAGCCTGGAGCGCCTGCGCCTGGAAAACGCGCTGCGGCGCGCGCTGGAACACCAGGAATTCGAGCTGTTGTATCAGCCCGTGGTCGGCATGAACGGGAAGGTGGAGGGACTCGAGGCGCTGCTCACTTGGCGGCATCCCATCTACGGCACTATTTCGCCCAAGCAGTTCATCCCGATCGCCGAGGAAACCGGGCTGATCATCGATATCGGATCGTGGGTGATCCGCAGGGCCTGCCTCGAAGCCGCCAGTTGGCACAAAGCCGGTCACAGCGCTGCCCGCGTTTCGGTCAACGTGTCGGCATTGCAGTTCGAACGGCGCGATTTCCTGGAAACCGTGGCCGACGCGCTGGCGTTGAGCAACCTTCCGCCCGGCCGCCTGGAGCTGGAGCTCACCGAAAGCTACATCATGAAAGATCTCCCGCAGGCCGCCGCGCGCTTCGCGCAAATTCGCAAGCTGGGCATCAGCATCGCCATCGACGACTTCGGCACCGGCTATTCGTCGCTCAGCTATTTGAGCAAGCTGCCGGTCGATTCTCTGAAAATCGACCAATCGTTCCTGCGCAACCTGCAAGAGCCCGAAGGATCGCTGGCGGTGATCCAGAGCATCGTGCGAATGGCTCATAGCATGAACCTCACGGTGGTGGCCGAAGGAGTGGAGACGCGCGCGGAGTTGGATCTGGTGCGCGTGCTGGGCTGCGACAAGGTGCAAGGCCACGTGTACGGGCCGGCGCGGCGGCGCGAGGATGTTGAGGCGCTGCTAGCGGCGCACGATTCGCTGGGTCCCCTGGAATCTTAGGGCGTCACAGCCACTATTCAACGCGCAGCGAGAGCAAGCCGGCCAGTTCCTTGAACTCCGCGCTCCACCGCGATTCGCCTGGGTACACTTTCTGCAGTATTTCGTAGCAGCGATTTTGTACCTGCCACAAGATCAGCGGAAATGGCAGCGAGCGTGCCACAGCGACACTCTTGCGGAACTTGGCCAAGCGCGGCAAATCTTTGGGATCCTCCAGAAAACTATCCGCGCCCTTTTCGATATTGCGGCGCAGCGTCATCTCCATCCCGGCTTGATCCAAGAGGATCTGGGCGATCCGGATCTCTTCCAGTAGCCCTTGAATCACCGCCTGGTCGAGCTCCGGCGCCGCGAGCGCCTGCCGCAGCAAGGCGTTTAACGCCACCTCCGCCGTGGCTTTCAACTCACTTGGAATCGGCACGCCGCAGTCGTTCAAGAAACGCAGCAGTGGAGCCTGGTCCTCGTACATCTGCTGGTACACCGACGAGGAATGTTCCACGGTGGATTCCAGCACTTCGGTAAGCACCTTGCGCTGTTCGTCGCGGAAAAGATTCTTGACCGAATACAGACGGCTGCCAAAGCCCTCGTCCAGGCAACGAATGGTGGCCGCCAGATCCGAACGGCTGAAAGCATCGCGCGTTGATTTGCCGAGCTCGCGGTAAGCGTCCTCACTGCCGAACAGCCCCACGCCTCCATGCAAATTGTGGTCGCCAAAATGGAGCACGCCGAAAATCAGCATTTCGGAGTTCTGTGTGATCTCCGACGTGAAACGCGCCTTACCAAAGGCGAGCCGCATTTTGCCCGAACGCTTCAGCCGGTAGTCCTTGTTGTCCACCGAATAGGAATAAATGCGCGTGCTATCGGGGTAGCTTTCAAACAAGGAACTCATGGCGTAGTGCGCGCCCAGCTTCAACAGGTCCACGCGGGCCGGTTTGACGAACATTTCATAGATGCGCGCACCATCGGCGTGATCCGGAAGGTTGCTCTTGGCGAGCGCGAGCTGCCGCACGAAGCCCTCCTCGATGGCATCGCCGAATAGTTCGCCGGCCAGCTCCGCCACGCGGCCGGCATATTGGATTACTTGCACCGTCTCCAGGCCCGACAGCTCGTCGAAAAACCAGCCGCAACTGGTGTACATCAGCATGGCGTGCCGCTGCATCTCGAGCAGCTTCCAGACGGTGACGCGGTCGCTCCGCTGGAGGTTCTTGCGCCGGAAATTAGCCGCCGCGAAGCGATCCTTGCTGGCGGGCGACCGGTCGAGAACCACGTGA
>Ga0206831_1227_pt1 | contig 13245 bp, 15 predicted proteins | sample Alteio_BWOrgCont_73_FD_152876 | JGI IMG/M metagenome (GOLD analysis project Ga0206831, IMG submission 152876) | Enriched cells from forest soil in Barre Woods Harvard Forest LTER site, Petersham, Massachusetts, United States -... | ecosystem: Environmental > Terrestrial > Soil > Temperate forest >...
AAGAAGTACCAATGGAGAAACGGCCGGAGCGCAGTAAATTGACAGACATCCGGTTTGACCGTTTTATCAAATTGCTGGCAACAATGCAGCAAGAAGAAGATATCCCGATAAGACGGGATATTTGTACGGCTATCCAGAATCAGACCGTGACTAGTTAGTTATTATGTTACCTTACGAACAGATAGAAAGCCAGCGCCGGATTAGCGATATGCTCAAGCGTGAACTGGGGCCAACCGTACTGGAAGCGCTCTATGATAGCCAAGTCGTCGAAATATTGCTGAATCCAGACGGTAAAATCTGGAAAGAAGTCAGTGGTACTGGGTTGGTCGATACAGGAGAGCAAATTCTACGCTCTACGGCAGAAAACCTGCTCTGTACACTGGCCAGCTATGCTGGGGTAGAGATTAATGCCAGCAACCCACTGTTAGAGATGGAACTACCTATTGACGGCAGCCGGTTTGAAGGGGTTTATCCACCAATTGTTTCAGCACCAGCTTTTGCCATACGTAAGAAACCAGGACGTATTTTTAGCTTGGCTGATTACGAGGATAAAAAGATTCTATCTAGTCATTATGCTAAGGCATTACGTGAAGCCATCATCAGGAAAGACAATATCCTGATTATCGGCGGTACGGGGAGTGGTAAAACCACCTTTGCCAATGGTTTGCTTTATGAAATGGCACAGCTTGATAAAGCACGGCGGTTGGTAGTCATCGAAGATACCATAGAACTGCAATGTGCATTGCCTAACCACATTTCTATGAAAACCTCGTCTGCTATGGACATGGTAAAATGCTTGAAAGCAGCAATGCGTTTCCGGCCAGATAGTATTGTGATCGGCGAAGTACGGGGTGCTGAAGCACTGACGTTAATTAAAGCATGGAATACCGGTCATCCGGGCGGCATCGCCACAATTCATGCCAATTCTGCGAAAGCAGGACTAGTACGGCTGGAGCAGTTGATACAGGAAGCTGGAGTAATACCAATACCTGCGGTGATTGCTGAAGCGGTTAATCTTATTGTTTTTATCACCAAAATCAAGAATTCACCTGGCCGCATGGTCAGTGAACTCCTGCGTATACATGGATATGCGCAGGATGACTATATGTTTCAACCCATATAACGGAGAGTGATTATGCGTATTAAGAGTGCAATGATTCTGGCCATGATAGTTATGTCAGCGGAAGCGCAGGCAGGCACCGGCGGTACAGGTATGCCATGGGAGACACCATTACAAAGTATCCAAAGCAGCATTACCGGCCCAACAGCCGTAGGACTCGGCATTATCTTTCTAGCCATTGGTGGCATTACTGCGGCTATTGGTGATGAGATGAACGGTATTGTGCGTAAGCTGATTAATATTGTAGTGGCGGTTGGTATTGGTGTCTCTGCCTCCCCACTGGTTACCAAACTGTTTGGCGTAAGTGGAGCTCTGTTTTAACATGATCACATTACGACAAATACCGATCAGGCGGTCGCTGATTCGACCTAACCTGATTATGGGATGTGAGCGGGAATTGCTCAGCTATTCAGGAATGTTCTCGGCAATGATTGTGCTGACACTAATGCAAGCTGTTGGCATTTTTTGTGCCGGACTGGTGGGGTTCGGTATATGGAGTGCTTTGCTCTATATCCTAACCCAGCTTGGGCATAGTGATCCGCTGATGAGCAAAGTCTATCTCAAACACATCAAATATCGCATTTTTTATCCAGCCCATGGGCGGTTTGATGCACCGCTTCGTCATTATAGAACATTCTAAATAGGAATATCATGAAATCACTGAAAGAATACCGTGATAGAGCGGTAGGCTATGCCGATTTGCTCTATTATGCTGCCCTTGTAGAAGATGGCATTGTGCTAAACAAGGATGGTAGTTTGCTAGCAGGATGGTATTACCGGGGACCGGATATGCAATCCAGCTCGCCAAGTGAGTTGGAGGCAATGACGGCTCACCTTAACAGCATTATCATGCGTTTTGGCAATGGTTGGATGCTGCAAGTAGATAGTATCCGTCATTCATCATCCGGCTATCCTGAACAAGGGCATTTTCCTGACCGTACGACCTTCACCATTGATAGTGAACGGCGGATGCAGTATCTCAAAGAAGCAAGCCATTTTGTCACTGACTATGCCATTATTCTTACCTATGTCCCACCAAGCAAAGCCAAAGGGATGCTAGCAAGTTTACTGATAGATACCGGTAATAATACTGACGATCACGATGATACGGTCCGTCAATTTGCCAAACATTGTGATGATTTTGCCAATGCGTTAGAAACAATATTTGGTCGTCACATTAGCAGAATGGGTAAGCACGGCAGCAATGACAAACTGCTTTCTTACCTGCATTATTGTGCAAGCGGCATCCACCAGCCAATTACTCTGCCGAAAGTGCCGATGTATCTGGATAACCTAATCGGGGGCCAGGATTTTACCGGCGGTATGGAGCCAAAAATAGGTGATAAATTCATCAAGGTTGTTGCCATTGATGGTTTTCCGGCAAGTTCTCATCCTAGCATGCTCAGCATGCTCAGCCACATTCCTATTACCTATCGCTGGCATACACGCTTTATTTTTCTGGATAATGAAAAGGCTAAATCAACTATCAACCGTATCCGTAAAAAATGGAAACAAAAAATACGGGGCTTGAAAGATCAATTAATGGACACAAGCAATGGCCCGATCAATCATGATGCGGTAGAAATGGCCGAAGATGCCGAAGGAGCCATGTCAGATAGTAATTCAGGTTATATACGGTTTGGACTGTATACAGCTACTATTGTACTAATGGACACAGACAAAACTGTCCTAGAAGACAATACAACAGAAATTGCCAAACGCATACGCGACCTGGGGTTTGCTGCACGAATTGAAAACATCAATGCGATTGAAGCATTCCTCGGTTCACTGCCAGGACATGGCTATTATAATATCCGCAAAGTCCTGCTGCATAGCCTGAATCTGGCTGATATGCTGCCAATTACTTCAGTATGGCAAGGACATCACATCAATCCATGTCCCTTTTATCCTGAAGACAGCCCGCCATTGCTCTATACCGCTACGACTGGCACCACCCCGTTTTATCTGTCGCTACATAGCGGCGATGTTGGTCATACTCTCGTACTGGGGCCTACTGGTGCCGGTAAATCGGTATTGCTGGCTACTCTTATGGCACAACATTTTCGTTATAAAAACGCCCAAGTCTTTTGCTTTGATAAGGGCTATAGTGCCTTTACTCTCTGTAAAGCTAGTGGTGGCGATCATTATGAGCCTGGAGCAGACAACTCATCACTATACTTCGCCCCACTTGCCAGTATTGATAATGAGGCAGAACGTGCTTGGGCAGCAGAATGGGTAGAGTTACTGCTCAGCTTGCAAAAAGTCACCATTACTTCCCAGCACCGCAATGCCATTAATGATGCCTTGGCATTGCTAGCCAGAAGTGAATCACGTACGTTGACAGAGTTAGCCAGTAAGTTACAGGACAAAACCCTACGCGAAGCACTACGTCCTTATACGTTACACAGTATGGGTAGACTGCTTGATGAACAGCAAGACGGGCTAAAGAAGGGAAAATTCCAGGTATTTGAAATGCAGGAATTGATGGAACGGGGAGCACATTATGTTGAACCAGTTCTCTCCTACCTATTCCATTCTATTGAAAAACGGCTAGATGGTTCACCGACATTAATTGTGCTGGATGAAGCCTGGAGCTGTTTGGAAAATCCACTGTTCCGTAATAAAATCCGTGAATGGCTGAAAACCTTGCGTAAAAGCAATGTGGCAGTGATTTTTGCCACGCAATCACTGTCGGATATTAGCAATAGCCCGATTTGTGATGTGATTTACGAATCCTGTCCCACTAAAATACTCCTCCCCAACTCGGAAGCAGCTACTGATAATTCCCGTCTTCATTACGAGCGGTTAGGTTTAAATGAGCAACAGATAGGCTTAATCGCCCATGCTGAAAAAAAGCGCCATTATTACTTCCTGTCACAAGAAGGTAAACGCTTGTTTGAGCTGGGGCTGGGACCAGTGGCACTTACTTTCCTTGCAACATCCGGCAAGGAAGAGTTAGCAGAAGTACGCCACATGATTGCTAGCTATGGCGAATGTTGGCCAGCCCAATTACTTGAATCACGTGGCCTCGCTGAATGGGCTGACTATTGGAGGGGATTATGAGAAAGATTTTTATCACTATTCTGCTTAGTTGCTCAGCAACAACAGCATTGGCAGGCGGTGGAGGTGGTAGTGCAACTGCTAGCTCTAACTGCATGGGATGTGCCACAGAGGCGACACAATTACTTAATAATGTTGAGCTGGTAGCATCCGTGAACCAACAGGCACAAATGATTCAGCAACAGCTACAGCAATTGCAGCAAGCTTATACGCAAACGTCATTACTGCAAACCAATACACAAGTCATGCCTAACCAAATCTGGGCGAATGCTGCATCATTATTACAGCAATTGCAGGGGTTGGTGCAACAAGGCAATGCACTGTCATACGCTGATGCCAATATTGATAGTCGCTTTCAGCAAACTTATAGCGGTTACCAGCCGACCACTAACTATAGCCAAAGCTATCAGCAATGGTCATCTACCACGATGGACTCAATACGTACTGCCTTGGATGCCGCCAATTTTCAGTCACAAAACTTTGCTACAGAGGATGGTATGGTGACACAATTACAATCGCTAGGCCAGAGCAGCAGCGGCCAACTGCAAGCTATCCAGGTTGGTAATATGATCAGTATGTCACTGATGCAGCAATTGCGTAAATTACGGGAGCTGAACATGGCGCAAATACAAGAGCAGAGCAACTATATGGCCGCCACCCAGCAAAAAACCGCTACCGACCAGGCTAATCAAGACAATTTATTTAATACCATCCCCGCCCCATCACAAAATACCCAGTATCAGTATTTTAGTGGCGGGAGTCAGTAATAGTTTTTTGTTGATATTTGTTACAAAAAAATTAGTATTATTATTCCAGTACAAGAATAATAATTATTGATATTTTATTCTAAAATTGGTATAAATATAAAGGATAGAACTGTGTTGCATAAGCCGAAAGATTTGGTATGGGTAGGTAGCTCCAAAAAGAATCTAAAAACATTTCCCTATGAAGTGCAATCCGATATAGGTTATGCCCTTCACGAGGCGCAAATGGGAGACAAACATTCCTCTGCCAAGCCGCTAAAAGGGTTAGGCAACGGTATCATGGAAATTGTCAGTGATTTTGATACCAACACCTACCGCGCAGTTTATGCGGTAAATATCGGGGAAACCTTATACGTGCTACATACATTCCAGAAGAAATCAAAAAGTGGGATTGCTACCCCTAAGCCTGATATTGATCTTATCAAGCAACGTTACAGAGAAGCCCTTGAGATTGAAAAAATGAGGAGGAAATAATATGGCTGAAGATTACACACTTGAATACGAAGAAAGCTCCGGCAATATTTTTGCCGATTTGGATTTCCCGAATGCCGAAGAACATATGGCAAAAGTAGAACTTGCTCATAAAATCAATCAAGTCATACAAAAACGCGATTTGAAGCAAGCAGAAGCTGCACAGCTTCTAGGAACTACGCAAGCCAAAATTTCGTTACTAAATAAGGGAAGACTAAAAGATTTTTCATTGGAACGGTTACTTAAATATTTGATAAAACTCGATCTTGATATCAAAATTATTGTTAAGTCAAAACCACGTTCGCACCCTAACGCAACTATTAGCGTTAGTGCTGCATAAGATTTTTTTATATCCGCAAATATAGCAGGGCTTTTAGTACGAACTAAAAGCCCTCTTTTTTACCCGTAATTTTCTTATCCCCCTATCAAAGGACAACATCATGCGCTGTCTTAACCGATGCCTATGGGCATTGCCTATTTTGCTATGCATATTACCTGCTGTCAGCCAAGCCGCAACCGGGTTGCTTGATAATATTGCTGCCGGTTACAAAAATGCCAGTTCTGGCTGGTACGGCATTCTTTTTCCTTATGCGCAACGGCTGTTTTGGTTATTGGCAACGATTGAGTTTGGCTGGTCATCAATAGTCTGGATAATGGGGCGTGATGAAATGGGCAGCCTTATGGCAAAATTCATCAAGAAAATTATCAGTATCGGCTTTTTCTATGCGATTTTGCTGAATAGCAACACGTGGATTCCGGCGATTATTAATAGTTTTGTTACGGCCGGACAACAAGCAGCACAGATCAATAGCATTTCCCCGTCACAGGTATTAGATACTGCACTGACCACAGCAGGGATTTTCTTTAAATCTTATAGTGTCAAAGGGCTGCTATCAAACATACCTGCTAGCCTACTTGCGGTGTTCGTCAGTATTATGATCGTGTGTTCTTATGCGGTCATTGCTGCACAATTATTGATCGCCCTCATTGAATCTTACATTGCGATTAGTGCCGGAGTACTGTTTCTAGGGTTCGGCGGTTCCCGCTGGACGATTGAATTTACCCAGAAACAAATATCCTTCGCCTTTGCGACCGGTGTTAAATTATTCATGCTCTATCTGATTATCGGAGTAGGGCAAGTACAAGCCGTTAATTGGAATGCCACATTACAGACCGTTGATCTTGGCTCAGGTGAAGGCATTAATACGATTTTTGCCATATTGGGCGGCACATTAATTTACATGTTTCTAGCCTGGTCAGTTCCTTCACTTGCTGCCGCAATGCTAGCCGGTTCACCCAATCTTACCGCCGGGGCAGCTGGGCTGACAATGGCAACTTCAGTAGGAGCAATGGTAGGTACGGCAGCATATGGTGCAGCAGCAACGCTGGGGAGCGGTAAAGGTGCATTGTCTTTTGCTAAGGCTGCAGGCACTGCCTGGGGTGCAGCTGGTGCTCAAGGTGCGCTCAGCGGTAATAGTAGTTTGTTTCGCCAAGGTATGGGCGCAGTTGGACATTTTGGTATGGCAGCATGGGACACAATGGCACCCAACACTACAAAAGGTGCACGAATGAGCAATGCACTGGATGTTACCAAGCAAGGATTTGAAGAACAGGCAGCCGCACAAGGGCTATCACCCACTACACCTTCTTCTTCCCCTTCATCTACAGCAAAACCCTATCAATCTGCCCAATCAGTAGAGGATACGTTACGCAATGTGGCGAAAGGAAAACGTAAAACATTGCCTAATGATAGTGCTCCCCTTTCATCCATCCATATTAAATTAAACCATACGGAGGAATAACATGACTGACGAGTTGATGAATACCGAACCAAACCCCTATCTGGAAGGACGAAAAGAATGGGCAGAACGTTATGGTACCTATATTACCCAAGCTGCTAATTGGCGTTATGCGGCAATAGCTAGCATCCTTACTGCTACCATTCTGGCAGGAGGTATGGTGGTGGTTGCCAGTAAAAGCAAGTTCATCCCCTATGTAATTGAAGTAGACAAGTTAGGCAATCCACAAGCAGTGGGGCCTGCTGAGCATATGGAAAAACCAGGCAGTACTATGATTAAAGCAGCCCTCAAAGGCTGGATTGAAGATATCAGGCTTATCTCTATTGATTCTGCTGTACAGATCAAAGCGATTAAGCGTGTCTATGCCAAAATCCCGGTAAGCAGTGCCGCAAAAACTATCGTTGATAGCTATTATAAAGATAGCGACCCATTCAAGGCAGCAGAAACCAAAACGGTTGATGTCGAAGTCACCTTGGTACTGCCGCTTAGCGATAAATCCTGGCAGGTGGAATGGACAGAAATTGCCCATGATAAAAACGGCAATATTGTTGATAGCAGCCGTTTTAAATCAACGCTTACTATCGATTTTAACCCCCCAAGCAAAACCGATGAATTACTGACTAATCCACTAGGATTGTTTGTTACTAACCTGAGCTGGGCCAAACAGCTCTAATCTTTTACCAACCATGGAGGATATAATGAAACGGATAATATTCGTAACCACCTTACTTTGCCTAAATTCTAGCACTTCCCTTGCTGGTGATATACCAGCAGTCATTGCTTCCCATGAGATAACACCATTATCGGCAGCAACAGTCAAAACGACCGATATTATTGTACCTGATATTAAACGTACGGCTACTGAAGAATGGGAGCATACAGGAATTGCCAAATCGGTACGGGAAAAAGACGGACAGTTGTTATTTCCGTACGGAGAAAGCCAGCCCTCTATTACCTGCTCTGTCAATCATGTCTGTGATATTGAACTGCAAACTGGCGAAACCATTAAAAATGTCGCTGCCGGTGATACGGCACGTTGGTATATCCAGCCAGCAGAGTCAGGCAGTACTGGCGATATTACCCCACATGTTATCATCAAGCCAACCCAGAACGGGCTTGAGACCAACCTGATTCTTACCACTGATAAACGTACCTATTATCTAACGTTACGTTCTTCCGATAAAGAATATGTTACTCGTATCGGGTTCTATTATCCGCGGGAATTAGTGCAGACATGGGCAAAAGAAGCCAAAACACAAACTGACAAGAGAATCTCCACTGTTGCCGATGTAACCAGCATAGATAAACTTGATTTTAATTACTCGATTGGCGGCACTGCGCCATTCCGACCAGAGCGAGTATTTAATGATGGCACCCATGTCTTTATCCAGATGGCTAAAGACCTCAACTCAGGCCAAGCCCCAGCATTGATGCTGCTTGATCCAAACGACAACACCCAATTAGTGAATTATCGTGTTAATGGCAATTACTACGTCATCGACCGTCTGTTCGAGAAAGCACTGTTGGTAACAGGCGTAGGAGTGAACGCCCAAAAAGTCACCATCACTAAAAAATCCTCTGCATCATGCAGTTTCTTTGATTGTTTTACACGGTAATCATCATGTCATCTAAAGATTTTCTTTCCCCGAGTGAACTGGTTACAAAACCTGGTGTTAAGGTAAGCAGACTAAATCGTCGAGCCATCATTATTGCTATTATAGTTGTCTGTAGTATTGGCTTTATTTTGCTTGCTACCTTGAGTAAGGAACAAGAACAAAATATTGCCTCACTTCAAAAAATACCTATCAATCCCAAACTAGAGCCGACACCAGTTATTAGTGTTATGGCCAATGTTAAACCGGCAGACAACAAAAATGCGGAGTTATTTATACCGACACTCAACAAAGACAAAAAACCTACTCCAGAAGAAGAAAGTAGCAAGAAATTAAAAGAGCAAGAATTGGAAGAAAACCTGAAGGCACGGACGGCTACAACACTAGTCAATGGTTTTGTGTCAGACACGAAGCATAAAGACGAAACATCGGTGACTACTACGTCTGCGCTTAGTAAAACTGCTAGCATAGCACCAACGGCTGATAACTATCTATCTGCTGAGCGTACTGCTGCGCTTTCTGCTTACGAACTAAAGGCTGGCAGCGTTATCCCTGCAGTGATGATATCGGGTATTAATTCTGACTTGCCAGGTAATATTATCGCGCAAGTCCAGAACAATATTTATGATACCAGAACCGGCAATTACCTGTTGATACCACAAGGTGCCAAGCTATTTGGCCGTTATGACAGCCAAATAGCCTACGGGCAAAACCGGGTACTCATTGCATGGGACAGGATTATTTTTCCTGATAGCTCCAGTATTACACTTGCTGGTATGGCCGGTAGTGATAGTGCTGGGTATGCAGGGTTTGGCGATCAGGTCAATAATCATTATGCCCGCATTTTCGGTAGCGCCATTTTAATGAGCTTCCTAGAAGCCGGAGCCCAACTTTCCCAACCGCAAAATACTACGACCAATGCAGCCCCTACAGCCTCACAGGTAATAGGAGCTAGCGTAGGAGCGCAATTGGCGCAGACCGGCAATCAGCTTATTCAAAAGAACCTAAGTATACAGCCGACTATCGAAATCAGGCCCGGCTACACATTTAACGTCATGGTGAATAAAGACATTATTTTCCCCGGCATCTATTCCCCAATGCCACAAAGCGGAGGACAAAAATGAGAGAAGTAGTGACAAGTCCCAAAGAACTTATCTGGAATGAGGCCAATATCCGTGGCAGCTTAAGTGAGCGAGTAGTGATTGACCCTGAAAAAACCATGGCGGAGTTCGCGATAGCTATGCAATTAAACTATGTCGAGAAAACAACCGGTGAGAAAAAAGAACGACTATTATGGCATAATGTGATTACCTATCAGCCGGAAGATATTGCACTCCTTTCTACATTGGAGCCCCGCACTATGATCGAAGTCAAAGGCAGACTAACCACCAGTGAAGACACATGGGATAAAGCCAAAACTGCCCATATTATACTCAGTGGAGACAGCAGCACATTGCATGTCATTACTTCCGTCAAGGATACAGTACCCTACGCCTATGTCACGCTTATCGGCAATGTAGGCAATACACCACAATTACTCTATGACAACAACAGTGGTGGCTTCGCTTCGATTAACTTAGCTGTAAATAACAAGTGGGTTGATAAAAACACCCAAGACGAAAAACAACGTACCGATTGGCATACGGTGGTAGTGGCCGGCCTCAAAGGTGCAATGTTTGCGCATGATCATTTAACTGCCGGTACCTGCATCCAAGTACACGGCAAACTACATTATGAACACTGGAAAGATAAAAACGGTGTAGAACATACCAAACCACGCATTTTTGTAAACGCTATGGAGCAGCTCAAGATTCTGGAATTTACGCCACAGAAAGATACGGCTGCTCCGATGCAACAACTGGAACGCTAAGCCGCATGGTGATCGGGATGTATCGGTTCAATCGACAAATGCATCCCCATTGCCTTCATCACTGCAAACAGCGTGTTAAGGCGAGGGTTGCCTTTAGAAGATAATGCACGGGAGAGGCTTTCACGTGGAATGCCCGCAGCATTGGCGATTTTTTCAATACCCTGCACTTTGGCGACGCGCCGTATAGCATCCAGAAAAATTGCCTGACCATCCTCATCAGTATCAGCTTCATCGAGTGCTGCTTTGAGATACTCAGCAGCAAATTCAGGGTCATTTTTCAGCAACTCCATCATGACTTTATCATGGGGGACACTAGGGGGAATATGTTTGCTCATCAGCACCTCGATTTGTAATCTTTTAAATAGGCAGTTGCTCGCTCAATATCAGCATCCTGCTTACGTTTATCACCGCCGCATAATAGCAGCACTACTGTTTTATCTGTTTTTGCATAGTAAATCCGGTAACCAGGACCATAGTCAATGCGTAATTCCCATACACCATCTTTCAGTGGCTTGCAGTCACCAAGCTGTCCTTTACCAAGACACTCAATCCGCATCACGATACGTGCGGCAGCAGCCTTATCCGGCAATTTTGCCAGCCATTCCTGCAAAACCGTCGTACCGTCTGATGTAGTGTAATAAGTGAGCGATAACATAGTTATTTTATAACACATACGTTACATAAAGCAAGAATATAGTAGACCTATGTCTGAAATACCTGATCGTGAAGAGCTGATTATCCGGCGTATTAAGGCCTCTATCCGCCGTGATTTAGTGCATGATATACGCAAAATAAGCACCATCCATAAAGGTAACCCAACCAAGGCTACCTATGCGCAACATGTGTATAGAGGAAGCTGGGCGGCTGGTAATAAAACGATTATTCCCAGTTTGCCCAAGCTACAACGTTCTTCCGTTATTGTCAGATACAGTGCTAACCGGGTACAGGGTAGTTGGAAAGCGCATGGTCGCTATTTACTGCGTGAACATGCCCAAGAACAGGGCAAGCAAGGTGTTGGTTTTAATGATGCACATGACGACATTGCTGTCGATACATTGCTGCATAGCTGGCAACAAGCAGGTGATATCCGTTTATGGAAAATTATTGTCAGCCCAGAATTTGCTGAAAGGCTGGATTTAAAGTTACATATCCGTTTGCTGGTCAAAGAAATGGAAAAAACACTTGGTACAGCGCTGGAATGGGGCGCTGTTGACCATTATAATACTGACAATCCGCATGTGCATTTACTCATTCGTGCAGTGAAGGAAAATGGCGCCCAACTATTACTCGATAGAGAATATATCAATGAAGGGCTTCGTACCCAATCATCGACCATTGCTACCCGTCAATTAGGCTACCGTACCCAACAGGATATATTCCTAACACGGGAACGACAAATTACCAGTGAACGCTTTACCCAGCTTGATAATGAAATCCGCAACCAATCATTATGTGCAAAAGACGGGTATCATTTTATGCTGACCTCAGCAATTCCTGTTAAAGAGGTTGATTACCAAGCCCGTATGCAGTTGATCAAGCGCCTCAAGAAACTGGAAGCGATGCATATAGCCTCTTATAAGGATAATCTATCCTGGCATATTATTGCCGATTATGAGGTTGCATTGCGTCAGAATGGCATTATAGCCGGACAAATGAAAATCCTTGACCGGCACCGCCAAGAACTATCCGACCAGTCCCAACAAATGGTACGGACCACCCTTAGTAAAGAAGGGGAACGCATTATCGGTATTGTGCTAGGTTCCGGTATCGACCCCGAAACCGACAATCCTTATCTCTTGATTGAAGCTATTGATGGTAAAGCACATTTCCTTTGCCAGTCGGATAAAATACAAGAATTGCGATTGCAGGATAGTGTTAAAGACGGCCACGTCATCAGCATCGAAGTGAAAACCTATGTTGGTAAAAATGACAAAGTGTTTTATCAATATGTTGAAAATTACGGCACTGCTAAAGCTGCTCTTCATAATAATGCCCTCCTTGATGCTGTCATTATTGATCAAATGACACACCATCATCCGGTTCAAATATCGGAAAATAAAGGTTTTGCCAAAGCATTCCAAGAGGCAATCAATGATCGGGCTACATCACTAGAAAATGCCCAGATTATTACCAAAACCGGCAATAATTACTACACTACTAGCAGTTGGAAAGAGCGTTACCAAACATTCAGGCTTAGGGAGCTAAAAGCCGCGCTAGCTATTCCCGGTGTTTTAGAAGAATGGCAGGCACCTTCTGGTGCTCCATTATGCGTTGGTAAACTATTGCATAGTGATAGCATGCTAACCGTAGTGCAGTCACTAGACAGCAAATACTATTACTTTTCTTCTCCCAAGCATAACACTGCCCAGCTATTGCCTGGCACTGAAATACTCATAGAACCGCTGCCGATACCGCCCCATGAAATACCACGACGCTGGCGGTGTTTAGGTAAATGATAGATTCTGTCCATATTATCGCCCAATAGAGTGAGAACTTTGCCGTTCCAGCCATGTTTTAGCTTTTTGCAAATAATGCGGTGCTGAGGGGT
>Ga0206831_1228_pt1 | contig 13065 bp, 10 predicted proteins | sample Alteio_BWOrgCont_73_FD_152876 | JGI IMG/M metagenome (GOLD analysis project Ga0206831, IMG submission 152876) | Enriched cells from forest soil in Barre Woods Harvard Forest LTER site, Petersham, Massachusetts, United States -... | ecosystem: Environmental > Terrestrial > Soil > Temperate forest >...
AAGTGAGGTTCCGCCCAACACGACAATGGCGAGCGCGGTGAGAGCGACCGTGTCACCACCGAGATTGCTTTCGCTCACGCCGGTTTGAGAGGCATACAACACGCCGGCAAGAGCGGCGCACCCACCGCTAATCACGTAGGAGATGAGACGAAAGGCGTCGATATTGAGACCGGCCAGCCGACTCGCCGCAGGACTACCGCCCGTCGCATAGAGGGACCGGCCAAAGGAGGTTCGGTGGAGGAGCAGTGTTCCAAGGGCCACCACGGCGACGAGAAGAATGATGGAGTAGGGGACACCCGCGATGGCGCCATTGCCGAGACTGCCAAACCCCGGGTTCGTGGGTGTGACCGCGTTGTTGCCCGCGTACACCACGACCAACCCTCCAAATAACGAGGCCGTGCTCAACGTGGTAACGAACGGGTTGAATTTCAATCGAGTGACGAGGATGCCGTTTATGGCTCCGGCGATGAGACCGACGACGATAGCCAGAACGAACGCCAGGGCCATAGAACTGTGCAGACCGACTTTGGTGTAAACCGACGCCCCGGCGGCATACACCGCCCCCACGGAAATGTCCATGCAGCCACTGATCAGAACGAAAGTAAGACCGACCGCGATGATCCCCAGACTGGCGTTCTGCGATAACAAGATTTGGAACAAAGACCAGGTGAAGAAGTTGTGTACCTCCACTTCAGAGAAGATGAGCACCGCGACGAGAATGGGAATCACCGCAAATCGCGAGTAGTACCGCATGATTCTGGTCCGCCGGCTGACATCCATCGCCTCGTCGTTCTCAGGCGGTTGCGACTCCCACCCTTCGGTCATTAGTTCAGAACTCACGCGCCGGCTCGGCTCACCTGGAAGGCGAAACTTAGGATTTCGTCTTGAGTAGTGGTTCCCGCACGATTGTCAAACTCATGAACAATCCGACCTTCGGCCATGACCAGAATCCGGTCGCTAAAGGCCACAACTTCTTCCAACTCCGACGACACGAAGACAACCGCCACTCCATCTTCGTGGGCGAGGCGACGTACCTCCTTGAGGATGTCGGTCTTTGCACCCACGTCAACGCCTCGAGTTGGTTCGTCGGCGAGCAGAATGCGAGGTTGCTGAAAGCGCATGCGGGCAAAGAGCAACTTTTGCTGATTACCGCCGGAGAGTGTCCTCGCAGTGTCCCCGACTTTGGTGGCGTCAACCCCAACGGCCCTCAGTAAGGGCAGCGCTCGATCTGCCATTCTCCGAGAACTGAGATAGCCGAATCGACTCAGTGTCTTGAAGCCCGGGAGCACCACATTCTCAGCGCACGTCATGCCGAGGCAGACGCCCTCAGTCTTGCGGTCTTCGGCGATCAGTCCAATACCGAGGGATCGGGCGGCGCGAGGCGTCCCAGGCCACGGTTTGACGACCCCGTCAATCTCGAGATCGCCCTGGGTGCCCGGTTCAGCACCCGCCAAGGCCCGCAGCAGACTGGAACGCCCAGACCCCATGAGTCCAGCGACACCCAACACCTCGCCGGCCCGTACCTCCAGACTCACCTCACGCAAGCGTCCCGACAGCCTCACGTCGTTCGCTCGAAAGACGACCGTGACAGCATCGACCTCCGAAGGAGCCGCAAGCGCATCATCGGAAGCTTCTGCCTGACGAGACTCTCCAATCTCGGCGTCCAACAGTTCGGATGACGAGCCACCCAGCATGTTCTCAATGAGTTCAGCTTTGGTCCACTCGCCGGCAGGCTTCGTCTTGATCAATCTGCCGTCTCGAAACACGGTCACGGCATCGGAGTTGTCGAGAACCTCTTCAAGGTTGTGGGATACGAGGATAATCGTCGTACCTTTGTCGCGGAGGGAGCGCAAAACTCCATACAGCGCTCTGCGCTCTTCAATTGCGAGTGCGGCGGTCGGCTCGTCCAGCAACATGATGCGCGCCTCGGAGACAATTGCTCGGACAACTTCGATCAGTTGCTGTTGCGCCACGGTGAGCTGCCCCGCTGGAACGTCCGGCGCTGCCGGAATGTTGAAGTTGGCACAGATTTCGAGGTAGCGCCTACGCATCGCGCGTTGCTGGAGGAATCCCCACCGCGACATCGGTTCAGAAATAAAGACGTTTGCGTGCGGACTTAGATGAGGAAGTATCGTCAGTTCTTGATACACCGCCGCCACCCCCACGTGATGCGCCGCGCGCGGGTTGCCGTAGTGAAATGACCTGCCCATAATTGATACGTCGCCGGAAGTGGGCACAATGCGACCCGCAATGATTCCCAGGCAGGTGGATTTCCCGGCTCCGTTTTGCCCAACGAGGGCGTGGATCGTTCCGGGGCGAATCTCAAGGTTCACTCCTTGGAGCGCCCGCGTATTGCCAAATGTCCGAGAGAGTCGTTCACAACGGACCGCGACTACCTGGGCAGATGTATCGAACACCTCACCGGAGACAGAGTCGATCGACATCACGCGGCGCTTTCGTCGGCGTCGACCGTGAGCGCGAGACGGATGTCACGATCGGTTGCGGGTCGTGATCTAGGCACGCGACGCCTGGTAAATCTCATCAAGTATTGGCATGAGGTATTGCTTAAAGAGCTCATAATTTTCTGACATGGGGAAGTGCCCCATGTTGTCCATCACCGTAAACTTCGAACCCTCTATGGCGTTCGCGAGCTCTATTCCCAGAGTCGGCGTGGCCGAGTAGTCATACTCGCCCGACAAGACATAGACACCCACTTTTGACGTATCGATCTCATGGACGCCATCGGTTAAGTCGTGCTCAATGAAGTAGTAATTGAGATCGCCCCGGAACACGGGAGGAGAGCCCTGGCTGTAGATCCACGCTGTCTCCTGGCGGGACTCCTCGGGACTCATCGGAGCACAGATGCCATACATCTGAGCGGCCATGAAATCATTGGCAATGCGAGGGTGATTGAGGTAGTTCATCAACCCCTCTGCACCGTGGCTGTGTAACGCAGCTTCGAGTCCGATAACTGCAGCGAACTCGTCGGGGTAGTCGTGCGCGAGATCCAGCGCCAAGTGGCCCCCCATCGAGCAGCCGAGGTATACCGGCTGTTCCAACTCGAGCTTCTGGCTCAACTCCACGATGAAATGTTCGAAACCGTCCTTTGTCAGGCGGTAGTCGCTCTCCCACCACCGCACGTCGGAAGGCGGAAGAGATTTGCCATGGTAGGGAAGGTCGGGCACGATCACGCGAAAACGAGAGGTGATGTCGGGATCCTCAATCAGATGGCGCCACTGCCGACCTTCGCCTCCAGCGGTGTGCTGACAAATGAGCGGGATGCCCTCACCGCACTCCTCGTAATAGACCCGGTACTCGACGCCATCTACCGCCAAATAGATGTACTTACCAACGACCTTTGGATCTGGCCGCATCAGCGCAGCCCTTCCTGCAGAACTGGCGTCGTGCGCATCACTTCGAGCATTCGCAACAAGGCCCAGTAGTAAGCGAAGGCCGACTCTTTGTCGCCGCCGATCTCAAAGCCGTGCTGAAAGAAGGCGGCGATGAAGTCCTGATAAAAGGGCCGAGGCAAAGGTGCGAGGAGTCGTTCCCACGTTTCCTGGCTGCCGCTGAGCAACACAGAATATCCGTCGAATTGGTCAATGCCTGAGTCGAAGCGAAGAATCTTCCCTTCGACGATCTCGACCACATAACCATCACTCCCCACCCGTAGATGCAATTGACAGTTCCACCGCCGCGCTGCGTTACGGAATTGATGGTCTCCGTTGAGTCTGCTACGCAACTCGTCAGTCGGAAATACCACAGCCACCAAACACCCCCTGCGAATTCGTTCTTCGCGAAACTCTCCAGCCGAAAATGCGGACCCCATCAAACGATCGAAAGCTTCTCCACCTGCGCGAAGATCAACCACATTCAGTTCGCCCGTGGTGAAAAGTCACTCTCCCAAATACGACAAAATGGGTTCGTTCCCATGCCCCCAATAGTTGGTGTCAGATCGTAACACACTTCTCTACGAGGGCGTGTATCACGGTCTTTATCTGAGTTTCGATTGTAATACAACCTTACTTGAGGGACCAGGGAACCTGGCCTATGGACGACACGCCGGTGACTCCACCGTAAGCCCGGCGCGACGAAATATACGGTCAGTCGGGAACTTCCTGTACCCGTCAGGCAACCATCTCAAAGAGGGAAGAAATCGACTTCGTGCGTTCAGAATCAGAGAGACCGCGCAAGTCGACACTCCCGTGTTCCGTCACCACGACGTCGATAATTGAGCGCGGAACCGACACTGGGATCGTCAAGCGTTCCACCAAGGTTGATTCGCCTCGTCGGTTTGATGGCAGCGCCACGATGCTCAAGCCCTTGGGAGCTCGCGCGCCGGCCGAGGCATAGTCCACGTACCCCCCCGATGCCAGCAGCTTGCGCGGCATTATTGCCATCAACCCCGACTTGACCCATCAGGTCGATCTGTCGGGCGCCATTCACGGCGACTAAATCGACTTTTTCCAGTCGACCGGCGCTATGAGTGGTCTCAACACCATCGAGAATCGCCCGACCGTCAGCCCATCGATATAGCTTCTCGGTTCCGGAGAGATACGTCGCGACCGGTTCGCCGATCAGTAGCCCTTTCGCATCGAGATCAACCAGAGAGTCGGTCGCAATACCGGTATCGACCTTGACGGGGACTTCCAATGCAGCGAGAAAAGATTCGCCAAGGGGGCCCGGCCCAAACTGGATGGCGGCGCCAGGATTCACGTATTGGGCGACGCGGGAACCAATTGCGGCGAAAACAGGATCGAAACCTCTCTCGCGAACCACCGTGGGGGCGCGGGTGGATTCACCGATGACGTTGACCTCAACGCTTCGAAGGACGTGGGGCTGGGCGGCTTCGGGAAGACCGTTATTCAGTTCGCCAATGCACACAGCGGATAATTGCGCCGCCATATTGATCCAGGAGACTTCACTACCCAAGCACAGTCCGTGGGCGGTCTCTCGCACAGACAGCACCATGACGTCGGGGCGCCACTCGGCCGAGAAAAGTGCCGGGAGTTGCGACAGATACGCCGGCACGTAGCGGATAAGGCCCGAGGTAACTCCCTCACGAAGAGTTCGACCCGGCATGAAGGCCCGTACATCAGCGAATGCGTCGAGTTCCAAGGTCGCTGGTAGCTCGGGACACCAGCCCACGATGAGCTTGACTCCCCCCACTTCGCGCGCCACAGTCGACAACGCAGAACAGAGACCAATGGGCATCCCCACGCCGTCAGCAAGTGCAACCGTCGCTCCAGTCCTCATCCAGCGCCGAAATGCCTGTTCGAGTTCGTCTGTCATTATCTTCTTCCTGAGAACAATGCCGGCGGGAAGACTTTGGGCACGTACGGGTGGCTAGCGCAAGATCAGTGTTTGCAGTGAACTGAGCAGTGGTTGTCCCGTCTCGTGGACACTGTATTGGCTGCACACGGAGACGAACAGCAGTGACCCTTGGCTCCCTTGCTTCTGGTAGATGTCTTCATATCGACTTATGACGTCCACTCGCGAACCAAGAGGGGCGTAGGCGAACAACTGGACTCGATTCCCACCGTTCAGAATGCGCTTAGGTGCTCCGGGAAGTTCGGGCAGGCCGAACCCCGCCCATGGAGTCTGACTCGCTCCATCGAATTCATCGTCCTCGAGCGCCGCCAGCAAAGGATCGACGGCGTCGGCTGGATCGTGGAATGCGTGGAGAGGAAACAGGGGAGGCGTAACAACCGAACCGAACCTTTGAGCCCCGGGGCCGGTTTCATCAAAGTAGTCGCGGTCCTGCACCATGACCGCCTGCGCGAAACGCCGCACAGAGCTCGCATCGATTGGTTCCACCGTCACAAGAGAGTCCGATTCCAGTCCAAGAAATCGCTCGTATTGCGGTGGACAGAGTTCTCGATGCAACTCGGGAACGAGTTCGTTTGCGTCGCCGAATCGAGCGTACGGATAGGGGACTTCGGCCCCCCCACGGAGCGGCAACACAACGGAGCCATTTCCAACTGTGGTCACTTCGCCCGACGCGTTCCGGATTTCCAAGCTGCACTCGATCTCGCCATACCCATTGCGAACGGCGCACGACTCAACTCGCCCCTCTACGCGGAGCTTCTCTCCGACTACGTCCATTCCACGAAATTGAAAACTGAGATCTTTCACCCAGCCAGCGGTTCCGGCCCACTCCTTCAATAACTGCACCAAAATTTACTGTTTCCAGGACCCATTGATAACCGGGCCCGGCAGGCCCTCGTGTTCCCTGCAAAAGAGATAGTCGTAATGAATACGGTGCCAGTTTTCCATGGCGGCACACCACCGCACGAGATGCATAATGGTCATGGGTCCGTAGTTGACAGGTCCAACGAGTTCGCCCGGCTTCGCGTCTTCGTAGTATCGGGCCGGCGGATTTTTGCTGACAGTCACCGCGGCGGTCCGATGCTGTTCGAAGGGTCTATCACGCAGGTTGTTCCTTCCCCCGCCCGGTTTAACAGGCTGTCCGACAATATAGCCTCTTCCGTCGGGACTCACGAAGGTCAGAGACGCGTGTTGAGTCGTGCCATCCATTATTCCAACGTCGCGAGCCACGATTTATGTCGAAGGTGCCAATCTGAAGGGTAACCGTGACGGGGAACGCCGAAGCGTGATGTTCAAATATCAAATTGACGATGAATCCGGCACCCGACTACGGTTCGAGTATCGTCTTCTTGTCTGACAATCTTCTGAGGGGGAATTGTGGCAGTGTTTGCAACGCAATCAGTGGGAGGGCGATCGAGATGAGACAGTCTCCGGGCGTCGCCATCGTTGGCGTGGGCGCCACCGAACAGGGTGAAATACCCAACCAAAGTCCCGAAGAGATCGCGGTACGGGCTGTGGTCGCCGCCCTTGCGGATGCCGGAATCGAAAAGTCAACCATCGACGGGCTAATCACCTGCAAGGCACCTCTCACGACGCACGGAACAGATGAGGGCATGGGACCGCTCTTAGGCATTAACCCTGCCTTCAGTACCACGCTGGACTACGGCATGGGTTCGTACTCCCTGCACTTGGCGGCCATGGCTATTCGCAGTGGGTTCGCATCGACCATCCTGCTCACATACGGCACCAACGCTCGCAGCGCGAAGATTGGATTCTCGCGGCCCATCGGCGGTTCGAACTACTGGACTGCGCTGGCGGGCTTCCTTCACGTAGCAGGACCTGCCGCGATGGCCGTCCGACGCCACATGCATTTGTACGGGACGACGGAGGAGCAACTCGCCTGGGTGTCGGTCTCGCAACGTGAGTGGGCACAGCGCAATCCTCTAGCCGTGTTTCGTACTCCGCTAACTGTTGAGGACTATTTGGCGATGCCCTACATTGTCGCCCCGCTGCGCCGTCCTGACCTCACGGTCATCTCTGACGGTGGGACCGCCATAATCGTCACCACGGCAGAGCGCGCTAATGACTTCCGGACCGTACCGGTACACGTCTTAGCCATGGCCCAACAGTCCGGGATCCGCAATGAGCAAAATCCCGACAAACTCATGCGTCCGTGGCTCGGTGATATCGCGAGCCAACTCTATGAACGGGCGGGTTTCGGACCTTCTGAGGTAGACATCGCGTATCTCCAAGACGGCACCTCGGTCTGGGTTCTCCAGATGCTGGAGGCCTACGGATTCTGTGGCATCGGCGAGGGTGGTCCCTTTCTTGCCGAAGGACATACACGCCCGGGCGGTTCAATCCCCGTCAACACTCACGGTGGACAGCTCTCAGAGAGCTATACCCACAACTGGATGCATCTCTATGAAGCCGTCCGTCAGTTGCGCAACGAGTGCGGCGATCGTCAAGTCCCCGGTGCCAAGGTTGCGCTCCACGCTCAGACTCACGACTTCTGGAAGGGTGCAGCCACCCTCCTCTCCACGAACGAGGCTCAATGACCACGCCCGCCAAACCACTGCCCGACCTCAATGACTCGCTGACCGAACCCTTTTGGGCGGCGACCCGAGAATCGCTACTGGTCGTCCCGCGCTGCACGAACTGTGACTACCTCCAGTGGCCGCCCGAACCGCTCTGCCCTGAGTGCCAGCACACGGGACGTCGCTGGGTGGAGATCGAGCCCGTCGGCGAACTCTGGAGTTTCGCCACCTATCACCAAGCTCTCGACCCGGCCTTTGCGGACGACATCCCCTACAGCGTTGGCCTCGTGCAACTCGACGTCGGCGCCAAGATGTACGGACTGCTCTTGAACGAGGAGAGTGAACTAGAGGTCGGCCAACGTGTTCGCGGCGTCTTCGAAGCAGTGAACGACGAAGTGACCTTCGTGCGGTGGCGCATCGACGCAGATGCTTGATCTAAGAAGCCAACTGCTCATCTGACAATTGATCACGAACTCGGTGAGTTCACCCGCAGTGAACGATGCCGCGTGCTTCTAGACCGTCGATCGCTTCATCGGATAGGGCGCAGTATTGGCGCAGTATCTCTCGGGTATTCGCGCCCAATGCGGGCGCCTCCTCAGGCACTGACGGACCATAGTGAGCGAATGAGAGAGGAAGTCCCTTGGTCGCGTAACCACCGCGCGGCACCGTAACTCGGTGCGCGGCGAACCTCGGATCTCCCGAGCGGCTCGCGGCGTCATGTACTTCAACAGCAGGCACCCCTGCGCTTCGTAACCCGTGGAGAATCTCAGACCGGGTGTGCTCGACGGTCCACCTCGCAACGACCGCGTCGACGATAGCCTCGTTCTCTGTCCACCACGCTCGATCCCGCCCGACAAACTCAATCGAACCGAGGCACCCAGCCAGGGACTCTCGTTCCGCGTCTGTGGAGCATGACACGGCCACCCACTGTCCGACGTCGCGCGAGGGGTAAATCTCGTGAGGAACCCGCCCGGGGCGGTGGTTGCCATCCGCCGCCGCGTCGTGACCGTTGACCACAAAATCGGCAATCTCTGTCGCCAGGGTCCAACTAACGACCTCGCGCTGCGACAGGTCCAGTCGAGCGCCCGCAAGCTCCTCATATAAGCAATATGCGACGAAGGCCGCCCCAAAAAGCGACACCAACTGGTCGGGGTAGTTGACATCAGATGACGACCACAGCGGCCGGTCGCGGTCGTAGCCGGTAACAGCCGCGAGACCAGAGAGAAGATCAAGTGTGGAGCCGAAGGAACTGTTTCCCGCCTCGGGTCCGTCCTGCCCCTGACTGGACAACGAAAGATAAATCAAGTCCGGGTTGATTTTCTGGAGTGTGTTCGCGTCGATCCCCAGACGCTGGGTGACGCCCACCCGGTAGTTCTCCACCATGACGTGGGCGTGGCGAGCCAGCTCGTGGGCGATCAGGCGACCCTCGTCGGTCTTCAGATTTATGCCCACGCCCAGCTTGCCGAGATTGTTCGAGGCAAAATACGGAGACGTCTCACGCGAACCATCGAGCAATTTCCAGGAGCGAAACGTATCGGGGTTGTCCAACCACTCCACTTTCAAGACCGTCGCGCCGAAATCAGCCATCAGTCTCGTAACGGCGGCACCAGCGGTGATGCTGCCGAAGTCGAGGACCACTACACCCTTGAGCGGGTCACCATCCGATACCGACTGCGAGCGCGGCCGACTGACCGATGGACGCGCTCCCGCAGAGCCATTCCGCACTGGCATCTGACCTCCGCGCCACGGCAAATGTTCACTGCGAACAGGCGAGCCGACGATCGGGCTAGCTCCGCTCTCGTCGCGCTCAAGCAAGATGAAACCACGGCTGCGAAGTTGAGCAGAGTGCACGAGGTCGGAGGGGCGATTGATCCACCCGAACGGGAGCCCGAGAGTTTGGGCTTCCACGTAGATTTCCTCCGCGGCGCGCTTGCTGGCCCAGTTCTCGATGATCGGCCACCATTGGCGAGCTTGACTCCGGCGAATGGCTTCGTTTTCTAGTGCGGGGTCAGCCAGCTCGGACGCCCCCACGAGTTCGACCACACTGCGCCAGTGCTTATTCTGAAAAATGAAACCGACCCAACCATCACTGGCTCGAACCAATTGCCAATCGCCAGGATTTCTTCCTGACCTCTGAGGCGACGTGCCGGTCAGAGCTAGCGAGATGTCACTCTTCCAATCCATGTATGCCACTACGTCGCACAGCTCGACGTCCACCACGTCCCCGCTGTAACCAACGTCGCGGCGCGAGAGAGCGAGCATCGCACCAAGGAAGCCGGTGGCACCGGCGCAGTAGGCCGACTGCTCACCACCGAGCGCGAGAGGGCGATCGTCAGCGTCACCGATCATGGTCGCCAGACCCCCGTACGCCTCGGCCAGCAGACTGTCACTTGGCAGATCGCGCAAAGGTCCTGTTGAGCCGAAGCCAGTGATGCGAACCACCACAAGATGGGGTCGCCGTTTGAATTGTGCGTCAAGCCCTCGCCTTGCGAACTCCTCGTTTCGAAGATCGACAATGACGACGTCGGCCCAATTAAGAAGGCCGTCGGTGATGCTTTCTCCTTCGATCCCGAAACCCGCCTCGACGCTGGATTTGTCCGCGTTACGCGCTACAAAGGCGAGACTCTCGCCGCCAAGTCCGAGCGGGGGCACGTGACGAGACACATCACCCCCTGGCGGCTCGCAGCGGACGACATCGTGGCCCAGTCCGGCGAACAGTCGTCCGCAGACTTCTCCCGCTGTACCGGTTGAAAATTCGACAACGTGCAAGGGGCAACGCTCAACCGCCATCGGCGCCCTGTCCTGGGTTGGGGCGCCCTTCGACGAAGTTCTTCAAACCACTTCGATGGGCGTCAGTGCGGGCGTGAATCTGCCCGTTGGCGTAGGCGCCAAACTCAAGCGCCGCACGCCACTCGCTGATGACCATCGGAATCTGCCACAACGCTTTCTTTGTCCAGGTCAGGGCGGCCGCGTCGAACTGAGCGATGTGGCGCGCCAGAGCGAGGGATTCTGCCTCAACTTCCCCGTCAGGTACGGCGACATTGGCCATTCCCCAGTCCACCGCTGTGATGCCGTCGATTCGTTTCGCGGTCAGAATCATCCAGGCGGCTCGCTTCGGCGGCAGACGCAACTGAAGAGCGGGACCAGCCAACCCCGGATAAAACCCGAAGCCGATCTCGGGCAAGCCAATCTGTGCGTCCTCGGCGACGACGGCGAGGTCGCAGACGTTGATAAGCGTGGAACCACCACCGAGGGCGTATCCGCGAACCGAAGCAATCACTATGGCCGGATGGCGACGGATTGTTTCTTGGACTTCGAGCCACGAGGCATTCAACTCTTCTTCGTCCTCGAGTCGACCCGCGACAACTTGTGTAAGGTCCATTCCGGAGCAGAAAGTGCCGCCAGCCCCATCCAGCACGACGACTCGGGCGGCCCGCGTCTCGTCGAGCGCCTTCAGGAATGCCTGGCGTGCCGGCTTGTCGAGCGCGTTCCGCTTTTTGGGGCGGTTCAAGGTGATGCGAGCGATTCCCGGTTCGATTTCCGACGAGGTAACTGTGCGATCGGCCTCGTCAAGGTCTGAAGTCCGGTCCATCTTGCGCTCCATTTCATTGTCTGACAATTACTGCCCTACATCCCATGATTTCAAGGTAACACGTGCGGCGAGTTGACAGCGGAGTATCGAATCAGCCGAGCCACTGACGTCGTTTCAACCCAACCCGATCAGTTCTTGAACGTCGAGAAGGCGCCTTATTTTTCCTGCGGAAAGGCGGCCTCCGGCCGTCCCAGGGTTCAATCTGAGACGGTGGCCTCATCGCCAAGTACCGTTGAACGGAATAGTGCTGCTGATCTTGACGAGAAGGGCGCGGACCGATACTGTGCCATAGTTATTCTGTCGTACAATCATGTCGAAGAGATTTTCAGTGCGAATGGCAGACCGAGACTTTCATTGAACTGAAAGTCATCCGAAGGAGAAAGAATGGCAGCTTCAGCAGGCAGCAAGTTACCGGACGTGCGGTACAGCGCGCCCACGAGTTACGGGTCTTTACCGCCGGAACTCGACGAACTGAAACTCTTGGCGCGAGAAGTAGTGCGCAAGGAATGTATTCCTCTGGAGAGCAAGTTTCTGACGCACCGACTGGGCGACCCAGACGACCCTGACGGTGGTCCCTGGATGGAGACCCCCACATCGAGGAACGAAAGTTTGGTCGACGGAGCACTCCCTGAGGCCGACTGGGATCGCTTAACGAGGATCTCCAAAGAGACGGGTCTCTACACAGCCACTCTTCCCGAAGAGTATGGAGGGCTTCAATACGGCGTGCTCGGTTCGTTTGTACTTGCCGAAGAGTTGAAGCGCTCCATTGTTCCGCTTCCCATCCCCGAAGTTCCTCCCATTCTCTACTCGTGCAACGACGAGCAGCGTAAGAAGTACCTCGAGCCCGCGATGCGCGGTGAATTGTGGTACTGCTTTGCTCAGACAGAGCCCGACGCTGGTTCTGACCCTGGTTCTATGCGGACCAACGCGGTTCTGAAGGGCGACGAGTGGATCATCAATGGAACAAAGACGTTCATCTCTCGCGCTAGCCGGGCAGACTTCCAGATCCTCTTAGCCGTCACAGACCTCGAGAAGCGTCAACACGGTGGCATCACCGCCTTCCTCGTTGACTCGGATACTCCCGGCATCACCCTTCAGCCTGTGCGCACTTGGCTTTCGGACAAGCCCGGTACTTTCACCATTACCTATGAGGACGTGCGAGTTCCCGCGTCGAACGTGCTGGGAGAAGTCGGCGGCGGCTTTGGCATGGGACAGAACTGGCTATCGATTAGCGACCGCCTAACCCGTGGATCTCAGGCCTGCGGTTTCCTAACTCGGGGACTCGAAATAGCGGTCGACTGGTCCCAGACGCGTACGACCTTTGGACAACCGCTGGCCGAACGCCAAGCCATCCAATGGATGCTGGTGGATGTCTTTTTGAACATCAAGGCCATTCGCGCGATCTCCTACGAGTGCGCGATGCGAGCAGATCGCGGTGAGGACATTCGCACCTACGCATCTGCGGCAAAGTTCGTCGGAGGAAACTGGGGACACCGCTCCATGGACAAAATCATGCAGATCCTTGGTGGAATGGGCGAAGTCACCGAAACGCCAATTCCTCACTGGTATCACCGTCTTCGCCACTCGCGTATTGGCGGCGGTACAGAC
>Ga0206831_1229_pt1 | contig 13001 bp, 9 predicted proteins | sample Alteio_BWOrgCont_73_FD_152876 | JGI IMG/M metagenome (GOLD analysis project Ga0206831, IMG submission 152876) | Enriched cells from forest soil in Barre Woods Harvard Forest LTER site, Petersham, Massachusetts, United States -... | ecosystem: Environmental > Terrestrial > Soil > Temperate forest > O...
TAATCTCGATTTAAAGAAGTAAGGTATTGTGAAGATATATAGCTTAGCAAAACCGTAAAAACCATAATATATTTTTTCATATAATCCTAATTGTTTTAATGACTTGCTGAGGATATATTAAAATTGATATCGTATATATTTCTTTGAGCTTCCGCCCAATCACCAGCCTTTCCCCATTTTACTAACTGTCCGTCGCAGAAAAACAACCAATAGGTCTCAATTCCAACGCAAGGTCTCCAAACTTCATATTCTCGGACTTCAATGACTTGACCATGCTTATTAATTATTGAACCTCGAGCCATTCCTTTAGCGCCTAAACTTTCAAGAACCTCATCTTTGCTCATAGAAATGGAGATGTCATCAAACTTTTGTCCCATAGTATATTGAGAACAAGAAGATAAGGTTAATGATAAAACCATAGTTGCAAAAATAAAAATTAGATGTTTTCTCATGTGTTGCGCTCTTTGTATTTTTGTAACGCCGAATTATATAACGTAGAAAACTTAACGTCAACATCTTATGTTTAAATAAAAACATACATATTAACGTAGTATTGATTCACATTCTTTGATGAATTTCCGTAATAATCGCCTTTCTTCGATCGCTTCTTTTGATCGCATCCCGTGTTTCCACGAGCCCATCTTCTGCTTTTGCTTGCCTTCTTCAGTCTTAGGCCCAGAATTGTGTTTAGGGACTAGCCCACCATGTAATAGACAACGTCCATTAGCCATAGCTATATGCCGACATGGATTATGATTATTAGCTCTTGCCTTTGCTCCACACTCTCGAATCATGGGATAACCTCGCTCGTTTTTTCTTTCCCCCTCCCCCCCTCAAACACTCCGCCGACAACTGCTTTGCCCCCATCATTGACCTGCACATGCTGGACTACAACTTGTTACGTGCCCCCCTCCGGTGCCGATTAAGGACCTCAATCGTTTCATTGTGAAGTCGCAAGAGTTTCAGAGCATTTTTCATATACAAATCACTTTGGGTGGGCGTGTTGCAGTTTTCAGCCATGGATAGATATTTCAGGCCTTGAGTATAAAGGGTATGCGCTTGAAGGCATAATCTAGCCTCTAAAGAGTCCTTAGGTTCATAGTCTGCAAGAATTACCGTTTGTCTTGACTTGTCGAATTTTGCTGCACCAAATGTGCACCAAAGCAGTGGGTATAGCAAAAGCCAATGAAAATGCATGGAAATAAAAAAGAGGCCGAAAGTGGCCTCGAGAAGTCATTGGAAATTTTAGCGGCAGCCGGATTTGAACCGACGACAGACGGATTATGATTCCGCTGCTCTACCAACTGAGCTATGCCGCCACAGATTGATCATCTCAACAGAGTCTCTTCACTTAAAATGCTAGCTACAGCATTCTAGAATCAAGAAGATCACTCAATGTGAGATTAATAAAATGAAAATAGCGGGGGAAGGATTCGAACCTCCGACCTTTGGGTTATGAGCCCAACGAGCTAACCCCTGCTCCACCCCGCGTCACTGAAAAGTTATGGCATGACAATAGCATAGTGTGTGATTTCTCACAATAGACAAATCCCAAAATCGAAAAATAAATGAAAATGTCCTAAAATGATACAGGTAATGAGGCCTAAAGACGCCCTCGATATAACTTGTCAATGGCCACTAAACTCTTATTCGTCGCTCCCTTCATATCTGCAACAAGCTTCTCCCCCCCATAACCTAACTCAGAACGCCTCTTTTTGTCGCTCATCAGGGAAAGTAACACCGTTAATAGATCGTCTGGAAGGACTTGAAGGCCTGCCCTATACGTCTGCACGAGATCTAATAACTCCGGTTGAGAATACATATGAGGTCCGAAAAGGACTGGAACTCCGTACCAACATGGTTCAACAATATTGTGTCCGCCAACTTTTTCTGTATAGCTTCCTCCAACCAAAGCGATGGTCGCCAACTGGTAGCATTTGCGCAATTGCCCCATGGCATCAACAAGAATGACTTTCTCATTTCCTGTTCTATTATTAATTTCACTGAAACGAATAAACGGAACATTCTGTTTGGCAAGTAGAGCTGCCACTTCTTGAAAGCGTTCAGGATGGCGCGGTACGATCAATGTTTTTAATTTCGGATAAAGATCCCACATGTTCTGCAGAGTGCTAATTATGAGTTTCTCTTCAGGATCATGTGTCGACCCTGCCACCAATACAGGATCATCAACCAAAATGCCCAGCTGCTGCTGCCACGCTGCCAATTCCTCTTCAGTTAACTTTGGATAGGATTCGTCAAATTTCATATTCCCTGTGACCAGCATTTTACTAAGAGGAATCCCCATCTGTGCAAAGCGCTCTAAATAAATTTGATTCTGCACGCACAAGAGATCAATCAATGAAAATAGCGCTTTGGTAAAACCCATTACCTTTTTGAAGCGATTCGTTGATTTCTCTGAAATCTTGCCATTAACAACGACGATCTTAGCACCCTGAGCTTTACAGCTCTTCATGAAGTTATACCAAAAATCTGTCTCTCCAAGAATCACTAACGAAGGTTTTGCACGTCTGATAATTGGATTGATAATGCAATACAAGTCGAAAGGTAAATAAACATGATAATCGGCAAAGGGGATGCTGCGCAGCGTTTCTGCATGTCCTGTTTCTGTGACAGAGGAGATGACTAAAATGGGGTTATTCGGACCAGCTTTAAGCTGTTTTGCCAAAGCGGCAACAGCCTTTGTCTCTCCAACGGAAACAGCATTAATCCATATAAGCTCTCTATTGCCCCTTTTGATATCAGGAAAGCCGAATCCAAAGCGTTTGGATAGGGAATTGCGGTATTTGCCATGAATGATGCGTTGATAGAACATGCGCGGAATCGCAGCTAAAGCCAAAATCCATAGGGCAACATCATAGACTATCCCAAGCAGCATGGAGATCTCCAAAAAAATATAAGTTAGTTTAGTAATCCATCATAGGGAATGGTCTTGGAAAATGATATAGAAAAAGTGTGTCTTAAGGACAAAAAGGTCCTTAACGCAGCAGATTCAAGGGCCTTTTATGAAATTGAGGAATTCCGTGACACTTCCCCTAGCTTCAATTATATCTAACTCAACCTTTTTTGCTCTTACAGCAGCTAATTCAGCTGAAAGCCTTTTTTGAGCGGGTTGTAACGCTACGATGTCGCCGTTCATCTCATCTGCACTTTTTTGCAGCTTATCGCTTGCTGCTTTCAGATCTTGAGCTTCCTTCATAAGTTCATCAAAGAATGCATCTGCTTTTACACGTACATTGATTTTCTTAGTTAATCCTTCTGTCACTGTTTCATGTCTAGCTTTTAATGATACATCACGTTCTTGTTTTAATTTTGCGATCATATCCTGATTATCTTTCTGCAAATCCCTTATTCGCTTTATAGATCCATCAGCATCATAAAACATCCCAGCAGGCTGCCCTACAGCAACTCGATCGATTTTAGCAGCGAATTCCGCCTGTAATTGCCTGTTCTGTAACCGAATGCGATTAAATCCGTCTCCTCTTCCCTTAAGGTCTCGCTCAACAACCACCAGTCGTTCGGCTAAGTCAGCTTCCTTCACTTGTAGTTTTCTTCTAGCGTCATTAGCCATTTCTTTTTGCATAGCCGCCAGTTTAGCCTCCGGCCCCTTCAACAGTTGTCCTAATTCATAAAAGGGTGAATCTGATACTTCTTCAGCGTCGACCCATGGCAATATTGCCTTATATAATTTTGTATAATCGCTATAGCGCTCTACCTCTACCATCAATTTAGGGTCTTTTCCAGCTGCTTCTAGATCCCTGTCAAAATCTTTAACCAATTGGTGCATTTCCCGACAGACGATTTCTTCCCGTGATTTCAGATACCCTTCGTCGGCTATTTCTTTTAAAGATGGATCATTTAAATTATCGTTGCTTGTACCTAATAGCGTTTCACATCGCCTCCATCTTTCAAGTAAAGGACCGCTACCTTCTTTTACTGCCGCTAATTCCCCTTCTAATGTTTGAAATTTGGCCAGCTTTGTAAATTGTGCGCTTCTGATATCCTCTAATGCTGATAGGTCAGGGGCTAAAGACGAAAGCAAAGGGGCTGTTACACCTTGAATTCGTGCGTTTATAGCATTTAAAGCCTTTAATGACTTCTCTAATGCTGCTGAGGATGAATTAAGGCCTTTGTAATAGGTTTCAAATCCCTCCTGAATTTTTACGCCTTTATTAGACTCTGCCAAACCTTTGGCTGCCGTCACCATCGCATCCTTCATGTCTTCTTTAAGTTTTTCAAAGGCTTCGTCACCCGTATAAACATCAACGCCTCGAGTGAAGTATGATACAAGCCATTTACCCCAATATGTGAACCCTCGCGATTCTGTAGCATAGCGTTGTTTGACGCCAGTTGCGTCAGAAGTAACAAGTAAATATTTGCATCCCTTGTCCTTTTTATAGTTTTCACATAAAGGCTGATCTTCTGCTATCCGTTTGTCTGCAGTCTCGATAAGAGCTTGATTGGCTTGATTAAGAGCTTCCAGTCCCATAAAGATACCTGCCTTGTATGATATTAAACCACTAAACGCCTCTCTAATTCATCGTAAGGAATGTTATCATCTGCTACTACCGCTTGAATTCCCTCTAACTTACCAGCAATGTCTTTTTGCTCTGCTTCAAGTCTTGCTATGGATGCCTTGACACCCGCCAGCTCATTTGTAGCAGCATTTTCCCTCTCTCTTAATTCTGCCAGTTTCCTGTGATTTCCTTCTCTCGCTTCTTCTAGCCGTTTTTGTTCTTTTTCACCCTCTCTAATAGTTATCGTTTGTCCAACTATTTGCCGTTGTACATTGCGAAGCTGTATAATAGTTGATGTCACATCTAACATCATTCGGTCATTTGGAGTGAGCGGCAACTTACTAGCTCTTAGCTCATAATCCTTACCAAGCTTCTCAAGATTTTGCTGCTGTAAATCTCTGGTAAGCGCTAAATCTTTGGTAATTTGTTGAAGGTTAGCTCTGTTTGCTTTATACATCTGAGGCTGCTTTCTTGCTTCAATAGCTTTTTCAAATTGTTGTTTAAATACTCCTTTCATTGCCCTATTGTTTTCAGCGTGCTGAACCAGCGTAGGACCCATTATCCCATCAATTTTTTCTGTAACAGCCTGAATCACCCCCCCTCCCCTTCTTGGAGGTGATGGAGCTCGTGCAGCGGCTTCTTTGCTGTCCGGAGGGGGTAAATATTTTCCTAATTCTTTATAACACTCAGCTAATTCCTGGGGAGTTAGGCCGCTTTGAGGAGTTACACGTTTTTCTAAATTATCCAATAATCTTGCGAAAAGAGCCGGCAGATTCGGCATTTCTCTGTTTAGTTCCTCGGGGGTGTAGTTTTTAAACGCATCTAAAGCCGCGATATCTCCTCCAATACCTTTTGTTATGTCTTGAAGCCCAGCTGGGTCACTTCTAAAAATGGAAGAAAGTATCTCTATTTTTTTCTTATGGGCAGCCCGGAAGCCGTCAGCCCATTGTTCTATTCTTCCTTGAAATTCTAGGTGTAACCTCGGTTCTAAACGTGCTTCAATATCCGAATCGCTACTTAATCCCAACTTTCCTCTTGATTCTTCACGCGCCACCATCACCTGAACATGTTTATCGACCTGTGCCTTTAACGCGGCTTCTTTCTTCTGTAATTCTACTAAAGTAGCTTGTTGATCGGCTAAGGATTGCGGGCTTACTGCTGCCGGCAATGCCTCTCCAACTAATCTACCTAGGGCTTCCACTGCTTTTGGAGTTTCCGCTAACTCAGCTTCCAGCTGTGCAGCTTGTGTGTGCTTATCAGTGAGATCTCTTGCTAATTCTCCTTGTCTACTAAACAACGCTGCTTGAACTGGAGCGCATATGTTCTCTCGAATCTTATTAATTTTTTCTGCATAGGGTCCTTTGTCTATCTTTAATTGACCCAATAAATCACTGTTTTTCTGGAACGCAGAATAAACTTCCTTCATTTTCGCGACGTCTCCAGAACTTATAGCGTTATCCATCCCCTCATGCAAAATACCCTTAACAGCATCGTGGATAACCTGCAGATTTTCAGGGGAAGTTCCATTCCGACCCAAAGTCCTTAAAAGGGTTGAATAAGAGCCAAGTTGCTCACCTAATTTCTTGTCTTTCAGATGATCCCCAAATGATTTTAATAGGGCATTCAGCTGGGCGCTTACAGCATCTCGCTTGTCAGAATAAGACGGAGAATTGCGTCTAAGAAACTGCAGTGCAGTATTGCACAATTTGATATTTGTGGTTATATCCCCTGGATTTTTCGCTAGATCACAAACTTTATCCACAACTTTTCCTGCGATTGTCTTAAAGTACTCCGGATCAATATCATTACGATTTTTTTCTAGAAAAGCCATCAAAGCATGACAGCCCGCGGGAGTAGCTTCATCAAGATGATCGATATTGTCTTGTACAGCACTGTAAAGACCTCGTTGTCTTTCCAAACGATCTTGCGCTCGGTCGATATTGTTAAGGAGTCCCTCTGCCATTTTTTTAAATTTTGCGTCTCCATCAGCATCTTGCTCCCCAAAAATTGCCCTTGCAGCGACTGCATTGGCTACGACTTTATGCTGACTTAAAATCGCTTGTTCTGCTTTGGATAAATCAGCGTATAATTTCCCAAATCCTTCTGTGATTTTCCCTCCGCTTATCTCGGAATACTTTTCCGCTAATCTAGCTAAATCGCTTTCTCTGTGTATAAGAAGCGCTTTAACGGCAGCATCTCCCCATAAAACTTTGACGCCTCCTTCAGCTTGCGGTGATTTCGATATCAATTTATCAAACCATCCCTTCTTAAAACCGTCACGAATCACTTCTCCTTTGACATTTAAAACAACATAAACATACTCATACTTTCTCCCGGCAGTTATAGCACGTTGTTCACCCGGACTAAAGCCTGGGACATTGAGAGCTGGTCCTTTAACTTGGCCTGGCGTTGATTGTGGCTTTCCAAGTTCGGGTGCAATTCCTGTGCTAAGAAGGGGTTCTCGAACACTCATATAAACCTCATAAATTACAGGTTTGTCTGTCTTGCTTGTCTCCCAAGGAATAAGAGATACTGCATCTCTTTTAGTCCGGTTGAATTAAGCTCATCGCTTGGTAACGCATCTACTTCTTTCTCTAAGGCCAAAACTGCATCTTTTTGTGCCTGCAATGCAGCTCTTGCGCCTAGTTCTCCATCTTTTCCAACTAGTTGGTCGCGCTCTTCTTTTAACTTCGCTATCTCAGCATTTCCTGAAGGAGTCTTTTTAGCCGCCTCTAGTACCTCTTCTCCCTTTTTCACTAGAGCTTGAACTTTATCAAAACCGGCCTTCGCTGCTACCTCTTTTTTGCTATCGAGATTGGCAAATAAAGCCTTCAAATTATGAAGTCTTTTTTCTGCGTTGCCTTGTGCAATACCTAACTGCCCAGGTAGCGCTCTAGCTTTTTGCTCTGGCGAAAGCCGAAGTGCATCTAGAGCCTTATCTGCTTCGTCTTTTGCTACTGCAGCCGCGAGTGCTTTCGATTGAACGGGATCAAAGATGGCTTCTCTAAGTTGAGCACGGAATTGATCAGGAGGTAGTTTTTCTAACTTTTTATTACCTGCTCGAAAAGCTTTAGCCAAAGGATCAGCATCGATCTGTTTGATTAGATCAGCTTCCTCAAGTTTTCCCTTATCTACTAAAACTGCACTTAAACGCCCAAATTCAGCCACCTGAGCTTCTAAGGGGCGCCTATCTACTTTTTCATGATTTGCTAATGCTACAGTCCTTTCCAGCATTGTTAACCAGCGTAATTCAGGAGTTTTTTCCCCATCATGCGCTTTCTGTAGTTCTTGCTTTAATGCGGAATCAAAATCTGCTTCGCTCAACATATCCTTAACTAAGGAGTCTTTAATGGCAGCTGCCTCCGCTTCAGGAATTTTGCGACAAAGAGCTTGAAATTTTGCCGCAAAATCATTTAAAGATGCTCCTGAATTTATTTTTCTCGCTTGTTGTTTAAGGGCATTCACCTCTTCTTGTAGCCCTGGCTTATTAAAAACTGGTTTTTCTAAAGCAACAGCCAGTTTGCGCACCCATTCATCCTGTACAGGAGAAGCAGCTTTAGCTAGGGCCTCATCCTTTCTGATTTTTGCCAGCTCTTTTCTTGGATCCTTCTGCTTCATGATTTCTAAAGCTGTGGTATCTGTATCTTTAACAGGTGGAGATGATTGCTCTTTTAACTTCTTCAAAGCCCCTTCTATTTCCGCTTCGCCACTTGAAGAAAGCACCCCTTTTCCTAATTGGGCAAGTTGGCGGACTTGTGCGGCTACTACAGGGTTGCTATTGATAGCGGGATCATTGAGTACCTCATCACATTGCTTGCCAAACCCCGCTCTTCCGGCTGCATGGTCGTTTATCCCCTGCTCAGCTCTTGCAATTTGTGCATTTATTGCAGCAATTCGCTTATCCATATCAGCAAGATTTTTATCTAAATTGGCACCTTCTTTGACTAAGTCATCTTGTTCTGCTTTAATTAATCTTTTTTGTGCTGCTATCAGTTGCTTTTCTAGACCCTTCGTGTCTAGTCCTAATTTCTTGGCAGACTCAAAAGTTTCAACATGCTTTTCGTATACATCTTTTAATGCAATAAGGTCTGATCCGGTAATCTCTTTGCCTGCTGCTTCTAGACCCCTTCCTGCTTTTTCTTGTGCAGCTTGTCTTAGTGCTTTTGCATCCGCTTGATTCAACTTTCCTGGATTATCATCCAAAAATTTAATGAGAGCTGCACAAACCTTTAAGGCATTTGGATCTGTTTCCGGTGTACTGCCGAAGTCTGCGACCAATTTATCGAAGGACTCTCTTAGCTTTGCCTCTCCCTCTAAACCTGCACGAAGTTGTTTTATCCCGCCTTCCAGTTCTGAAAAGGGTGAGGAAGTCTCAAGCAGCCCTCTTCCCTCAGCGTCTGCGGTGTTTAATCTCTCAAATTTTGCAAGCGCGGATGCAAAGCCCTCCCGCGCTTTTATTCCCTCAGCACCCTGATTCAATTTTAAATTCCCTACCGCCTTGTTCATCTCCTGAAGAGAACCCTGTGCTTTCTTCATAGCAATTTCTTTAGCCTGCTTCAATGCACCTGGATCAATATTACGTTTGTTTTTCGACAAAAAATCTAAAAGCTCTAAGCTATCATCAAAAGTAGATTTATCAGAAGAAACCAAGTTCACTAATGCTGTGAACTTCGCATGAGCCGCCTCTTTTTCCTTTAATGCGTCATTGATTCCTCCGAGGGATTTCTCAAATTCTGCTTTTGCTTTTTCATTTGAAATTTTCTTAGTGAAATCATGAATAGCGCCTTTAAGTTTACCCACCCTCTCTTCAAACTTGCCTCCTATTTGTTCTTCTATAATACACTTATGCGCTTCTCCAAGCTTTTTGCCCTGTCCTTTTTGAAGCTGTTCTAGGGCCTTTTCGTTCTCAAACACCTGAATGTTAGGACGTAAGCTATGCCAACCTACTACAATCTTTGCTATCCATTCAGATGGATAGGACCCTTTGACGACTTCCCCTGTCTCTTTATTTAGTCGCACAACGACAAATCTGTGTTCCCCTTCTGCTCTCTGTTTATAATAATGAAAATCCCCTGCAGCATTAAGGGCTCGGGAAACAACACTTGAAGAATCTGAAGTTGGAGCAGCCATAATAACCTCATTGTAGAAATTCTATGAATTTGTATAACTACAATACTGTATATATTTATTTTCACAACAAATAATTTGTTAGTCAACACTAATTTATTTAAATTTAACAATAAGTATATAAAGCGGTAGCTTTGTTAATGCAATAAACATGCCATAAAATTACGTCCTTAAAAAGTTATGGCAAAGAAAGTAACCAGGTCGTCTCGACCTGGCTGTTGATACATTCAAGGCCGGGACGGCCTTGTTACCTTATGTCCGCTGCCATGACTTTTAAGGACGTATTAGAGCACTAGAGAAACGCCCAGTCTTGGGCAGCCTCTTGACGCCTCTCAAGCCAATCTGCTGCAACGATTCCTGCAAAGAAAACTGCGCAAAGGTACATGAGAATTCCCTCAAGGGGAAGAGAAGGAAGATGCCACGTCACATCAGCTGATGTGGGCATATTATAGGTAAAGTTCAAGACAAACTGCGTGTAGCCATTATTGACCACATGAATTCCTTCAGCTAAGGGATAGATAACCTCAAACAAGACCCCTAATATCAACAATAGCATCGAAACACTGACCAAAAAGGGAAAAAAGAGATTGTAAACAAGGCCTAACAGGGGAAATTTCTGAAAATAATAGAGCATCATCGGAATGGCAATGATATTCACTGCTAAAGTCAGCGCAAATGCTTGGCGAAAAAAGACCAAAAAACAGTAACCATGCTGATTAAGTCCGTTCATCCTCACCATCTGGCTTAATGAACGCTGAGGAAACACTTGCTTAAAGAGAAGATCACATCCTCCAAAAAGCAGCAAAATGGCCGCTGTTGTGACGAAGCTGAATTGAAATCCCAGATTTTGCGCAGCAAGCGGGTCTAGGATAAGAATTGCAACTAGAGCAACTCCCAAGGAATTCAAGCCTGAACCTCTTCTCTCCAGCAGACAGCCACAAAGCGCGATCATCACTGCTATCCATGCGCGCAAAATCGACGAGGATGCTCCTAAAAATAGCAAATAGAGACTAAGCAAGACCATCAATAGTACAATTGCTCCTCTTCTTCCCATGAAAATACTTAAGAGAACACTCAATATTCCTGCGATGATCGCAAAATGGAATCCTGAAATCGCCATGATATGCTGCAATCCAAAACGCCCAAATTCAAAAGTCATCATGCGATCATCGAAATCTCCCGAGGCAACCCCGGTCAGGAATGTAGCGCTTCGAGAGTCACTCATGACATTGTGGATATAGCGCGCAACCTGCTGTTTTGCTTGAAATCTATATTCTGCTAGACTCCAAGATCCCTTGACTGGCAACCATGGCTTCTCTTTTATCGGCACTAGTGCATAGTATCCAGACGCTAATTCCTTCAAACGTCCATAGATCAAATAGTCGGAATCTGCCGGAGGCCTAAGAATATCATCGCTCTGCGCTAAAGAGATGGTGCAGGGAAGATTGACCCTCTCAATGTTCTCCTTATCACTGGCATCCGATTGAAAGGAACGGAGTACTCCTTTATAGACCCAACGCTTTCCAAAATGTGTGCTTTTGGAAGCAATTGATTCTAAGGCAACGTGCCCTTGGCCAAAAATTGAGGTTTCCTCCCTAGAGATTTCTATAAAATGATAACGTGCAGAAGTGTATCCAAAAAAGCTGAGCGAAACGGCCATTGCCAGGAGCAGTTGCCGGGTTCTACCATAAAATAATGGGGAAACTAGCACAAACAGGATCAGCAGAAAGATGAGTTTATGTGTTAATGCAAAGCTAACACCCACGAGAGCTGCCACACCATACAATAGAGCAGGATGCTTCTGCCAAAACCGTTGTATTATATTGATAATCTCTTTATTCATTTTTTTATATCGGAAGTTGAGAAATATCTCGTTTATACATAGAATGCGGTTTTAAGTGCACTACACAAAAAGAGATGCCAATGACTAAGCTCATTAAACGGGTTGCAGTGACAGGTGGAGCAGGTCAAATCGCCTATAGCTTGCTTTTCCGCATTGCCAATGGCGACATGCTCGGGGCTGACCAACCCATTGCTCTGCATGTTTTAGAACTGCCGGAAGCCATGAAAGCTCTTGAAGGGGTACGCATGGAGCTCGAAGACTCTGCTTTTCCCTTGCTTAAAGAGCTGTGGATCGGCAGCACCCCGTATGAAATTTTCCAAGATATCGATTACGCCCTATTAGTCGGAGCCAAACCGCGCGGACCGGGAATGGAACGTGCTGACCTTCTAAAGGAAAATGCTAAAATTTTTATCGAACAGGGTAAGGCGCTCAATGATGTGGCTAACGCCGATGTTAAAGTGTTGGTTGTAGGCAATCCATGCAATACTAACTGCTTGATTGCGATGACCCACGCACCACGCCTGCCTCGCAAAAACTTCCATGCCATGACGCGACTGGATCAGAATCGTGCCACAGCTCAATTAGCCCTTAAAGCGAATGTCGACATCACCTCAGTGACAAATCTGGCAGTTTGGGGCAACCACTCTGCCTCACAGGTTCCTGACTTTATCCACGCAAAAATAGATAACAAACCTGTTCTTGATGTTATTCAGGATCGTGCATGGCTAGAAAACGATTTCATGTCCACTGTTCAAAAGCGCGGCGCGGCAGTCATCACAGCGCGCGGAAAATCTTCTGCAGCCTCTGCAGCATCGGCTATCATTGACTCTGTGAGGTCTATAACGACGCCGACAGCCGCGGGCGATTGGTTTTCCTTAGCAATATACAGCGCTAAAAATCCTTATGGAATAGATGAAGATCTCATTTTTTCGTTTCCTTGTCGATCAAATGGAGATGGCGACTGTGAAATCGTTCCGGAGCTCTCCTGGAATGAGTTTTTAACTGAACGAATTCGCAATTCCGAAGAAGAGTTGATTGAAGAGCGGGATTTGGTTTGTGAGCAATTGATTCTGAATTAAGACATTTGAAACGCAGAGACACAGAGAAGGACCTAAGGGACATAAGGGACCTAAAGGACGAAAAGGACATAATGAAAGTCGGTTGTTACACCATACACACTTTCGTCCTTTAGGTCCTTTATTTCCCTTAGGTCCTTCTCTGTGTCTCTGTGGTAAGACCTAATACTAATAACTGCGGAGCCTCTATGATCGAGAACGAAGTGCTATTCACCGTCACTAAAGAAAACTTAGAGACTGGTCTAAGAGGGTATCCCGTTGGATACTGCACAACCTCAACGGTTGACCCTCAGAAAGGTTTATTCTATGCCGGAATCCCTGTGGATCAGCTGGCGCATTGGCTGCCTAAAGAGGTGATCTACCTTTTGTACCACGGAAAACAGGGCAATAAAGAGCAGATTAAGGACTTTGTAAAAAATC
>Ga0206831_1230_pt1 | contig 12968 bp, 15 predicted proteins | sample Alteio_BWOrgCont_73_FD_152876 | JGI IMG/M metagenome (GOLD analysis project Ga0206831, IMG submission 152876) | Enriched cells from forest soil in Barre Woods Harvard Forest LTER site, Petersham, Massachusetts, United States -... | ecosystem: Environmental > Terrestrial > Soil > Temperate forest >...
CGTCTTTCCGCGCGGGATCAGACGCAGCGGCTCGAACCCGCCCGCGCGATCGCTGTCGTACTCCAGCAAGAACGCATCCACGTCCAACCGGGGAAATACCTCTTCGGCGATCGATTCGTAGCCGCCTTCCGTGTACCAGCGGCTGCGGCTATTTCCACGGCAGATGTGTACCGCAACGGTTACTTTGCCCCGCGGCACCTCCTTCAACGTGGCGTTGTCTCCCGCGATAGCGTTCCTCAGTTCCTTGCTGGGATTGACGCCCTCCGCGCGCATGCGATCGCGCTGCTGCGAATCCAAATAGTGTGAATAGAAGGGCGCGTCGAGTTGGATGTAGCGTACACCTTCCGACACCAACCCGCGCACTTCATCGCGGACGATGTCCACCAGATCGCGCAACAAATCGGCATGGGTTGGATAAAAAGCATCAGTGACGCCCGGCTTGTAGCTGGCCAGGACAAAGTTGGACGGAGCGGGCAGGGTGATCTTGAAAGGTCCGCCGACCGCTTTCTTCAACAGTGGCAGCTCGTGAGCAGTGAGCTTGCGAAGCTTGCGAAGCTTGGCTCCCACAGCTTGCGCCGTGCTGTTCTCCGGCCCGCCGCCGGGTCCCTTCCACTCCAAAGTGACCTTGTCGCTGACGAACCCGTCCACGGCATCCGCCATGTCGGTGAGCCAGGAACCGCGCCGCAGCTCGCCGTCCGAAAAGATGTCGAGCCCAATCGACCGCTGCTTCTCGATCGCGGCCAATATGGCCTGGTCTTCCTCCGCGCGCAGATCCTCGATCGTGATCTGCCCCGCGGCCCGTGCGGACCGAGCTGCCAACAACTCGGGCGGACGCAAGAGGCTTCCCACCTGTTCGGCGCGAAAATGAGTGTTCATCCGCACCGCATTGTAACGCGGCGGTTAGTTGGAGTTTTCGTCGGCGAGCCGTGAGGAAGCCGTGCGACGATTCGTTATACTTCAGGTTTGGCGCAACAGTCCTATCCTGGCCAAGTGTCTGGAGCCACCGTCTCGCCACCGGTGGCAAAGGCGAAAACGCCGTCCTAGGATTCGCCGGATATCACGACTGGGAGCACAAAGTCGCTCATTTCCCCGCCGGACTCACTCCTTACACGCAAGGCTTCATCAACGACTCGCTGTTCACGCCGCTACCTCCCGACCGGGGACGCCTGACGATGTATTTCCGCTATTGGTTTGGCCGCATTGTCGATCGCTACCGGGATTCCGGCACAAAGATCATCTTTCTGCAGGTGCCTCGCGCGCCCGTTCCCATGCCTTACCATTCGCCCAAACGGGACAGTTCGATTCGACAGCTCGCGTCGCGGCCGAACGTCATTGTTCTCGATGAGCATGTTTTTGATGAATTGGAACGGCCCGAGTTCTTCATCGACGCTGTGCATTTAAACGGCGATGGGATGGCGAAGTTCTCCCGCATTCTAGCGACTGAGGTACGGAATCACCTGGGGGCTCCGCAGAGCTAAGCCTCCGACAGGATCGCGTTGTAACGCGAGGGACTAGTTGGAGTTCTTGTTGGCGTGCCGTTCGGCGAGAAGTCTGATAAGCAGCAGCGCCGACGAGATTACGAGCGTCACTGGCAACGAGAGTTTGTGTTCGGCGAAGAAGCAGTAAAACGTGAAGCCGAGCGAGGCTAGGAACACCAGGTTGGTGAAGGTGGACACCGGCCGCCGCCTGACTGCGGCTTTGGGCTCCTTCGGAACGCTATCGGCGCAGACGTAGCAATAGTCTTCGTCCTTCCTAACCACGCTATGACAATATGTGCATCGGCCCATGTCCACATTTAAGGCCTTCACCCTAATTACGGTCGATAGAACACCCGTACTTCAGGAGGTTGGTACCACCGTAGTACCGGGCGCTTCGAAGTACCAAAAGTGCGAGGATGGGATAATTTAGACGATGCGCTTTTTTTTTCGCCGGTTGACCAGTGCGTTCGGTCTTTTGCTATTGATTTCAGCACGTACGCCCGGCCAGGACGAAGCAACCTTTTCCACCGACGTGAAAGTGGTCAATATTCTGGCCACGGTGCGGACCAAGTCGGGTCAAATCATCAATGACCTTACTAAGGACGACTTTTCCCTTTCCGAGAATGGCCGGCCCGAGGCCATCAAGTATTTTTCCCGCGAATCGGACCTGCCCTTGACCATCGGCCTGATGGTGGATACCAGCATGAGCCAGACGCGGGTGCTGGAGAAAGAGCGCAGCGCGAGCTTTCAGTTTGTGGATCAGGTGTTGCGCGAAGGCAAGGACAAAGTCTTCGTCACGCAATTCGACATGGCGGTTCTGACGCGCCAGGAGCTGACGTCGTCCAGGCGCGATCTGGAACAAACGCTGCCCCTCGTCGACACCCCCAGCAAGAAGGAGCTGCAAGCCCAGCGCGGAGGCGGAACGCTGCTGTTCGATGCCGTGGTGAGGGCGTCGCGGGAGATTATGAGCGGCCAGCGCAATCGCAAGGCCATGGTTATCCTGTCGGACGGCGGAGACAACGGCAGCGACGAGACCCTGACTTCCGCGATCGAAGCCGCCCAGCGCGCGGACACGCTGATCTATTCCATCTACTTCGCCGATTCAGCCTATGGCGGCGGTGGTGGAGAGGGCAGGAACGCCATGGAGCGCCTGGCGAAGGAGACCGGCGGGGGTTTTTTCGTGGTATCGAAAAAGCTAACCATCGACCAGATCTACCGGGTCATCGAGGAGGAGCTGCGCAGCCAATACAACTTGGGGTTTGTTTCGGACCAGCCGGTGCGCGTCTCTGAATTCCGGAAGCTGCAACTGACTGCCGATCGGAAGGACTTGGTGGTGGAGGCGCGCGACAAATACTGGGCGCAACGGTAAAAGCTATCCCAAAGTCATTCGTCTAAGTAAGGCGGGTGGCACTTGGGTGGATCGTGCTGAGGCGCGCGCAGTTTTTGGCCGGCTGGGAGCTGCCCTGCGATCCGTCACTATCCGGGCGGTAAGCAAAACACCTGATAAGGTCAAAGCGAGCGGCAACGGCATTTTCTGACTCGAGAAGAACGAAAAGCCGGTCAGCAGTAGGGACGCCAGGAACAACAGGTTACTAAGCGGTGTCACCGGCGCGGGCGTTTTGGTTTTGGATTCCCGACGGCGCCAGAACGGCTTGGACGCCCCAGGGACGGCGACGCCACAAATGTAGCACTCCAAGTCATTTTTGGTTACTACGCTGTTGCAGGCGTTGCATCGGGTCATGTCCAATTAAAGTCCGAAAGCCGGAGGCTGTCTATGGTGCGGATGTACCGCTTGTGGGCCACCGATCGTTTGGTACTTTGGTCTGGGGAGACGCCTTTTGGGGGTTCTGGATACCACTCAATCTGATTGATTTGCAACAGGCAGCAAATGAGCTGGTGTCCGGAACAACCAGAAGCATCAAAAGCCGAGAGCCCGGCGCGCAATGGTCAAATTCGTGGCCTTTGCGTCTTCTCTTAGGTTAAACCTGATTCGTAGACGAGGGCAGCGGAAACCTGAGTGAGGTATACTTGGGTCCTGACTAAGTTACTCGCTTAGGCATCCATTTCGCCTGAAATGGGTGAATCGCCTACGGCGCCCGCGCGCGCATCATTGCACAACCGTCCGGCGAATCCCTGCCCTCCGTCTCGAGCATGCTCGCCAGCCGTTGTGCAATTGTGCTGGAGCATTTATGCATCACGCGGCAAAACAGGCTAGAGAAATCGCGAACCGTAAGCGCGCCGAGGAAGCACTGCGCGATTCTGAAGCCACGTGTCGCGTGTTTTTCGAGAATAACCCCCTGCCCTGCTGGGTCGTTGACACCACAACGCATCATTTTTTTGGCGGTCAATGAGGCCGCGCTCCGGCTTTACGGCTATAGCCGCTCGGAGTTTCTGGCTCTCACCACTCGCGACATTGAGTTGCCATCAGAAACGGGATCCAGCGCCTCTTCACATCCCAGGCGCCGTCACCTCCAAAAGAACGGCACCGTCATCGACGTGGATATCGTTTCGCACTCGACGCTGGGCTCCGAGTTCGTTCTGGCCTACGACGTCACTGAACGCCTGCGCGAAGAAGCGGCCATGCGCGAGTCCGCCGAGCGGCTGAACCTGGCGTTGCGGGCGTCCAGGACCGGAGTCTGGAGCTTGGATGCGGTTTCCGGAGCGTTGGTCTGGGACGCCTTTGCCCGTGAAATCTTTGGATTCCCAGGCGAGGGCTCCGCCGCCCGCTTCGACGATTTGCTTGCCGCCGTACACCCCCCGGATCGGGAGCTCGTGTCGCGGTCTATCCTGGGAGCCGATCCGAACAGGTCCGAAGTGGCGATCGAGTATCGGGTGGTGTGGCCCGACACCACCCTGCATCACCTCTTCTCGCGCGGCCAAGCTTTCTTCGACGACACCGGTACGCTAACGCGCGTGGTGGGAGTCAGCCATGACATCACCATCCAGCGGCGGCTTGAGGAGCAATTCCGGCACTCCCAAAAGATGGAAGCTGTTGGGCGCCTGGCGTCTGGGATCGCGCACGATTTTAACAACCTGCTCACCGTCATCCTTGGCTATACCACGGTCGTCCACGCGAAGCTCGAGAGCGGCGATCCTATCCGAAGAATGGTTGCCGAAGCGCGACGCGCGGGCGAACAAGCGGCTCTGCTTACCGGTCAGTTACTCGCCTTCAGCCGTAAGCAAGTGACCCAGATGCAGGTGCTGGATATCAACCAGGCCGTTCGAGGGATCGCGGATATGCTCCAGCGCCTGCTTGGCGAAGATATTGATCTCAGCGTCGCACTGGATGATTCGATGTTTCCAATCACGGCCGATGCCGGCCAGTTCAACCAGGTGTTGATGAACCTGGCGGTTAATGCGCACGACGCCATGCCAAACGGCGGCCGGCTTAATATTGAAACTCGCGCCATTGAGCGCCATCGTGCGGAGGTAGGCCGGCAGGGAGTCCGTCCTGAGGGCCGCTACGCCATGCTGGAAGTTACGGACACAGGCTCTGGCATGAACGCGGAAACGCTAAGCCATATCTTCGAACCGTTCTTCACTACGAAGGATCCCAGCAAGGGCACCGGCCTCGGCCTGGCTACGGTGTATGGGATTGTCCAGCAACATGGTGGCTGGATTGACGTCGCCAGCGAACCCAGTCACGGCGCGTCGTTTCAAATATACTTTCCGGCGGCCAGCGGGGTTCCGGCCGGCTTCGCATCCGCGATTGTTCACCCTGCCACGGACAGGAGAACCGGGACTATCCTACTGGTGGAAGACCAAGCCGCGATCCGGATGCTGCTGGAGGACGTGCTTTCGGAAGCAGGCCATCGAGTCTTGGCGGCGGCTGATGGCCGTGCCGCTTTCGAACTAGCCGGTGAGCACACCGGCGTGGTGGATCTGTTAATTACCGACGTCGTCATGCCGGAAATGAGCGGACCCGATCTGGCCTCTCAGATCACGCCCCTGCGTCCCAATGTGATCGTCCTCTATATGTCCGGCTACACCGACCATGCCTTGCTCCACAGAGGCGCGATTGAGCAAGGCGCGGCTTTTCTGCAGAAGCCGTTCTTGCCAGAATCGCTATTGTCGAAAGTCGACGAGTTACTAAGCTCGCGGCGGTGACGCGTTACGATGAGAAGTGAAGCAGTCATGATGAAGGCGGGGCTCTATCTTGTGATCGGGTGTGTGGGGCTGACCGAACAAACACTCCAGGTGAACAGGCAAACGCCGGACATGGATGAGCGGACCCTCCAGGAGAAGTACCATATCGCTCTCACCGAAGAAGGCTTGATTGGCGCCTTACAACATCAGGATTCGGCTGTGCGGACCTTCGCAGCGATGAGGCTTGCATATGACGGGGATAAGGCCGCCGTTCGTCCGATTCTGGACGCGCTGAAGGTAGAAAAGATTGATGGCGACAGGATCATTCTGGCTACCGCCGCGGCGCAACTGGGATCGGATGAGGGGCTGAACACTTTGAAGAGCATGTGTGAAGAACGAAGCTGGTCTCCGACGGTGCGGATGATCGCGGCGCAAAGTATGATTCTGGATCTAGGCCGCCAGGAATGTCTCTTCGACATCGTAGAGGTGCTCCGGTCAGCAGACGCATCCCCAGACGATTATTCGGCGGCCATTATTGCTCTAAACGTTCTTGCTTTCAATAGATTCAAACAGATGCCGTCGAGCCAGCTCGACCAGATCAGGGATGTCTGCGCTAGTTACCTAAACAATCAGGCGCCTGGCCTTCGAATAGGCGCAGGGATGTGCATCCGCGACCAGGGCGGGCCTTTGGCAATCTCGCGGTTACTGGCCGCCATTGATGCAGAGCAAGACCAAGCCGTGCGAGAGTCTCTCGAAAAAGACGTTCTCTCGGTCCGGCAATAGTCGGCGCCCACGGGGCTCTCAGATCACGCTCATGTGATCGTGCTCCAGGGCTCGCGAAGGTTCCTAACCTGACGGGCCTAGTACTCCACGCGTTCCGAAATCAGACACGTTTTGCGGGGCGGTGGTGTCTACAGAGTGAGTGCGGAGGTAATATGTCAATTGCTTCGTTCCGGTCTTTAACAGTTGCCTGCTTTCCGGCAATCATGTTCGTATCCTTATCCCAATTAGCCGTCGCTTCGTCCTTCTATTCTCCAACGGAGCTCTCTTCCAGAACCACCTCAGGTATATTTGGCGCGGCCACGGCTGCTCCCAAGAGTTCCTCCGATTACGGTACGGATGTTAATTTCCAAATGCTGTCCAGCCTCGCGGCCACACCCGGAGATGCCGTGGACACCGCGCCGGCGATCGGCAGTGAAAACTCTCCATTCACCGCCAGCAATACGAGCCCTGGTAACGCAGCGCTAAGCGGGGCCATCGTCGAGTCCGTCGTCGAGCATTCCGTCAGCGCCGAGGGTCTGGGGACCGCTAGCGAGTTGGAAGCTCCGTCGAGCTTTGGGGTGACGCCCAGCGGTGGGTTCGGTACCGGCATTTTCGGTAGCGCCGCTGGGGGTATGCCTGTAAGCGATTTTGGCACTAGCAAGATGAATGGCGTTACAGGCGGTATTGGGGATTCCAGTCCGATCTCTTTATCCTTCACCACCGGTGTTACCAGCATTCCAGTGCGTAAGACCGTGAGCTTTCAGTCTGCCGTACCCGAGCCGGCTGGCGTGGGAATTGCGGTGGCCGCTTTAGTCCTTATGTTGGGAGCTTTCTATCGCAGACGGAGCGTGACCCCTACCCCTTGATTGGGGCCAGGGCCGTTCCGAGCCGGCCGCTTCTCTAGAAAGTTCGTCCAGAAGCGGCCGCGACTTTTCGTGCAAATCCGACGCTCGACCCATCCCTGGCTGGATAGGCGTCCACGCTCACGTGGTCACCACGCCTATAGGTGTCAATCTTCCAGCCGTTCATTAGTTGCTGATTCGGACTGCCCAGGTACAGCTCCCAATTTACCGTCTTGCTCCGGTCCTGAACTTCAAGATAGAGCCGCACGTGTGGATTGCTCCAGTCCATCTTAGTGACCGCACCTGTCAGGCTGATCGTTCGTTGCATGTCAAACTGCGTCTGCAACGCATGATGCGCGAACACTGCAGTTGGCACCAGCAGCAGACTCGCGGCCGCAATCAAACTCGCTTGTTTGGACCTCATCGCGATACCTCCCGGATAGAGCACCGCTCAGTCGTAACTGCCTAGCACTCTACCCGATTGAATCAACCGGGTCAAGCACTATGATTCGCGGTCTTCTGAAGCGCCACGGCATTCATGCAGTAACGCAGGCCGCTCGGTGCCGGGCCATCGGGGAAGACGTGCCCCAGGTGGGCGTCACAGGTGTTGCAAATGGCTTCGATGCGCTTGAAAAACGCGGGACCGTCAAACCGGTAAGCAACGACATTGTCCTTGATGGGCTGTGTGAAGGATGGCCAGCCAGTATGCGACTCGAATTTCTCCGACGCATCGAAAAGGACGGTGTCGCAGCAGACGCAGGAATAGATTCCAGGCTCAAAGAGGCTGCACATTTGCGAGCTGAAGGCGCGCTCCGTTCCAGCCTCCCGGGTGACGTAGTATTGCTCGTCACTTAGCTGTTCGCGCCATTCGGCGTCCGTCTTAACGATTTTGCGATCCGGCGCCGGGTTGCCGCTCTTCGCCAAATTCAGAACATCGGGCCATTTGAGCATGATCTATTTTAGGCGCGAACGCGCCCGCTATTCGTTTTCAACATTTATGCCGATGGAACTGGTGACGGCGACTCCGATCGGAAGTTGAGAAATGCCTTCATTCAGCTTACGGGCACTGATCCTGGTGGCAATTGCGGCGCTTCTTATCCTCAGAACTATTCGCAAGTTTGCGGGGAACAGATCCAGCAAGATTCCCACGGCTGCCCGGACCGCTGGAAACGCCTTCTGCATGCATTGTGGCGCGGCGCTGACGAATGGCGGTCAGTTTTGCGGTGGTTGTGGCGCTCCGCGCGGGATTCCATTATGAGCAATGTTGATCAGACGCCATCGCAAGACTGCTCTAGTATTCCGTAAGGGCCCATTCAGATGACAGAACCTGTTGTACCTGTGGCGCACTGCTACAAGTGCGGGACCGAAACTCAGACGTACCGCAATGACGTCCCGATATGCCCGGCTTGTTCGGCACTTTTAAAAGCGGAAACTCAGTTAGAGTTCAACGAAACGTTATAGAACTCCCGCACGACGGAACGCACGTTCCGTGCCCAGAAACTGCCGACATCGATTTAAATCGCCCTGGCTTCGAACTGGCGGATCTCGTCGTCCTTGATGGAGTAGGTCACTTCAATTGGCCGGCAGCAGACTTCGCAGTCTTCTATGTAAGTTTGTCTTTTGACGGATGTGTCCAGCACCATCGAAATCTGTTCCGAGCAGTAGGGGCAGGCGAAGAAGTACTCCACTGAAGTCAGGATAAATTAACACGCAGTAGCTTTGGCCAACTGGGCCAGCATCGCATTCATGTCCGCCTGTATGCCTACGAACTTATTTTCGAGGAACTGCACGTCACGCTGATCGAACGATGCTCCGTGAGGCACGGATGTGCCCGCCTGCACTGATCTCGCGAGCCCGGCCAGATCCCGGATCGGCACTTCCTTCCCGGCAGTATTTCGGAACTTTAACGTAGGCACGGTTTCTATGACCGTCTCGATGAGTCTGACGGCGGTGTCGATCCCACCGGCCAGTTTGGCCACTCGCCACATTGTCTCGAAGTCCTGTTCCACGTGTCGAGCCTAACATGTCCTAAGCAGGGGAGCCGGTCGGAACGCGGTGCCGATTGCCTTTCTCCTGCGTGGGTAGAGACTGCTCGGTGCTGGGGAGAACTGGATTCGGCAGGTTAGCCGCACCGAATTTGGCGAGGCTGAGCGTGCCGCTTGTATCTGGCAGAACCGGAGGCTCGAGGCGTGCTTCGCCCAAGCGAAAGGCCGACGTCAGATCGCCGAAGGTGCGCCGGCGCCAGTCGCTGATATTAGGCTCGCGGACTCCGGTGAAAACCTCCAGAAACCGTAGCACAGACGAGTGATCGAATGGCTCGCTGCACACCCAGCCGCCCGCCGTCCAAGGGGACACAATAATGCACGGTACGCGGAATCCAGCGCCAATCGGCAGGCCGCCCACAAACTCATGCGGTGTACCTTCTGGCGCAACTGGAGGCGGCACGTGGTCAAAGAGCCCGTCGTTCTCATCGTAGTTGAGAATGAACACTGTCTTTGCCCATACATCCGGGTTGGCCGCGATAGCATCGATCTTGCTTGCCACAAACGCCGCGCCGTCGGCGGGCATATAGTCGGGATGCTCCGACTGAAAACTGGTCGGGATGATCCAGGAGACGGCCGGCAACTTGTCGTGCATCGCGTCGTATTCGAATTGGCCTTCCGGGCTCACCTGCATACCTCTGGAATGGAGTGGTGAGGCAGCGTCCGCCTGCTCGAAGACCTTGAAATTCGATAGCATGTTGCACCCATAGCTATCCTGCTGCTCATACACTTTCCAACTCACACCAGCTTGTTGTAATCGTTCTGGATAGGTGGTCCAGGTGTAACCACCAGCGGGCGCTTTGTTGACGATGATGGGACCACCGTTCGCGCCGTCGGGGTCGATCGTGCCAGTCATCAGATACATCCGGTTCGGCCACGTCGGTCCGAAGACGGAGCAATGGTATGCGTCGCAGATGGTGAACGCCTCCGCTAGTGCGAACTGGAACGGGATGTCCCCTCGCTTGTAATAACCCATGACGTAAGGGCCTTTCACTCCATCCGCCTTGCGGTGTGCGGGCAGCCATCGATCCATACGCCCGCCGTTCCATGCTTCGTGCTGGACCGCCCAAGCGTGGCTGGTGGAAGGAATCTTCTGCGCGCTGCTGGCGTGAGTGTCCAGATGAAAGGGCAGCAAATAGCCCTTAGGATTCTCAGCGTCCGGCTGATAAAACACAGATTGTCCATTGGGAAGCTTCAGCGCGTTCGGATCGTCGAATCCGCGCACGCCGGCCAACGTCCCGAAGTAATGATCGAAGGACCGATTTTCCTGCATGAGTATGACGACATGTTTGATCTCGCCGAGGGAGCTGCGCCGCGGTTGCTGCTGTGCCAGCATGCGTCGAACGTTGGGGGGCATGAGGGTTGCCGCCGCTGCCGACGCGATCGCTGCGGCGCCCTTCAAGAGCCGGCGGCGGGTGAGGGTCGATCTGGTAATTCGAGAGTCTGGATTGGATGGTTGGTCCATGATGAATGTCACCTACGTACAGTTGAGAAAAGAGGTCCGAAACGATTATGCTACCTTGCTCACCCAGCGTCACGCGAACATTAGATACCGATCTATGAGCAAAGTTGGACAGACGGGAAGCCAACAAAATGCTTTAATCGGGGCCGGGGCCATTGCAGGGCTCAAGCTGGGTTTACGGCCCTAACGGGCGAAAAGGAAGTCTACGACAACAATGAAACACTTGGCATTTATAGCAATGATGGGAGGCTTTTTCATGGCTACTGCCCCTCACGCGGCCGCGCAGGTTGCGGTCAGCATTGGAGTAGCGCCCGTTTGTCCTTACGGGTACTACGAGGTTCCTCCATACAACTGCACTCCAGACGGCTACTATGGCCCGGAGTGGTTCTCAGGCGGCGTGTTCATCGGGGCCGGGCCTTGGTACCACGGATCAGGAAATTTCTACGGACACGTCGATCATCGTCTCGATTTTCGCAAGGGCTATCGCGGACCAATGCCCGCGCGTGGCGAGCAGGTCGCCGAACATCGTGCGGAATTTCATGGCAAAGCAATGCATGATCCACACGGTCATGAGGCCCCGCGTGGGCACAAGTAAGAATTAAGTTACCGCAGCATATCTTTTCGCATTCCGTGTTTGGATAAAGAAGCGCGTCCGGTGTTTCATGGACCCTGATGCTTCAGCAGCCGTCCGTGGATCTCCCACGGCACCATGCCAGCGCGCTTGGAGGGATGCGGCCCACGAACATTGGCAAAAACGTGGGGCATCGCTTCGGAATACCCCATCAAACCATTGATACGGGCTGCATAGCTGTTCAAAACTGCTCAAGGGCCGCCACGAAATGTGACGTTTAGTGAGCAGATTTGAACATACAAACAAGAATCCACAGTGTTCTAATTGGGTCACACATTTTCAATGGAGGCCAGAGATGACAACGCCAGTTGCGTCTTCGACCGCAATACCTTTCAGCGCGTCCAGCGTTGAGAGTAAGACTCCTGCCACGCGAGCGTACCGTACCAAAACATCCTTCGTCGCTGTTCATTTCGACCAAGGTGGAAAAGGGCGGATTGTTTTCCTTCCAAAAGAAGCGATGCTTCGCGTCATCGGACCATCTTCCTGTTTACCGGAGGGCTTCGAGGTTATGTTCGAGGAGCAGATTTACAATGTTTTCGGCATAGACTTGTCGTCGCGGTCCACTCAAATTATCGAGCCTATTCGAGCGAGGGGTCGGGCCGCAGGAGTTTGTGCTTAAGGCCAGTTAAGAGCCCGGCATTTCCCGAGCCTCAGGCAGGTTGGGGCAGAGGAACTTCTAACGCAATCCGAGTACCGCTGCCTGGTTCCGCCGCTATCGTTAGTTTCCCATTCACCGATCGCGCGCGTTCCTCCATGCCGATTATTCCGAGCCCACCATTCTCTCTGGCTACCTTAGGGTCGAAGCCAACGCCATCGTCGGCGATCATTAGCACTATCGTTCTGTCCTGCCAGGTGAGCGCGACTGAGCCGTGTTTGGCGCTGGAATGTCTGGCGGTGTTCTGCAGACTCTCCTGCGCGATGCGATACAAGCACGCGGCCACCTCGCGGGGGACTGATGGCGGCAAACTACCGCTAGTGAATTCCAACGCTATAGTTGGAGCCCTCTCAGCAAACTGGTTGCACAAGTCTCGCAGCGCGCTAGGCAGCCCTAGATGGTCAAGCACGGATGGGTGCAACTGATACGCGATATGACCGGCGTCGCTCGCCGCCTTGACAACCCGGGCCTGCAACGCCCTCAACATGGCTGCCACATCCTCGTGACGCGGGGGCTTGCCTGCACATCCACCAAGTTCAATCGCAATGGCAGCTAGATCCTGGCAGATTTGATCGTGCACCTCGATAGACAACCTGCGACGCTCGTCTTCTTGAGCCGTCACAACACGAGCAGCGTGGGCACGGATTTGATCGCGACTCGTTGCCAAGTCCTCTGCTGCGCGCTTGCGCTCAGTGATATCGTGAACCGATCCAACCAGATGGGTACAGGTGCCTTGATCGTCAAAGATGGGCGCGACGCTGATTTCCCCAGTCAACCGCCCGGTCGGGTAATCAGACGTTTCTTCCCATTGCACGATGGCATTCTCTTCGATCGCCTGTCCGTACTTTCCCAGCGCAATCGTCAAAGATGGCTGTGGGATCACCTCGTTCACCGTTTTGCCGACCACCGCTTCCAGGCTCAGTCCAGTGGTCCTCAGAAAAGCCGGATTGACAGAAAGGAATCGGAATCGCCCATCAGGTTCAACAGCCAGATGGAAAATGAGATCTGCG
>Ga0206831_1046_pt1 | contig 12897 bp, 7 predicted proteins | sample Alteio_BWOrgCont_73_FD_152876 | JGI IMG/M metagenome (GOLD analysis project Ga0206831, IMG submission 152876) | Enriched cells from forest soil in Barre Woods Harvard Forest LTER site, Petersham, Massachusetts, United States -... | ecosystem: Environmental > Terrestrial > Soil > Temperate forest > O...
ACTGAAATTAAAGTTTGTCGCGCCCGAGCCGGTGACGCCCGAGAGCGTGAAGGTCTGGCTGCGCTTACGATAGTTGTTGGCTGACCACGCAGCTACGCTCATCACGTCGCCGCCGAGAAAGTAACCAGACGACACGCCGTTAAAGGCTGGTGCACCGGCAGCGTTTATTGACGTCAGCGCCACCGTGGTGCCGTCCTCGAACGTGGCCGTTCCCCCGTTCGAGGTGTTGCCCGTGGAGGTGAAGCTTGTCGCGCCCAGGAGCACCTTCAGAGTGGTCGCCGTCGGGGCGCTTAGTACTAAGAAATTGTTGTTGCACGAGTCTAAGGGGCTCCCGGAGTTGGTTGCGCCCGTGATGAATAACCGCGTGAGACCCGGAATGACGTTGGTGATTCCGTGCGGCCCGCTGAACGTGATCGTGTTCCCGACGCAGGAGGTGACGGAAACCGGATAGCCTTGGTATCCGATGTAGCTGGTCGTCGCGGTGGTCAGTTCGGTGAACGGGTGCGAGGGATTGTAAGCGCCGTAGAGCGAGCGAATCCAGTATCCTTGATTGTCCAGGCCGTCCAAATTGTTCGCCGGTCTCCTCGAATTTATGTAGGTGGTATAGCCTGTAGGCCAGTACAGGTCGCCGGCGTCGGCAATCGAGTTGATCGAACCGATGGCCTGCGCGCCGGGATAGAACGAGTTGCCGCTCCAATTGGCAAAACCAAGAGCCGGTTGAACTCCGATGCCTGGGGCGCTGAACCAGAATTTTCCGCCGACGGAGGCGTTCGATTGAGCTCGTAGTTTGGCCCAGACATCGTAATGTGTGTAATCAGTATTGCTTGCGTACCAAGCGTCCCCGTAGGGCTCGATGGTCAGCCCCGGATCGTTCGAAGCGTTGTAGGTACCGTTGGGGACGCCCGGGCAAGCGAAGACGAAGTTCGGATTCCCGCGGCCGTTCGGCCCGATAGTGACCGCCGGCGCCGCCAGATAGCCCGATGCGCCGGTTATGGTCACGCCAGTGACCGCTCCGCTGGAGTTGACGGTGGCCGTCGCGCTGGTGTACGTTCCGCCTCCACCGGTGAGCTGCACCGACGGTGGTGTGTAGTAACGAGCCCCACCGTTCGTCACCGTCACCGTGACTGTGCTGCCGCCCCCGGAGATCGCCGCGGTTGCGTCAGCTCCGGTGGGCCGCAATACCGAGTAGACCGCCGGAGCCACACTGTTCATCCCCGAGATCGCGGAGCCGTGGATGATGAACTTCAGATCGCCGACGAAAGTTATCGGCGGCGAGCCAGCCGATGCCTGCGCTGCGCACGTTCCGCTATTCAAAGCAGTGATCGACTCAAGGGCCGACTGGGTAGTGCCGTTCGTGGAAAAGGTAAGCGGCCCCTGGAGCGGCGTGTAGCCCCACTCGGAAGTGATCTCGTCAGACCAGGAAAATCCGAGGAAATTTCCTTGTGCGATGTATTGCTGAATTGCCGATTGAAATCCAGTAGAGGAGCCAGCGTAGGTTGGGCTGCTCTCGGCCCCGTAGGTAAGCGCCCAGATGCCTTGAGGGGATACGAATCCGTTACCGATCCCCAGCCCGCGGAACTTCGGGTATGCAGCCAGACCGCCGGGATGGCCTAACGCGTCGATGCTGGTTTCGAGCGTCGAAATGTAGGTGCTAAAGGCACTCTGCCAACCTGACGACACTTCCGAACCCGTGATACTGCCTAAGACCGGCGGTAGCGCCCCGAACTCGAACGTGTTGAAGCCAGAGGAATTGAAATCAGCCGCGGCTCCTGGATTGTAGGGTTGATCGGCTTGTAAAACCGCCAGACTGTCGAACATAGAGTTGACGAACATACAGGTCGAGTTGTACGACGATTGAATCGAACCGTCCGATCCATAGCAAGGCAGATTATTGGTGGGCCACACGTACACCCAGACTTGGCGCGTTGGACCAGTCGTGGCTTGGCCTCCGGTGGTCCCCTGCGCGCCCACCAGGGAAGTACCTCCAGCGCCGAGGATCGCGGTGCCGTTGGCGACACTAGTGATCTGATAAGCACCCGGAGTGAATCCGGTGCCGCCGGTGACGTTCAAGATCCAGCCAGTCATCGCCGGGGTGAACGGAGTCAAAGTAGAGGACACCAAACCTGGGTTGTTTCCGTTCACCGCCAGATCCGTGATCGTGATCGTCGGCGTCATGGCGTTGATGAGCGCCACGCCGTTGCCAACGGCCGTGATGACGCCCGTGGAATGGTTGACGGTGGCAACTCCGCTAGCGGGCATGTTGGTGAGGACGCTGGAAGCCAACCCGTTCACGTACTCAACGGCAGGCGCAAACACGGGGCTGGCCGACGCGGTAGTAGTTCCGTTCGTGTTGAGAATCTGCGCGGTTAGAGCAAATGTATTTCCCGGGGAAAGGTAAACCTCGCGAGCATTCAGTTGCGCCTGAGATGGGGTGGCGCCATTGGCGAATGTCACCGGGCGGCACCATTCGGTCGCAGCCATGTTGTTCGGGACGTCGCCCGTATACGCCGTTTTGGTCGTGTTGTCGTTGACTTCGACGCATACGTAGTGAGTGCCATTCTGAAACTGCGTGGTGTAGAACGTCCCGGTGGCCGTCGCAGTCGAATTGGTAATGGATTGCTGAAGGATTCCGTCGATGAAGAAGTTGAACGTTAACGAGTCGGTTCCGATGAGAGAGCCTGAAAGCGTGGGCGCTACGGTGACCGCGCCCGACCAATTCGATGTCAGGGGCGTTCCGGTTGCCACAGTCATTGAGGGATTCCACCCCGCCACGCATCCAGCCACGGCCGCGTTCAGGATGGGACAGGGGTTCGAAGTGGTGAAGGGAACCGCTACGCTGGCGACGACCACATTACCGAGCGAGTCGTATGCTGTTGCCACTACTTGATGAGGGCCGTTCAGATTCCAGAACGAATTGTAGGGGTAGCTAAACGGTGGGTGCAGCGAACAGCCGAGCGACGTCGGCGCGTCGATGCCGACGTTGTACGCAGGGTACGCGTCAACTGTGTAGCAGACCCTCACAATCTTCGCGCCTGAGTAGGATACCTTGAACGTATTGCTGTCCCAGCCGGTCAAAGCGGCGTTGGCGGCGGGCTGGGTGACCGAGATGGACTGGGCATCCAACGTCACAGCCCATAGCACATACAGCAACAGTCTCTTCATATGTTTTGTCTTAACACTGCGCGGATCTCAAGTGTCGGGTTGCGACCAACTTTCTCAGCTTGATCCATGAACCAAGATGCACTTAATTAACAAGTTATATGAACTTTAGACGCATTGCTATGAACCGTGACCGGGGATCGCATCGTTCCGGCCGGCACTCGCCGACTTTGATGCAGTCTACTAGTTCGCTGTCGTGCGCTGACGGCGCATTATCCAATACCACAGCGCCAGCATTCCGAAGGTAGGAAAAGAACAAAGCAGGAAGGCGAGCCGAGCGCCGAGCATTGGCGTGAGGGCCTGGGTGGGCAACCAGACCACCTGCTCTGGAGAGGAGAAGCACCACAGAATCCCTAGTAACGCGATGCTGCCTCGCAATACGGCCTGCGGGCGAACAACGCCTGCCAGTGTTGCGATCGGAAGGAGGAGAATCGGATAGTAGAAGGCCTCTACCGTCGGAGACATCAGACACGCGAGCACCACGAAACCGCTGAATTCCAGAGCCGTGTCGATTCTGGTTGGCTTCCGCTTGCGGAGCGTGAGAAACGCCGTGTACCCCAGTAGCAGCACGTCCCCGAGTACCACCACAGCTGATGCCCAGATAGATTTCGCCCCAGGGCCAGCTATGACGTACGTGATCACCGAAGACAGGGAATAATTTTCGCGGCCGCTTCCGAACTGCGCTTCGTACGACCTGACGGTATCGTAATAGTCAATGAATGGTTGCGGCCCGCGGATAGAATACAGAAATAGGGCAGCTGCAAACATGGTGCAGACGGCGGCTATGAATGCCCGCCGCCTCCGCAGCAAGAGCCAAAAAAGAAGCAGCCCGGGAAACATCTTGACCAATGCTGCCAACCCAATCAGTATCCCGGCTGGCCAAGGCTGATCGCGCGACAGAAAATACCAGCCTGCGATCACAAAAAAACCTACCAGCGGGTGGATCTGTCCCTGGCGCAAATTCGCTAACAGCGGTTGCCAGTCGAGTGCGAGCAGACACAACAGCGCGGCTGCACTGGCGGGGACCAAAGCCGGCAGGGGAGTGCTGCGCCAAAGTAGCAGCAACAGCCCGGCGTAGGCCGCAACGTTGACCGCTGCAATCGCGAGGTAGGTTCCCTGTATCGAACCAAATACCGCGACGATTGGAGCAATCAGCAGAATGTGAAAAGGAGGGTGCCCTTGTATCACCGTATCGCTCCGCATGTTCTCGATAGAGCCCGCCTGCATTCTCCGTAACGGCGCCCAACGAACTAGGCTGCTCGATTCCATGTGCTGCTGGCCCAACCAATAGTCGACCCGCTCCCGCATGTTCGAGGGCGGGTTCATCGATCGCCCGGCGAGGAATTCCTTGGCGCCGACGAAATCCTGAAAGAGGTCGCCAGTGCCAATGTAGCCAACCAGGACATGGGTAGCCACGCCCGCAGCGCCGCCAACAACCAGCACGATGATTAACAGCTTGGATCTGGAGAGGAGCTGAACGCGGTCCTTGATCCAAGTGCCGGCTTCATTCTCGCCGCGCCGCGCGTACCGAACTATGCACGCAATTAGGATCGCGCATAGAAAAAGGAAGGTCGTATTTGTTACGGTGGTGGCCACGGTAGTATTTATCTTACACAGGCAGCCAGCCCATCAAGCCGAAATCGCATGCTCATCGCCGGGTAACACGGATGAAGGCGAACATGGACCAACGACCGGGCCAAGTGCCAAGCCAGGATTCGAGCGTGCGCCAGAGAGCGAACGTGGCTTCCGGCATCAACTGACGCATGGATACCCCGCCCGAGACAAGATAACGAAACGGCATGAAGGGCCGCACTGCTTGGATTTCGAGGTCGCGAAACTCCGACTCAAACGCATGCCGGTCACGTTGGAAAATGATCCACGGCAACGCGCCGTTCGCGCCCGAGAGCGGACCCGTGTCGGGAAAAGTCCAATCCTTTGCACCTGGATCAAATGGCTCGTGGTGCAGATGGGTGAAGATTGCTTGCGACCAGCTCGAGACCCAGGGCTCAATCATCACGATACTGCCCCCGGATCGCAGGCACCTCTGTGCCTCCATTAGGAACGCGCGAATATCCGGGAGGTGATGTAGAACGTCGACCATCGCGATCGCCTTCAAACTGCCGGATGAAAATGGCAGTTGGCTGGCATCGAGAATGATCTCAATGTCAGAACACGGGAATATTTCGGACGCGATGAGGTCGGGTACATATTGCCCGAGAAAACCCGCTCCGGAACCAATCTCAAAGACCCGGCCGGGCCCCTCTGGAATGTTTCCACTGATCAAGCGATACCATTCATCATAGATTCGCCACAAAAACCTGTTGCTTTGGATAATGCCGCGCCGGCGTTCGGTGGTCCGTGGATCGTCAATGTCCAGGCCGCGAGTTGCTGGGTGCGCGAGCAGTTTCTTGATCTGTTGAACCATTGGCGGCTATCTCGTTCCTTTGCTCCAAGGACCAATCCGGTAATCCACTTTAATTCCCGCCTTGGGTCTAACATACAGCCCTGCGCGAGAACGTCGGCTTGGCACTCCCTGAACCGCTTGACGGCTACTCCGGCCGGCATGCCCAAATGCGCAGGGAGCCAGCGAACTCCTGGACGGGCCAAACCGCTTCAAACGCCCTCCCAATTCCGGATACTGCCGGAATGAGGGATGGAGGGGTAGCCGGATGCAGCCAATCGAAGGGCCGGATGGACACTGAAGTAAATCCCGAGGCTTCCAGATCGCGACGGAGAGTGGTCCTCACGAATGCCGTTTCATCTGGGGAGACCTTAGGGAAGAATCGCCGGAAATGCCGTTCAGAGTAGATCTGCGGATTCAGCATGTTGGGCTCGGCGAAACTCATGCGCCCGCCAGGCTTGAGTAGAGAAAGCACCTTCGGCCAAGTGCGTCCCTGGTCCAAGTGGTGAAGGACGGACGATCCGATCACGGCGTCGAAGGGACCATCCACCTCGCAGTCCTCAAAGCTCCGTTCCAGAAATTGCACGCGGGGCAAATCGCGCGTCCTCGCATACGCCAGCAAGTCCGGCGACAGGTCGACGGCAATAATCTCGGCTCCTGACTCTGCAAACATGGCGGTAAACATGCCCGTTCCGCAACCGATCTCAAGGACTTTGCTCGAAGGCCCGATGCGGGCGCCCTCTAGAATTAGCGCTGCCCTGCGCTTGGCACGCAATTGGCCGGCTGGTGTGCCCCATCCCCAAATGTCTTCCGCCACACCAGCTGAAAGATACTTTCCGTGCTCCACCTCATGCTGGTGACGACTGCTGCCTGACTGCTGTGCTGCCACGACGGTCCTTTCAGCTAGTAGTAGGCTGGGATGTTCCCGGAATTGCTCTGCGGTTTCTCAACTTTAGCATACGCTGCCGCCCAGCTATAACGTCGATCAATAACGGTTTGCTCCTTGTTAGACGAATTTGATTCTCCTCATCGCGAGCACAACCATCCGCAGCAATAGCCAGCCATGCGTCCAGCGTTGGATGTTGGTTTCTCCATAGGTACGCTCCCCGTAGCGAACCGGCAGGTCCACCAGCTTGAGATTGTACTTGGCCGCGCCAAAAATCAGATCGAAGTCGCCGAACGGATCGATCTCACCGAAGTACCCGCGGTTGGCGGCGATCATTTCGTAGTCGCGCTTGCTGAGCACTTTGGTCCCACACAGGGTATCTTTGATGCTTTGGCTCAGCAGCCAGGAAAAGGCCAGACTGAAAAACTTGTTGCCCAGGAAGTTAAAAAAACGCATGGCCTTTTCTTCCATGGGATATACCAGGCGCACGCCGTTGACGAACTCTGCTTTGCCCGACCTCCAGGTCTCGTAGAATCGCGGCAGGTCTTCGGGAGAGACAGTGAGGTCGGCGTCCAGGATCATCAAAAGCTCGCCGCTGGCCTCCCGGAAGCCCACACGCACGGCATCTCCTTTGCCTTTGCCCGGTTGTTTGAATAGCTTAACCCGCGCGCCGGGCCGTCGTGCGATCTCCCGCTCGATGGCTCCATAGGTATCGTCCTTGGAGTTGCCTTCCACGAAGATTAGCTCGGTGCCCGCGCCCATTTCCGGCACCCGCTCGAAAATCTGAGGAACATTGCCCTCTTCATTGCGGGCGGCAACGATCACACTCACTATGGGATCCTTGCGAAGCGCCGGCTTCGGCCGCGGCCTGGCGACCAGGAAACTCGCCAGCGCAAACCAGGAAAACGGCCAAAGCCGCACCAGATACTTATTGACTAAGGTATCTACTAAAGGCGTACGCACCGGCCATGCCAGTTCCTGCGAAGAGCGGATCACTTCGAAATCGGCGAGGTACAAGAGATTGATAATGTCGGCGCCGGTGAGCCAATTCTGCGGCAGCAGACGCCGTGCCGCGCCGACGGATTCGGCCAGCCGTCGCGGCAACTCCCAAATGCGGCTATAGGTATTGATGATGAGACGAGTGGACGGATGGGCGTGCCGCGCAATGCTTTCGAGCACGCGTTGAACGTCCCAGAGATCGTTGAACAGATCGGAACAGATTATAAAATCGAACTGTTCATTCAGATCGAACGAGTGCGCGTCGGCCTGATAATAGCGAAGTTCGGGATGGCGGCGCTGGGCCCGTTCCACCATCAACGGGGACAGGTCAATTCCCACCCCATAGGAAGGCCGCGCGGATACCAGCAAATCGCCTTGGCCGCAGCCTACTTCCAGCACTCGCATGCCCGGTGGAATCAGGAAGTCGTAGATCTGCGCCAGGCGGTTTCGGTAATAGTTCCTGATGGCGGGATCGCTATCCAATTCCCGAGCGTTCTGGTCCCAGTACTGCTGGCGATGCCGGGTATACTCGGCTTGTTTCAGAACGCTGGTGTCTTGTGGTGTGGCTATGGTGTTCATTCAAAAGTTAATCAAAAATGAAGACGGTCGAAAAAAACTTTCCTCTTAGGACTATCGTCAATAGCATGACATACCGTTAGTATGAGAGAGGGGGGGGTCGGCCCGTACGCCGTCCCTCGCCTGTGCGCCTTTGCGCGCAATGCCAAGTTGGATAAATCACAAATGGAAAGTCAACAACCATGAAAAAGGCTCTTATCTCCGGCATCACCGGCCAGGACGGCTCATTTCTAGCGGAATTCCTGCTGGCTAAGGACTACGAGGTACACGGCATTGTCCGGCGCTCCTCCACCTTTAACACCGACCGCCTGGACTCCATCTACTCGGATCCCCACGAGCAGAACGCCCGGCTGTACCTCCACTACGGCGATGTAACCGATGGATCCGGTCTCCGCCACGTGTTGGAAAGCGTGCAACCCGACGAAGTTTACAACCTCGCGGCCCAATCGCATGTGCGCGTGAGTTTCGACCAGCCGGAGTACACCGCCGACGTGGTCGGGACCGGCACGCTCCGTCTGCTGGAAGCTGTCCGGGATCATGTGTCCAATACCGGCCGCCAGGTCCGCGTATATCAGGCTGGATCATCGGAGATGTTCGGGGCCGCCCATCCGCCGCAGAACGAAGCCACGCCGTTTTATCCGCGCAGCCCGTATGCCGTCAGCAAGGTGGCCGGGCATTGGTACGCCGTAAATTACAGGGAAGCCTATGGATTGTTCATTTGCAATGGCATCCTGTTCAACCATGAGTCAGAGCGGCGCGGCGAGACCTTCGTGACGCGTAAAATCACGCGCGCGCTCGGACGCATCAAGCTCGGCCTTCAGGATAAGCTTTTTCTAGGTAATCTCGACGCTCGCCGCGATTGGGGCTATGCGGGTGACTACGTAGAGGCGATGTGGATGATGCTGCAGGCGCCCCAACCGGACGATTATGTCGTGGCCACCGGCCACGCCTATTCTGTGGCCGAGTTCCTGGATGAAGCTGCAGGATGCTGCGGGCTGGATTGGAAGAAATTCGTGGAGAGTGATCCGCGCTATTTGCGTCCCACTGAGGTGGATCACTTGTTGGGAGATCCTTCGAAGATCCGGCGCACACTCGGCTGGCGGCCCAAGGTCAGTTTCAAGGAACTGGTGCGCCTAATGGTGGATCACGATCTCGAATTGGCTCGTCAGGAGCAAACACTTGAACGGGCCGGACACAAGGTCCTCTTGCGGGGTACTTCGCATCGGTAGGTTGAATCGGTAGGTTGCATGGGTAGGTTGCATGGATAAAACCAGCCGCATTTATGTGGCCGGGCACCTGGGTTTGGTCGGATCGGCGATTTGCCGGCGCTTGCGGCGCGACGGCTATTCGAACGTGCTGGTTCGGGACCGCAGCCAGCTGGATCTCGTCAACCAGCCGGCCGTGGAAGCCTTCTTTGCCTCCGAAAAGCCTGAGTATGTCTTTCTGGCGGCTGCCAAGGTTGGCGGCATTCTCGCCAACAGCACCTATCCAGTCGAGTTTCTGCGAGACAACCTAAACATCGAACTCAACGTGATGGAAGCCGCTCATCGTCACGGGGTCAAGAAGCTGGAAGCTCTCGGATCTTCGTGTATCTATCCTAAAATGGCGCCTCAGCCCATGAAGGAAGAGTACTTGCTCACCGGCCCGCTCGAGCCGACCAACGAGTGGTATGCCATCGCCAAGATCGCCGGTATCAAGCTCGGACAGGCCTACCGGCAGGAATACGGATTCCACGCCATTAGCCTGATGCCCACCAACCTGTATGGACCGGGCGATAATTTCGATCTAAAGGCTTCACATGTCTTGCCGGCACTGATACGCAAGGCGCACGAGGCGCGCATCGATGATTCACCGGAAATGGTCGTATGGGGTACGGGCGCTCCGCGCCGCGAGTTCATGCACGTCGACGATCTGGCTGATGCAGCGCTGTTTCTGATGCAGAATTACGACCAGGCCGATATCATCAATGTCGGCGTCGGCACGGACCTCTCCATCCGTGAACTCGCCGAGCTGGTATGCCGTGCGGTCGGTTACAACGGCCGGCTGGTATTTGACACCTCGAAACCGGATGGCACGCCCCAAAAGCTGCTGGATGTCTCGCGGCTGCGAGCGCTGGGCTGGCAGGCGCGCGTGGGTCTGGAAGAGGGCATTGGGGAGACTTACAAGTGGTTTCTCACTCAGCACGCGGGCGAATGATCTTCCGATAACAGAGCTCAAGCCGTCCGCCTCTTCCGGCGGACGGCTGACCTCTCGGCTCACTGTTAAACAGGCACCGACCTCGAAGTTCTCAATAACCCGAGGTGCATTGTGTCTCTGAGGTACAGGTCGCTGTCTCGAGCGAGGCCCAATTGGCTTTAGGCCATATCTTGGCCGCCCACGTGCTGATTTGATCAATCAGGGTGGTGTCCACTCCGAAGAAGCGGAACCGCGGCAGCTCATACCAAACCTGGCCCGAGAACGTAGACTGGCTCGCCGCAGGATTTTCGTTGGGAGTTGTCCAACCGCCCGCATACCACTGCGCGGGCGTGTATTGGGAAGCCTGGTTGAACCAGGCTTGCAGATAGGCTTGCATCAGCGTGGTCCGAGTGGCCGGAGAAGTAGCCGACCAGAGAGGCAGCCAAGCCGAGTAGACAAGTGGTTCCGGAGACGTATCGATTGGCGCAAAGCCGCCGCTTCCATTGCCGGCGCCTGCTTGCGGTCCGAGCCCGTTGAGAGTATATTCCTGCAACGATTTGACTTCCCATTCCAGTTGCAGGTTGATCGCCGGCACGGTAGAGTCCACGACCATGAGATCCTTGATGAAACCGAATACGTAACCGTAGTCGATCGGTTCGTGATTGGATTGGGTTCCCTGGCCATCGTTCAATACAAGTTGGGTCTGATACCACATCAAGGAGAAATAATCTCGCGCAACCTGGGTTCCGTTGCCAATGCCCGGGCCGGCCGGAATGTGCATCATGTTGGGCGATGTAAAGAAGGCCGCGTTACCATACCAACCACGTGAGTTGGCTTTGGCTCCGAAGGGAACCTGGGGCATCCCTTCCAGTCCGAATTCCTGGTTGAGTTCCCACTCCTTGACCATCATCCAGAGGGCCACCGAATAGACCGAAGCACGGAGAGTGGGAGTCCAGACTGCGTTGTTTTCGATAGGCACCAGGAAAGTTCCTCCAGCCTCAAACCAATCGGTAAAGCCGGCGGTGTAAAACAAGACGTTCTTATATGAAGCCGCCGAGTTGGGCACCAAGCTCGACCGAAGAGACGAAAAAAGCGTGTTGAATGTGCTGCCGGCGAAGTTCGGGAAGGCGTCCATTGGATGAACGGTCGGCAGCCAGGAGTTCCAATCGGGCAACTGCATGATAACGGGGAGCTCGCGCGGATTGAGATAGGAGCTCGCCGACCAGCCAGCAGTGCTGCCGCCCGGCACCAGGTAAGGCAGCATTTGAGCATCAGTGTCGAGAACGGCATCTATTCCGGCGCCAGCCGCCCAATTGGCCACCGGCTGCGAATCCATGCCCGGACCGGGTTGATAGACGGGATTCCAGGGCCGCCCAGGGTTCGGCACGTTGAGCGATCGTATATAGCTGGCGATCTGATTTCCCTGTTGGGCAGTCAGCCCGTGGAACAGCGCCCGAGCTTGAATAGAGTTATTGGAATAATTGAAATATTTTAAATCACGGCCGTCCACGGTATGGCAATCCGAGCAATGCGCCTTGATTGCCTGCGGGGTCCCGGTAAATGGCGACGTCAAAGCGGCGCCCTGATAGAGTGCGAGTCCCGCTTCGACATCGGAAGCGGCTGACGACGGCGCTTGCCAGGTACTGGGGTCCTCGGCGACAAATGTAGATGCGGGAATCAGGTTGTTTCCCGCCGACTGGATGTTGAACGCCAAGACCCGGTACCCGCTCACGATACCGTTGGTTCCGTTAAAGCTGAAGGTGATAGTGTTCGTTCCGGTTGTGACGGCGCCGGCCGGCAGATTCAGAGTCAACTGTAGGGTATGGAACCCACCCCCAATACCACCGAAGGACGCTGCGTTTCCAAGCAATGTAGCGGTGAGGCTGCTGATCGGCAACCATGCCGAATTGTTTAACCGCACACTCGCCTCGGTATCATATTTGAGGTTATGGATCTGCATCCAAAGCTGCAGTGACCCGCTTACGGCTGTTCCTGCCGGAATCGTGAACGAAGCTGTGGCGGTGGTTCCATTCGAACCGACAACCTCAATCGGCAATGTAATTGTCGTGACCGTCGGCGATGCCTGCAGAGTCAAAGTGGCAGTCCCAAGGACGGCCTTCGTGGAAGAGTTGGTGGCCGTGACAGTCATGGTTTGTTGCGTCGCCACGGTACTCGGCGCAGTATAGAGGCCGGTCGAGGAGATGGTTCCCGACGCGGGACTCACCGCCCATGCGACGCTGGCGCCAGAAGGCAGATTTTGAACGGAAAACTGTTGGATTGCGCCCGGCGCTACTGTAGCCTTCGCCGGGCTGACGCTGGTGGGCGCCGCCGTGGCCTGCAAATTGATCGTTGCTTTCGCAGTCTTGGTTGTATCCGCCGCGCTGGTCGCCGTGATGGTGATGCTTTGCGCGGCGCTGATCGTTGCCGGGGCGGTGTATAAACCGTTCACAACGCTGCCGACGCTTGAGCTGAGAGACCAGGTTACCGCGGTATTGCTGCTGCCCGTCACCGTGGGGGTGAACTGGGACGAACCACCGCCACTCAGCGTTACGCTCGACGGGGTGAGGCTGACGCTGACTGGCGCCGGGGCACCGGAGGTTTGCACGATCTCGATCGCATCGATCTTGGCGTTACTGATGACGCCGGTAAATTGGATGGTAACCTTGCCGCTGGTCACCGGCACGCTGAATGACTCGTCGAG
>Ga0206831_1213_pt2:0-5000 | contig 12811 bp, 6 predicted proteins | sample Alteio_BWOrgCont_73_FD_152876 | JGI IMG/M metagenome (GOLD analysis project Ga0206831, IMG submission 152876) | Enriched cells from forest soil in Barre Woods Harvard Forest LTER site, Petersham, Massachusetts, United States -... | ecosystem: Environmental > Terrestrial > Soil > Temperate...
GCCAACGAGCGCATGACGTGGATCATGAACCACGAATCGATTCACATCGTGATGGGCGACAATGCGAACTCCACCGATCGCCGCTTTCGATCGCTGTTCTTTGGCAAAGTGTCGCCCACCGACGAAGACCCGATATCCATTTTCTACAGTTCGATCACCGCCCCCAGAAACTATGCGACGCGCTGGTTTCACGAGGGGATTGCGACCTTCATGGAAACGTGGATGGCCGGCGGACTCGGCCGCGCCCTCGGCGGCTGGGATGAAATGGTGTTTCGCACCATGGTTCGGGACGACGCCTACATCTACGATGTCGTCGGGCTGGAAGCAGAAGGAACCGCCGCCGACTTTCAGACCGGCGCCAATTCGTACCTCTACGGCACCCGCTTCATGACCTGGCTCACCTATACCTATGGTCCCGGCAAGCTGCTGGAATGGATTACCCGCGGCGAGAACACCAAGCGCTACTTCGGCTCGCGCTTCAAACAGGTCTATGGAATCGGGATGAATGACGCCTGGAAACTGTGGATCGCCGATGAGCGGAAATTTCAAGAAGCCAACCTCGCCGAAATCCGCAAGTATCCTGTGACCGTGCCGCAACGGCTGACGACCCAAACCCTGGGTTCGGTCTCGCGCGCGTATTTTGATCCGGAAGACAATGTGATTTACGCCGGTATCCGTTATCCAGCGCACTTGGGAAACATTGCGGCCATTCACCTGGATACCGGGAAGATCGATGAATTGAAGGACATCAAGGGGCCCGGACTTTACTACGTCACCTCCCTGGCTTGGGACCCGCGGGGGCGGAAGATCTACTACACCACCGACAACAACGATTTGCGCGATCTGAACGTCTACGACGTCGAAACGCATCATTCCAGGGAATTACAGAAGGATATTCGCACCGGGGATTTGGCCTTCAATGCCGCGGACAATTCGCTCTGGGGCGTGCGGCACAACAATGGCTTGTCCAGCCTGGTGGAATTCCCCGCGCCTTACAAGGACGGGAACCTTAGGCACGAATTCGATTACGGCACCGACATCTTCGACATCGACGTTTCTCCCGATGGCCAGTTTTTGACGGGCGCGATCTCCGACGTCAGCGGACGCCAGAAACTGGTGCGTTTTCGCATCGAAGACCTGCGCAAGGGCGCGACCAAGGGCGAGATTTCGTTTGAAACGCTATACGACTTCGAATACAACTCGCCGGGCAATTTCGTGTTTTCGCCGGATGGGCGCTATCTCTACGGGTCGTCCTACTATACGGGCGCTTCGAATCTATTCCGCTACGATTTTGACACCAAGAAGATGGACGTGATCAGCAATGCCGAGACCGGGCTGTTCCGTCCGCTGCCGCTCGCCGACGGATCGTTGATCGCCTTCGAATATACCAGCAAGGGATTCATGCCTGCGCGAGTTCCCGGTAAGGCGCTCGAAGATGTGAGCGCGGTGAAGTACTTCGGCCAGGCCACGGTTAACAAGTATCCCGAACTGAAGACCTGGAAGCTGCCTCCGCCGGCTAGCGTCAACTCGGAGAACCTGATCACACGCGCGGGAATCTATAAACCCCTCCAAAATGTTCAACTGATCTCGGCTTATCCCATCGTTCAGGGCTACAAAGATACGGTCGGCGTTGGAATGCGCGCCGAGTTTGCGGATCGTTTGCGTCTCGCGGGGGTAAGTTTCGATGCCAGCTATTCGCCCGATCCAAGTCTGCCCGAGAACGAGCGCACGCACCTTTCATTCGACGCGCACCTATGGGATTGGAAGCTGACTGGCTACTACAATTACGCCGATTTCTACGATCTCTTCGGCCCCACCAAGCTGAGCCGCAAGGGCGAATCGTTGAAGCTGGCGCATTCGCAATACTTGATTTACGATACGCCGCGCACGCTCTCGCTGAATTGGAGCGTAGCCGGCTACTCCGATCTCAACGCCCTGCCGGAGTATCAGAACGTATCCACAAATAACATAGGAAATTTGCTGGATGCGAACCTGGGGCTGAAGTATTCGAATCTGCAAAAGGCGCAAGCCGCGGTGGATGACGAAAAGGGCACCGCTTGGGGCCTTCACACGCGCCTGTATTACACGCATGGAGCGTTTCCAAGCTTTTGGGGAAACTACGATCATGGATTCCTGCTGCCGCGCAACAGCGCGTTTTGGCTGCGGGGGTCCAGCGGAAAATCGTTCGGCGATTTCAACAGTCCTTTCGCCAGCTTCTACTTCGGCGCCTTCGGCAACAACTACATCGATCATCTTTCCATCGACCGGTATCGCGAGTATTACAGCTTTCCCGGCGTAAGCATCGACGCGATTGGCGCCCGAAGCTTTGGCAAGCTGCTGGGCGAATACAATCTGCCCCCCATGCATTTCCGCGAGTTAGGGTCCACCTGGCTGTATTTGAATTGGGCGCGGCTGACGTTATTTTCGTCGGACCTGGTGACGAACTTCACCAGCATTCCCAGCCGCACCAACTATGTCAATCTCGGCGCGCAGCTGGATTTGCGCCTGGTGTTGTTCACCTACTTGAGCTCGACGTTTTCCAGCGGCTATGCCGCCGCCGAATATAATGGCCACATCACCACCGAGTACATGTTTTCGCTGAAGATCCTCTGATGTCTGCGCATGCCGTCCGGTTGGTGCTCGCCCAAGCAAGCGTCAGCGTTCTCCCGGTGCTGCTCTTTCTGTTCGCGCTCGAGTTAATCGATACTTATAAGCTGCTTACGTTGGGCCGAGTGCTGCGGTCGGTGGCCGTGGGCTGCGGAGTAGCGGCAATTTGCTATGGATTGAACACTGCGGTTTACGCGTCGGGAATTTCGTCGCCCGGCGTGTGGGCGCGGTCGGGCGCGCCAGTGCTCGAAGAAGTCGCCAAAGCGTTGTATGTCGCCTGGCTGCTGCGATCCAATCGCGTGGGCTTCATGGTCGACACGGCGGTCTCCGGGTTCGCGGTAGGCGCCGGCTTCGCGGTGCTCGAAAATTTGACCTACATCCCGGACCTTTCAGCAAGCGGCTTGATCGCGAGTGCAATTAGGGGACTGGGCACAGCTATGATGCACGGAGGCGCGACAGCCATCTTCGGAACCGTGTCAGCCAACGTCAGCGAGATCCGCGGATCGCGATCGCCGGTTGTGTTTCTGCCTGGACTCGCGATGGCCATCGTCATTCACGAGCTTTACAACCAGCCATGGTGGCGACCCGTGACTGCGGCGGTGGTGGTTTTGATTACTTTGCCAATGGTCATCGCGTTCATTTTCTGGCGCAGCGAAAAAGTCCTCGAAAATTGGCTCGGGACGAAGCTCGATAAAGACATCGATCTACTGCAGATGATCGCGTCGGGAAAACTTGGCGAGTCGCCTGTGGGTTCGTACATGCGTTCGCTCGAGAATACTTTCAAGCCGGAAGTCTTGGGCGACATGCTGTCCTACTTGCATCTGTCGCTAGAGTTGAGCGCGCGCGCCAAGGGCGATTTGCTACGCCGCGAAATGGGGTTTGAGGTTACGCCCGACCCGGAGCTGCCGGGGCAATTGAAAGAGCTGAAGTTTTTGGAGTCGCAAATCGGCCGTGCCGGGAAGATGGCGCTGGGCCCGCTGCTGGGGCAAAGCCGGAGGGACATTTGGGAGTTGCAGCAGCTGGCGGAGAAAACGGAGGGTTAGGCGATTCCCACAAAGCAAAAGCCCCGGACTCGGTTCGCACCGGCCGGGGCTTCGTTCTAATTCGGGCGACGTCCTACTCTCCCACACACTCGCGCGTGCAGTACCATCGGGGCTGCAGGGCTTAACTTCCGTGTTCGGGATGGGAACGGGTGGGACCCCTGCGCTACAATCACCCAAAAGTGATGTGCTCGGGAAACGCGGATGATGAGCCGCAATTCTCAGCGAGCGAAGATCTTAAATATTGATGGGCAACAAAGTATTTCTAGTTACTTGTGTTTGTATCTACAGTACATTTTATGGTCAAGCCGAACGGGCTATTAGTAACGGTCAGCTCAACGTATTACTACGCTTACACATCCGTCCTATCAACGTGGTAGTCTTCCACGGCCCTTCGTAGGGTATTATCCCTTGGGAGATCTCATCTCGAGGAAGGTTTCGCGCTTATATGCCTTCAGCGCTTATCCTGACCCAACTTCGCTACCCAGCTATGCCACTGGCGTGACAACTGGATCACAAGAGGTTGGTTCATCCCGGTCCTCTCGTACTAAGGACAAGCCCTCTCAAATCTCCTGCGCCCACATCAGATAGGGACCGAACTGTCTCGCGACGTTCTGAACCCAGTTCACGTACCGCTTTAATAGGCGAACAGCCTAACCCTTGGGAGCTTCTACACCCCCAGGATGCGATGAACCGACATCGAGGTGCCAAACCGGAGCGTCGATGTGAACTCTTGACTCCGATCAGCCTGTTATCCCCGGCGTACCTTTTATCCGTTGAGCGATGGCCCTTCCATACAGAACCACCGGATCACTAAGTCCTGCTTTCGCACCTGCTTGACTTGTAGGTCTCGCAGTTAACCTGGTTTATGCCTTTACACTCGACCTCTGATTTCCAAACAGAGTGAACCAAGCTTCGAGCGCCTCCGTTACAATTTAGGAGGCGACCGCCCCAGTCAAACTACCCGCCTACCAATGTCCTTCTCCCGGATAACGGGAGTAAGTTAGAATCACAGAATGCTCAGGGTGGTATCTCACGGGTGGCTCCCTCGAAACCAAAATTCCGAGCTCAAAGCCTCCCACCTATTCTGCGCAGAGCACCCCATAATTCATTGATAGGGTATAGTAAAGGTGCACGGGGTCTTTCCGTCTTGATGCGGGCATCCGGCGTCTTCACCGGAACCACAAGTTCGCCGGGCGGTTCGTTAAGACAGTTGTCAGATCGTTACGCGATTCGTGCAGGTCGGAACTTACCCGACAAGGAATTTCGCTACCTTAGGACCGTTATAGTTACGGCCGCCGTTCACTGGGGCTTCAGTTCAAAGCTTCGCCTTGCGGCTAACCTCTCCCTTTA
>Ga0206831_1213_pt2:10000-12811 | contig 12811 bp, 6 predicted proteins | sample Alteio_BWOrgCont_73_FD_152876 | JGI IMG/M metagenome (GOLD analysis project Ga0206831, IMG submission 152876) | Enriched cells from forest soil in Barre Woods Harvard Forest LTER site, Petersham, Massachusetts, United States -... | ecosystem: Environmental > Terrestrial > Soil >...
AGCATGCACTGCGACGAGACCTTTCTCGTACGCGCACTCGCTGCCGGCGCCCAAGGCTATCTCCTCAAGGATTGCGCCGAAGCCGACTTGCTCCAAGCCGTCCGTTCCGTCGCCACAAAAAAAACTCTTCTTCAGCCCGGCCATCACGCAGACTCTGCTCGAAGATTATATGCGCCAGATGCAGAGCGAAGGCCTGGAGGATTCCTACGATCTGCTGACCGACCGCGAAAAGGAAGTACTGCAACTCCTCGCCGAAGGAAAATCCAACAAGGAAGCCGCTACGCTGCTCAGCGTCAGCCTCTACACTATCGAAACCCATCGCAGCCGCCTGATGCAGAAGCTGAACCTGCACTCTACCGCCGACATCGTGCTGTACGCGGTCCGCAAACGAATCATTCAGTAAAATAGCCGCAGTAATAACCGGCGGTAACATTCCCGGCCCATTTAGATCACATCTTAAGAGATGCAACGGTTAGCCATATTAGCGACTCTCTGCTTTTGTTTGCCTGCGGCCGCCTCGGCCTACTCCGTTCTCACTCACGAAGCCATCATTGATTCAGCCTGGCCGAACGAGCTCCGCCCGCTCCTGCTCGAACGCTTCCCCAATGCCACTGCCGACCAGTTGCGCGAAGCCCATGCCTACGCCTATGGCGGCGCCATCATCCAGGACATGGGTTATTACCCATTCGGCAGCAAGTTTTTCAGCGATCTGGTCCATTATGCTCGCAGCGGCGACTTTGTCATCGCCCTGCTCAAGGACGCTCGGGAATCGCAAGATATAAACGACTACGCTTTCGCCCTCGGCGCGCTCGCCCATTACGCCGCCGACAACCTGGGCCATCCGGTGGCGGTCAATCGCACAGTTCCTCTCGTTTATCCCAAGCTCCGAGCCAAGTTCGGTCCCGAGATCACATATGAGGACAACCCGGCGGCGCATCTCAAAACCGAATTCGGCTTCGACGTCGTCGAAATCGCCCGCGGCCAATATGCGTCCGAAGCCTATCACGACTTCATCGGATTTCAAGTCGCCAAGCCGCTGCTCGAACGTGCGTTCAAAGAAACTTATTGCGTCGACCTAAAGGATCTGTTCGGCAACCTCGATCTCGCGCTCGGCAGCTACCGTTTCACAGTGAGCCAAATTCTGCCGGAGATGACCAAGGCGGCCTGGTCGGCCAAGAAGAAGGACATTCAAACCTTGCAGGCCGGTATCACCCGCCGCCGATTCGTGTATCGGATTTCGATGACCGCATATCAGAAGGATTTTGGCAACCAATACCGCCGCCCTGGCTTCTTTGCGCGTTTCCTCGGCTTCCTGTTCCGGCTGATTCCCAAAATCGGACCTTTCAAAGTCTTCTCCTTCAAAGTTCCGCCACCTGCCGCCGAGAAACTATTCCTTACCAGTCTGGATGACACGATTCGAAGCTACCGGGAACTTCTGGCAGCCGTCCGGGAGGATCGCCTTCAACTGGTCAACGAAAACTTCGATACCGGAAAGCCCGCGCGTTTTGGCGACTACCGTTTGGCCGACCAAGCTTATGCGAAACTGCTCGAGCGCCTGGCAGCGAAGCCTGCCAGTATCTCAGACCAACTGCGCGCCAACGTAATTTCGTTTTACGGCCCTTCGGGAGTCCCGTCCTCCGATAAAGCACGCGCTGTTCTTGCCGGCCTCAAAAGCGGCTCCTAGGGCGTTCAGCGCGCCGCCACTTAGACGCTTGTCTCGGCCGCGGCATTTTCGTGCGTCAGCGGCAGCACCACCGCGATCCGCGTCCCTTTTCCAGGCTCGGAGTGGATCGATACTTTACCGCATAACTCGCGCACGCGTTCCGTGATCCCGAGCAGGCCCAGCCCATACGCCACTCCACCGTCCTGATCGAACCCCACGCCGTCGTCTTCCACCACCACCGTCAGCGCGCCGCTGGAATCCTCCAACCGCACGTGAATGTTCTTGGCCTGGGCATGACGCGCGCAATTGGTCAAGCCCTCCTGCACGATCCGATACAAATATGTGCGGTGCGGATCTGGCACGTCGCGCAAATCCCCGTCTACTTCGAGTTGAATGGGCGTGTTGTAGCGGCGCGAATACTCGCGCGCTTGCCATTCCAGCGCGGGGCCCAAGCCGAGCACGTCCAACATCGCCGGCCGCAGCCCCATCGCGATATCGCGCGTTGTCCGCAACGTGCTTTCAGCGAGTTTTTTAGCCTGATCGAGGTGCGGATCGCTGCCCGTCCCTCGCGCACTCTGCGCCCGCTCGAGATTGCCCAACTCCATTCGCAGGGCGGTTAACAGTTGACCGATCTCATCGTGCAATTCTCGCGATAGCGATTTGCGCTCCTGCTCCTGCGACGATACCAGTTGCTGCGAAAGATGCCGCAAGCGTATCTCCGCCTGCTGGCTCGCCCTTTGATGGGCCGCCGATTCCTTCTCGAGCGACGAGATGCGAAACACACTGGTGCCCGCGATGATCGTCCCCAGCACCAGCGCCGTCAACAGCGTTTCCCAGATGTCGTTCTGCAAATGCTGGACCGATTGGCTCAGTGCCCGCCGCCGGGATTCGAAATTTTCGTCGTTGAGCTTTCCCAGCTCCTCGGCAATCGCAAAGATCGGCATGGTTTCCCAACCGAATCCATCGTCCATGAACTCGGCCGTGGCAATCTCCGAAGTCTCTTGAAACTCCTTCCCAACCGTGTTCAGATAAACCCGTAATGCACTCTCCAAGCGATCCACCTCCCGGCTGCTTTGTTGCGGCCGCAGAGACTTCAGTTGCGCGAGGCTGAATTCGGTCTTAGCCCGCAGGGCGGCCAATTGCACCTT
>Ga0206831_1204_pt1 | contig 12778 bp, 10 predicted proteins | sample Alteio_BWOrgCont_73_FD_152876 | JGI IMG/M metagenome (GOLD analysis project Ga0206831, IMG submission 152876) | Enriched cells from forest soil in Barre Woods Harvard Forest LTER site, Petersham, Massachusetts, United States -... | ecosystem: Environmental > Terrestrial > Soil > Temperate forest >...
CCAAGCGGAGAGCGGAAGGAGGCCGAATGCAGAAAGCGCGGCTTCCAGCGCGCGCGTCCCAGGCATCGGCGCGCGACTTCGGCGCAGGCCGGGCCGGAAAGGCGGAGCACCGCCAGCCCGGAAATTCCGGGCGGCGTGGAGGAAGCGGCGATGGTGTCGCCGTGCATGGTGGGGCCGCTAAGCCTTCGCCGTCTTGAGGCGGCCTACGACGGGGGCGGAGCGTTTGGGCGTGAACACCTTGGTCTGGGCCAAAGTGAACAGGTTGGACACCGTCCAGTAAAGCACCAGGCCGGACGGGAAAGAACCGGAAAAGACGAACATCATGACGGGCATGAGCCAGACCATGGCCTTTTGATTGGGATCCTTGATGGTCATCTTCATCTGCAGCAGCATGGTTCCCGCCATGAAGAACGGCAGCACCGTCAATCCCATCGGGAAGAAGAAGGGGATCTGGAAGGCGGGAAGGACGACGTCCGGACGGGCCAGATCGTGAATCCACCCCACGAAGGGAGCGTTCCGCAATTCCACCGCGCGTCCCAGCACGTTGAACAGGGCGATGAAGATGGGCATCTGCAGCAGCGCCGGCAGACAGCCCATCACCGGAGCCAGCGGGTTGATCCCCTGCTCGCGATAGTAGGCCATGGTTTCCGTCTGCGTCTTCTGCCTGTCCCCCTTGTATTTTTCCTGGATTTTACGGATGGCGGGCTGGTGCTCCGCCATCTTCGCGGTCTGGCGGGTCTGATTGATGGAAAGCGGCAGCGTGATGAAACGCACCAGCAGGGTCAAAAGGATAATCGCGACGCCGTAATTGGAGGTCCAGTGGTAGAAGAGCTTAAGCAGGTTCAGCACCAGGCCGCATAGTTTCGGGTACCAGATGTCGGCGCGGAAAAAGCTCTCCCATCCGGAGAAAAGAATCTCGTCGTAGTTCCTGTCCATGGCCTTGATGGTGGAATACTGCAGCGGCAGCACCACAAAATCGAAGTTGAGCGCGTTGTCGTCCTCGGTGTTCCCCACCACGCGGAGGCTATAATGCCGCGGCGCGTTGGGCTGATCCGGGTTGGAGTACCCGACGGCCTCGACCCTGTCCTGAATGTCCTTTTGAAAATCGAGCAGCACGGCGATGTACTTGCGGCGCATCCCCACCCAGCGAATCACGCCGCTTTCGGCGTTGAACGTTTTCTCGCCCTGAAAGGACGCTCGCTGCGCGGAAGTTCCGTTGTCGTAAACCACCTCGCTTAAAAATCCGGAAAGCAGGCCGACTCCGCGCGCGGCGGTGACTTCGGAAAGCTTTTCCGTTTCCTCGAGGCCGCCCTTCCATTCGAGCGCGTAGGTGGAAACGCCGCTGGGCAGAATCGTTTCATGGCGAATCACGGGTTTGTCGGTCAAGAAGGTGTATTTGCGCACCACGTCGCCCACGCCGGGCAGCGTGGTGGTGAAGGAAATCGTGACCGGCGCGGAACCCGTGTCGCCCACCTGGATGACGCTGTCCTGGGTATCGGTTCGCCACACGACGTTCGCCAAAGAGTGATTGTTGAGGGTCAGCGTCAGGGCGCCCTCGCCGTCCGGTCGAATGAGAACAGGATTGTAAACGGGCTGGCCTTCGAGACTGGGAATGGTGAGCTCGGAAATGCGGGCGCCCCGGTTGTCGAGCACGGCGGTGAAATGCGGGGTTACCACCCGGATGAGGCGGTGGGGAACGGCAGCGGTGTCACCTATAGCCGAAGGAGCGGCCGAAGAGGAAGGGGAGGAAGGGGAGGAAGATGAGCCAGACGCATCGGATGCCAGAGCGGAGGATGAGTCGCTTAACTGCGGGTGTTCGGCGCGGAAATTCGCGAGGGAATCCGAGGCCCGCTGCTGCTGCACCCTTAGATCGGCCTTCGCCTGATCTCCCTTGTACTTGCTCCACACCAGAAACAGGGCCATGAGCAAGGCCCAGCCTATAAGCAAATTGCGGTTCAAGCGAACCTCCTCGAAGAAGATCCGTTCGATCCGTGGGATCTAAAGGATCTCAAAAATGGTTTTGACGTTTTTTCGGGGGGCGGCACGGGATCGTAGCCGCCTCTGCAAAAGGGCTGGCAGCGAAGAATCCTGCGAAGGGCAAGCCACGCGCCTTTTGCCGCGCCATGGGTTTCCACAGCCTCAACGGCGTAATGGGAACAGGTGGGATGAAAGCGACAGGTGCCGTAGAAGAACGACACGTGCGCGGCTTGATAAAAACGGATGAGAAACAAGACTGCAAACTTCATACCGTGCCCTTGCACAGGGATTGCAGAAGCAATTCGGCATGGTTGCGAAAAGAAGTTCGCGTGCTTTTGGCCGCCTCGTCCGAAACTTCGAAAACGACCCAGACGGGCTCCTTGAAAGCGCCCCCGGCAGAGGCAAGCGCCTTCCAGAAACTCTCCCGCAGCGCCCGGCGCAGGGAATTGCGAAACACGGCGTCTCCGGCGCGTTTGCGAATCACAAAGCCGATGCGGCTTTCCTGAATGTCTTGGGTTTGAAGATAGCGCATGGAGATGGGGAATTTCCGCAAGACTTTGCCTTCGGATTTCACCCGCCGGTACATCTCCGGTGAATCGAGCCGGAAGGAGCGAAGCGGGTGTTTTTGCGCGGGCCTGTCCGGGTTCAATTGAACGGATTCAATTCGGCGGATCAATCCAGGGCGGACGGCTAGATATCCTTGTGCGCCATGGTGTCGCTTACCGTGAGCTTCCAGCGGCCCTTGCCGCGGCGGCTGGACAACACCTTGCGGCCATCCTTGGTTTCCATGCGGGTGCGAAAACCATGCTTGTTCACGCGTTTCCGGTTTGAAGGCTGGAAAGTTCTTTTCATGATAAGAGCCCTGGCGAAAGAGGGCCACAATGTAGATCCACAACCCCTTGAAATTCAAGGGACTAGCCGCTTAAAAACAAAGTATTTCGCACATTTGGAGCTAAAATGCTTCTTGGTTAGGTTGTCAGAAAGCGCGAAAGCAAAGAAAGCGGGCGGGTCAAAACTTATGAAGAGCTTATTGTTTCTATGCGTCCTTCTTCCGGGTTTTTGCCTCGGCAATCCCATGGACTCTTCCGCGGCGGATACCTCCTCTCAGAGCGACACGTCGCTCGGCAACCCCGTGACGCTGCAGCGCTGGGCGTCTCTCAGCGACTTCACCCCCTACGGCTTCCGGGGCTATCCCTTTGGCACGGCGCACATGCGCATCGACGGCCTTAAGGTGAGAAGCATCCACAACCGGGATGTCTGGTATGAGGTTCAAGGCGGCCTGGACATCGGACGCGCCCGCATCAAAAGCCTGGGTTACGGATTCCGGGACGACAGGTTCTACGGGGTCATTGCGGATCCCGCGGATTACCGCAGCTTCCTGGAATTGAAATCCACCCTCGACAGCGTTTTCGGAGTGCCCATGAAGACGGACAGCCTCCAAGCCATGATCACTTACTTGTGGAACGTGCCGAATGAGGTCGTCAAATTGAGGATTTACTGGGCCAACCGCAGAATAGACGATAGCAGGAACGATATGATCCTGTCCCTTATCGCAACGCCCATCCTGCTGGACAACGCCACGAAGAGCACCGCGGACAGCAGCGCCAATCCGACCTCCGGCTCAAACCCCTATCCCACTCCTTGAATCCATCCTGCCTTGCGCTTTCTACGGCCCTTCTTTGCGTGCATGTCTCAGGTGTGGATCTTGCCCGGGGCTTTTCTCCTGGCCGGAATTTTTGGAATGGCCGGGTTTCGAAGGCGGGTATTCCGCCGCAACGTGGAGCTGATGCGCCTGAAGGGGGGGAGAGGCTTGTACAGAGGACTCTGCTTTCACGCGGCGCAGGATCTTCTTTCTTTGGTGTCGCGGCGGGGACAAAAACCGCGCCTGGAGGAGCGTTCTAAAACGCACCTTAAGGCCATGTGCATCGGCCCCAGTCTTTTGCTGACCGCCCACTTTCACAACTGGGAGGCCCTCGGAAGCTTCCTGAAGCACGAGGGCGTCCCCCTTTTAGGCGCGGCGCGCCGGCTGCGCACGCCCTGGGCGGAACGATGGCTGCGGCATTTGCGTCTTCGTGCCGGAGTATCCACCGTTTCCGAATCCGTGCCGCGCGCGGCTATTCGGCATTTGGCGTCCGGCGGGTGCTTCGGTCTGTTGTGGGATCAGCACGCGCCGACGGCCGAAAAAACGGGACGCTTCTTCGGCGTCCCCGTGCAGGTAAACCCGCTGCCTTTTTTTCTTTTGAAATATCACCCCTGCTCCGTCTATTTTGGAGCGATGCTTCCCGGAGGAAAGGTGCGCCTTGTTCGCCTGATGCAAGGCGCATCCGAGGGCCGCAAAGGATTTTCGGGGAATCGGGCGGGGAACGGAGTGAACAGGGAAGACACACTCATCCGGCGATACCACCGCGTGCTGGAAACGCTGGTGCGCCAGCATCCTGAATATTGGTACGGCTTTTTTCACGCCCGTTTCAAAAATGTTGCCGCCTATCCGGGACACCGCCCCGCCTCTTCCCATTCTTCTCATTCCTCCGCCTTCCTTCGCGTCTTCCAAGGATGAAAACGATCCTTCCGGCCGAAATCGAAAAAGAAATTCAACCCGTCTAGCCACTGGAGGACACATGCATCCTTTCCTTCCCCTCCTTTCCTTGGTTTTCCTGATCATGGGCGACGCCGCGGTCTTTTTTCTAAAAAAATTCGGCGAGGACCCCGATGTGGTCATGCACAGGCCCTCGGTGTGGACCTTGATTTGGATTTGCCTTATCCTGGGCGGGGGGCTCGCCTACTGGCTGAGGCGCTATCGCATCCATTTCCCCTTTTATATCGCCCTGGTTTCCATAGTCTGGGTGATTGTCCTGGCGTTAGCATGAATGCGCAGCAAGGAAATGGGCGGAGAAAATTGGCGGAGAAAATTGGCGGAGACTGGGGATATTTGTATAAATAACAGTTTCATCTTCCCGTAAATGTCCCTTAGGACACGCCGGATTGGAGCTTGTTTGTCCGCCCGTAAAATTCATGGCTCCCCCGTAGCCGCTCTGGTTTTTGGCCTTTTCCCCTCGCTGTTCGCGATAGGTACGGCCCACGCCCAGGGCGGATCGGCCGTGATTACGCTGTCGATGCCGGTGGGCGCCCGTCAGCTGGGCATGGGTGAAGCTGCGGTGGCTCTGGCAGACGATGTTTTCGGCACTTATTGGAATCCCAGCGGCGTGGCTTTTGGTCCGGTGGCCAATGAATGGGAACTGATGCTTCCCGGCGCTTATTCTAAAAACGGCGCCCAGGCCCAGCGGCAGTTCACCGTGCTGGTGCCGCAGCCCCGTTCGGGATTTTTGGTGAAATCCGCCGTCTGGGCAGGCACGACAAAAGGGCTGCTCCATTATGACGGCAAGAATTGGCATGAAGATCACGAATATGTGATGGAAGACGGCGACAAAATCAGCGCCATCGTCCGCCGCTACGTCGGCACCGGAGACAATCTCGATTCCATGGTGGCCCGCGTGAAACGCTACAACCACCTTAAGACCAAAGAGGACGAAGACGCACTCATCACCCTCAGACTTCCCTACAATCTGCTTTTCCCCGGACAGCCCATAACGGCCCTGGCCCTCGACAATTCCGATCGCCTGTGGGTCGGCACGCCCGTGGGGCTCTTTCGCTTTGACGGAGAAGGCTGGAAGGCTTTCAACCACGAGGAAGGCTTCACGTATCTGCCCGATTCCACGGCCTCAAACGCTCCTCCTCCTCCCACGGATACCGGATCAGCTTCTTCCTCATCCCTATCCGATTCGACGAAATCCGCCGCTGGCGGCCGAAGCCCCTTCCGCCAGCTGGCCATCACCGCCCTGGCGGTCAAGGGCGTCAGCGTCTGGGTCGGAACCGACAACGGCCTTTACGAGTACAAGAGGAATTCCATGTACCGGCGCGGCGAAAACATTCTTCCCACCCAGCAGATCACCTCCATCGGCGTCAATTCCGAAATTGAGGAAGTCTACGTGGGGCTGAAGGATCACGGCCTGGCGCGCTATAAGGCGCCCGCCGTCTCCGGCGGCGCCGCGAAATGGAAACTTTATGGACCCGCCGACGGGATGCTGGATTCCAGCGTCACGCAGGTCGTGGTGGACAAGTACGGCCACGTCTACACCGCCCATACCGGCGGCGTTTCCCATTTCTCGCTGCGATCCTGGGAAAAGATCCACTTCCGAAACCAGCTCGTGCAGGGGCTTTCGCTCGACGATGACGGGCGCCTTTGGATAGCCACTTCCGAAGGCGCGTGGAAGTTTACCCCGGCCCACACCACTCCCAAGGGCCGGCGCTTCGAGGAAGAAAACCAGACGACGGGCAGTGAAAGCCCGGAAACGCAGGGAGGGGACTGGATTCATTTTCACACCGGCAATGGTTTAACCAACAACAACGTGATCGGGGTTCAGACCCAGGGCGGCGACGTCTGGTTCCTGACCAATGCAGGCGTGGAGCGCTATCACAACGCCAAGGCCCAGGTCGGATTCTTCTATGAAAACCTCCTGCCGGTCCTGAACCTTCAGGATCTCTACCACGCTTTCCTGGGTGCCACCTTCCCCATCGAAGAATGGGGGACAGTGGGAGGATTCGTGAACTTCGTCTCGTTCGGCCAGAACCTCTCCACCGCCTCCACGGGGAACACCCAGTCCACCTACGACGCCTATGAATTGGTGGCGGCCCTCACCTACGCCACCCGGATCAACAAGGACGCGGGCATCGGCGTCAACATCAAATTCATCTACTCGGCGCTGAGCGAGGGCGTGACGACCAGCGGCGCCGTTACCAACGGCATCGCGGCGAGCTACGCCGTGGACCTCGGCTTCCTTGAGAAGAACCTCTTCAGCCTGCCGGGGCTGTCCTTAGGGTTCGTCATGCAGAACATCGGACCCGCCGTGTTTTACGTGGATCAGGCCCAGTCCGATCCGATTCCCTTTACCTGGAGGCTGGGACTGGCCTACGAACTCATCCACACGGCCAACCACAAGCTCACGGTGGAAGCCGACGCCAACCGGGAAGCCTTTTACCGCTACGGCAACGAGGCCGCGCCCGTTTGGATAGGGGCCTGGAAGGAAATCGTCGATCCCAGCGGCACGAGCAATCTCGACCTTGAGCAGACGCTGAACGAAAATCTGCGGCGCACCGTGTACAACACGGGCGCGGAATATGTCTACGCCAACGTGGTGGCGCTGCGCGCCGGATACCTGTACGACGACGAAGGCCAGCGCTATGAGCTCGACCTGGGGCTCGGCTTCATGCTCTCGGACATCCTTCAAATCGACGGGGCTTTCATCAAATCGTTTGACGGCGGCATCCGCAACGGCCAAGAACGCTACAGCATGATTCTGCATTTCTAATCGCGCGTTCGTTTCTTGTTCTCCTGAACACTCCTTCTCTCTCTTCTGAATCCCCCCCAAAAATCTTCCTGTTGAGGGGAAGGGCGCCTCTGGTTAAAACAAAGGCAAAGTTTTTTTGCCACCTTGCAACCTGAATACCTCCAGTTGTTATCTTCCTGCCCAGCCACCACAAGATATTGGATAGGAGGTCGCGTTGAAAAACATCACCAAACAGGATCTTATCCACGAAGCATCCCTGTCCAGCGGGCGACCCCAAACGGAGACCCGCGCCGTGGCAGAACAGTTCATGAAGGTTATTCTGGAAATGTTGTACGAGGAAAAGACCATAGAAATCCGCGGGTTTGGGACGTTCTATTCCAAGGAGCGCAAGCCGCGGCCGGCGCGCAATCCCCGCACCGGCGAAATCTGCCCCTTGGATCGCCGGCGCGTGGCCTTATTCCGTTTCTCTCCCGAAGTGCGGGAGCATATTCATGAAATGCCGGAGCTCCGGGAGGCTTTGGCCGCTGAAGCCGCCAAATTTATGGCTTCCAAAGAAAAGTTCACCGAAATGCAGTCCTTGGTTTAGAAGGCCGCAAGCGGCGACTCTTTCGCACTTGGCTTCAACTTCGGCTCCTTAAAATCGGCAGATCCCCTGCCGATTTTTTTACGCGTTTTTTGGGTGTTTTTATCCCGCTTCAGGGGTAGATTCCCGTCATTTCAACCCGGGAAATCGATTAGTAATATATATCAATTAATAATCATTAAAGTCTATTTTTGAGTTTTTATGTGACATTTTTTGAGACTATTTGTGACATCCGTTCTTTCTTGATCGCTCCCTGACGCGTTTTTGATTGACGCGGACCCTCTGGGTCGGTATCCTTCTGGCCATGGTAAACATGCCGTTCACACATTCAGAACCCTAAAGGAGTAAACCATGACCAAGCTCAACAAAATCACCGCTCTTGCCCCCCTAGCCGTCATGGCCTTAGGGATGACCTTCACGGGTTGCATGGAGCAGAGCAATAGCCCCTCTTCGGCCGCCGCCGGCCAGCCCGCCACCATCAGCATGCGCGTGGGACTGGACCCGGTTCAATCCTTGGGCAAGGCTTCCCTCATCACCCTCAAGGCCCTTATCCTGCAGCTGTCCTCCAACACGGGTGACACCATCCGGGACACCCTCACCACCTCCACCACCCCCGGCATCCTGGGGCTCTCCACCGCTCCCCAGACCGTCAGCAAGAACTACACGCTGAAGCCCCTGCGCAGCTGGAAGGTCATCGCCAAGACCTGGGACCTTAACGACTCCGTCATCCACATCGACACGGTCAACACCGGCGTGGTCAACGACGGGGACACGGCGCACATCAACGTGAGCCTTTCCTCCCGCTTCACCATGTACCAGGCCCAGTTCATGATCCCCGACAGCATCTCCTCCTCGGTCTCGGGGACGGTGAAGCAGGTGGTGAACATCAACCGCCTGGAGCTGATGATTGACGGCGTGGACAAGAAGGACTCGACGGTGAGCCCGGGCCCGTACTACACGAAGCTTGTGAACGCGGTGATTGGCTACGACTACGTTCCGGTGGGCAACCACACGGTTCAGCTCTTCGCCTACGGCGTCATGTACGCCTGGCCCACCGCCAGCCCTCTGTACTCCAGCTCTATCACGAACATCAACAACGTGCTGGCGGACAGCAACGCGACGCAGGGGGTCACGCTCAACTGGACGGGTCCCACCACCAACACGGGCGCCATGACGGCCATCATCGGCCAGGTCGGCACCGTGACCCTTAACGGCAGCCTCACCAACGTCGGCGTGGTCCCGTAATTTCCCCAAGACAAAAAAACTCGAATCCCAAGCACGACGAAGCACGAGATAGGCACCATGTTCAACCTCAAGAAAATCGCAGTTCCAGGTCCCGTCGCTATGATGGCCCTGGGGCTGCTCTTCGTGGGTTGCATGGAGCAGACCAGCAGCCCCGCTTCCGCCGACGCCGCCGGTCAGCCCGCCACCATCAGCATGCGCATGGGACTGGATCCGGTCCAATCCTTGGGCAAAGCATCTTTGATTACCCTCAAGGCCCTTATCCTGCAATTCACCTCCAACACGGGGGACACCATCCGGGACACCCTCACCACCTCGACCACCCCCGGCATCCTGGGGCTCTCCACCGCTCCCCAGACCGTCAGCAAGAACTACACGCTGAAGCCCCTGCGCAGCTGGAAGATCATCGCCAAGACCTGGGACCTCAACGACTCCGTCATCCACATCGACACGGTCAACACCGGCGTGGTCAACGACGGGGACACGGCGCACGTCAACATCAGCCTCTCCTCCCGCTTTTCCATGTACCAGGCCCAGTTCATGATCCCCGACAGCATCTCCTCCTCGGTGGCGGGGACGGTGAAGCAGGTGGTGAACATCAACCGCCTGGAACTGATGATAGACGGAGTGGACAAAAAGGACTCGACGGTGAGCCCGGGCCCGTACTACACGAAGCTTGCGAACGCGGTGCTCGAATACGACTACGTTCCGGTGGGCAACCACACGGTGCAGCTCCTGGCCTACGGCGTCATGTACGCCTGGCCCACCAGCAGCCCTCTGTACACCAGTTCGGTAACTCCCATCAACAACGTGCTCGCCGACAGCAACGCGACCGCGCCCATTACGCTTAACTGGACGGGCCCCACCACGGGAGTGGGTTCCATCACCGCCACCATCGGACAGGTCGGCACCGTCACCATCAACGCCACCCTTCCGGGGAGCGTGATTCCGTAATAGTTCGTTACGAAAGTTGAACTTAATTTCGGGTTTCAAGGACTGTTTGAGAGAATGTCTTAAATTTAAGCAGGGAGATTTAGTGTCTCCCTCCTTGACAGAAGAAGGCCATGCGTAAAATAAACGGTATCCTGATCCTTTCGCTGGCTTTGCTGGTTTCCTGTATTTTTGACTCAGGAGACGACAGCGGCGGATCTTCTCCGGGCAGTCAGGTCGGCTTTGTCAAACTTCAGATAAGGCTCAGCAGTCCCGGGAATGCCTTGCTCAAGATTGCGAGCACGCCCAACACCGACACCACTTTTAGCCTGGACACGGTGAAAATAATCCTGACAGCCGCCGGAACCGCCACTCAGGTTTACTCCTACCCCGTCAGCGGCCTCGCGGACACCGGGAACGTCAACTTTGGCACCGAAATCTATTCCCTGGCGGCCCTCCGAAACTGGCAGGCAAAAATCCTGGCCATCGACACCACCCTGAATCCATCCGCCAGCGACACGGTGAATCTGGATTCGGTGAGCTTCATCGTCTACGCGGCCGATACCACCACCGTTTCGAAGACGGTGAATGCGAATTACTCCGTCCTTAAGGTGCAGTTCTTCTCCAACAGCCCCGACTCCATCATGAACGGCGTGAAGTACATCCGGCTTCGGGTGGACGGTTTTACGCGGGATTCGCTGGCTTTGGGAGCAACGCTCAACGACGTGCAGTTCCCGGTCAGCGCGACCACAGGCTTCGCCGTGGGATCCGGGGGCCGGATGCTGACCACCACCAATAGCGGGGCAACCTGGTCGGTTATGACGACGAGCCCCACGGGCAATTATCTGAACTCGGTCTCCTTTGTCGACAACAATAACGGCTGGATTGTGGGCAACAACGGGGTCATCTACAACACGACCAACGGAGGGTCCTCCTGGACGGCCCAAAGCAGCGGAACCGCGGAAAACCTTAACCAGGTTCACGCGGTGGATCTCAACAACGTTTACGCGTTTGGAAGCTCTGGAAGCATCCTGAAAACCCAAAACGGGGGCGCCACCTGGAACTCCATGAAAAGCGGCTGGAACGCCCTTAGCAGCGGCACTACAAACAATCTGAATGCGACGGATTTCGCGGACACGCTGAACGGCTTCGCAGCGGGCAACGCGGGAACCTTGCTGCAGACCACCAACGGGGGGACCAGCTGGTCCACGCTCACAAGCGGCACCACAAATAACCTGAATGGTATGGTTGATCTTACTCCGACCAGCGCCTACGCCGTGGGAGCCGCGGGCACCGTCCTCAACACCACCAACGGTTCCTCCTGGAGCGCCCAGGCCAGCGGCGTATCCCCTAACCTTAACGGCGTCAGCTTCCTCAACGCCACCAACGGCGTCGCCGTCGGCGATTCCGAATCCATCATCCGCACCACCAACGGAACCTCTTGGAACTCCCTCTCCAGCGGATGGTTCTCCGCTCCCAGCGGAGTCACCACTTTGCTTAACGACGTCGCGTTTCCCAATGCCTCCGACGGATGGGCCGTCGGAAACGGCGGAACCATCCTCGCCTCCACCACCGGCGGAGCCAACTGGGCTGCGCAGGCCAGCGGAACCTCGAACAACCTGAACTCGGACGCGTTCGTGACCGCGACCAACGGCTATGCCGTCGGTGCCGCAGGAACGGTCCTCAACACCAACGGTTCCTCCTGGAGCGCCCAGGCCAGCGGCGTAACCCCCAACCTCAACGCCGTCAGCTTCTTTAGCGCCACCAATGGCGTGGCCGTCGGCGATTCCGAATCCATCATCCGCACCACCAACGGCACTTCCTGGAACTCCCTCTCCAGCGGATGGTTCTCCGCTCCCAGCGGAGTCACCACTTTGCTTAACGACATCGCGTTTCCCAACGCCTCCGACGGATGGGCCGTCGGAAACGGCGGAACCATCCTCGCCTCCACCACCGGCGGAGCTAGCTGGACCGCGCAGGCCAGCGGAACCAGCAATAACCTCTATGCGGCCGCTCCCCTTTCTTCCACCAGCGCCTATGCTGTGGGGGCCGGCGGCACCGTCCTCAACACCACCAACGGTTCCTCCTGGAGCGCCCAGGCCAGCGGCGTATCCCCTAACCTTAACGGCGTCAGCTTCCTCAACGCCACCAACGGCGTCGCCGTCGGCGATTCCGAATCCATCATCCGCACCACCAACGGAACCTCTTGGAACTCCCTCTCCAGCGGATGGTTCTCCGCTCCCAGCGGAGTCACCACTTTGCTTAACGACGTCGCGTTTCCCAATGCCTCCGACGGATGGGCCGTCGGAAACGGCGGAACCATCCTCGCCTCCACCACCGGCGGAGCCAACTGGGCTGCGCAGGCCAGCGGAACCTCGAACAACCTGAACTCGGACGCGTTCGTGACCGCGACCAACGGCTATGCCGTCGGTGCCGCAGGAACGGTCCTCAACACCAACGGTTCCTCCTGGAGCGCCCAGGCCAGCGGCGTAACCCCCAACCTCAACGCCGTCAGCTTCTTTAGCGCCACCAATGGCGTGGCCGTCGGCGATTCCGAATCCATCATCCGCACCACCAACGGCACTTCCTGGAACTCCCTCTCCAGCGGATGGTTCTCCGCTCCCAGCGGAGTCACCACTTTGCTTAACGACATCGCGTTTCCCAACGCCTCCGACGGATGGGCCGTCGGAAACGGCGGAAC
>Ga0206831_1231_pt1 | contig 12764 bp, 11 predicted proteins | sample Alteio_BWOrgCont_73_FD_152876 | JGI IMG/M metagenome (GOLD analysis project Ga0206831, IMG submission 152876) | Enriched cells from forest soil in Barre Woods Harvard Forest LTER site, Petersham, Massachusetts, United States -... | ecosystem: Environmental > Terrestrial > Soil > Temperate forest >...
TACCATGGCCCGTAATTTTCACGCGGATGATTTGATCCGTTTTCTGAACAAAAGCCCCTCTCCTTACCACGCCGTGGAAGAGGCGGCTCGCCGTTTGTCTGAAACCGGTGTCGTCATCTTAGAAGAAGCCTCTTCCTGGTCCCTGGCTCCCGGAATGAGCGCCTATGTCATTCGCGGAAGCGGATCCTTGGTCGCGGTGCGCGTTCCCAAGGAATTTTCGCCTGCAGAGCCCTTGCCTTTTCACATCGTGGCGGCTCACACGGACAGCCCGGGATTGCGCCTAAAGCCGCGTCCCCAACCCGCCGCCTACGATTATCGGCAATGGGGCGTGGAAATCTACGGCGGGGCGCTGTACAACTCCTGGCTTGACCGCGATCTGGGCATTGCAGGTCGAGTGTGCCGCATCGGAGCAGATTCTCCGAAGGAAAGGCGCATTCGTCTGGAAGAGCATCCCCTTCGCATCCCGCAACTGGCCATCCATCTCGATCGAACGGTCAATGAACAAGGACTGGTGCTGAATCCCCAAAAGCATTTGGTGCCCATCCTGGGACAGCTCGGCGGAAACACGCTGGAATCCATTCTGGGAGCCGCCACCGAAACGCCCTTCTCCGAGCTCGCCTTCGATCTGTGCCTGTATGATCGGACCCCCGCATGCTACGGAGGAACCGACGACGCTTTCATCTACTCTGGACGGCTCGATAATCTTGCCATGTGTCACGCCGCCCTTGCCGCCTTTTTGGAGGCCCCGTGTGAAAAGGCCATTCAGGTCATCGCCCTTTTCGATCACGAGGAAGTCGGCAGCGTCTCGGCGCACGGAGCCGAATCCAATTTCCTGCCGTCCTTCCTCGAACGGGTGGGAACCGCATTGGGGCTGGACAGGGAAACCTGGCTCAGCCTTTTGCCCAGGTCTTTCCTGATTTCGGCGGACATGGCGCACGGACTCCACCCCAATTATCCGGACAAGCATGAGCCGGATCATTTCCCGCTTTTGAACAAGGGCGTGGTGCTCAAGGCAAACGCAGGATTGCGCTATGCGAGCGACGGCTTTAGCGCCGCGCGCTTCCTGGGCTGGGCTCAGCGCGCGGGAGTGGAGACGCAGCGTTTTCTGAGCCGCGCCGATCTTAGCTGCGGCAGCACCGTGGGGCCCGGCCTCAGCGCCCAGTTGGGCGTCCCGACCGTGGACGCCGGCACGTCGATGCTTTCCATGCACAGCGCGCGCGAGATGTGCGGCAGCGAGGATCCGGGGTTCATGGTAGCCCTTTTGCGGGAATTCCTGCGGGGTTAATCCCCCCGATACTCACACCGCGCCGTGCACGTTTCGTGAAGCACGACTGCGGTGAGTCCGGGCAGAACCGGCTTTAATTTCCCCCAAATCCAGCCGCAAATCACTTCGGAAGTTGGATTTTCCAGCCCCGCCACGTCCTGATTCAGGTAATGGTGATCCAGGACGTCCTGCAGGGGGCGGCAGGCCGCGGATATGTCCGCGAAATCCATCACGAAACCCGTAACCGGATCGACCTCGCCGCTCACCTGTATTTCGCAACGGAAACTATGCCCGTGGATGCGGCCGCATTTATGCCCCGCGGGAACATGGGGCAGAAAATGCGCGGCTTCGAAAACAAAAGCCTTGATCACGGTGGATTTCATGCGCGGGAAATGTGCAAAAGCGCCCGCGCCGCGGCCAGTGCCCCGGGGATATGGAGCCTGTGCTCTGGAAACAAGAGCGGATTTTTCAGAGCATGCCGGAATTAAGGAGGTTCGGACCGTTACCTTTGGCACCATGAAATCCGGCCCGGACATCCTGCTGTACATCGAGTACCACAAGTATCTGCAGGATGCTTATCAGCATCGGAAGTCCCAAGATAAGAAGTTCTCCCACCGTTTCATCAACCAAAAGGTGGGTATCCGCTCCTCGGGGTGGTTCGCGGACGTTCTCGCCAAGCGTCAAAAGCTCAAGCCGCATCAGGCCGCCGCATTCGCCGCGATTTTCAAACTCACACCCAAGGAGCGGGAATTCCTGCGGGTCCTCATCGAAATCGAACGGGCCTCTTCTTCCGAAGATCGGGCCGTGGCCTACGAAAAGTGGTTTCACCTGAAAGATCTGCGGCAGGAAAAAGTCACCCGCGACAAGTTCAAATACTTCGAACATTGGTATTATCCGGCGCTGCGTGAATTGCTGACCTTGAACGCGTGCCATGGAGATTACGCGTTCCTCGCCGCCCAGCTAAGCCCTTCCATCCGTCCGCGCCAAGCCAAGCAGACCGTGGAAGCCTTGATGCGCATGGGAATGTTTCTGCCGGGCTCCGGAAAAAATCTTCCCACCCTCGTCAAGGACAATACCCCGAAAACCTACCACTGGCGAAAACTTCTGAAGTCCTACATGGAGCTTTCCTTGCCCGCCCTGCAGCGGTTCGGCAAGGAAGAGCGCGACTTTTCCGCATTAACCTTGACCCTTTCGCCCGAAGGTCTTAAGAAAGCCGGCGAGGAAATTGCCGCGCTGCGCGGACGATTGCTGATGATATCCGATCAGGATTTGGAAAAAAACCGGGTCTACCAGTGCCTTTTCCAGGTGTTCCCCCTTTCCCATCCTCAAGAAATATCCCGTGAGCCTCGCTAAAAAGTTTTTCTCGCGGCTGCCCATCCTGGCCGCCGCCCTGATATGCGCCTGCCAGCTCGGAAGCGACGGGGGCACGGAAATTCCCAATGAGGTTACGGGAAGCCTTTATATGCCGAACGGACAACCCGCCGTCAATGCCGAAGTAATCTTGTACCCCGTAAATTATGTGCCCGGCAACCTGGATTCGGCCGGGATCCCCGTCATTGTTTCGACCGACGATTCCGGGAAATTTTTCCTGCCTAAAGTGGCGAGCGGAGAGTACAACATCCTGAGTCAGATTACGATGTCCTTTGGCAAGACCGCCAAGCTGTCCAAGGCTTCCCAGGCGTCAGGTGCATCCGCGCTCCAAAATGCCAGCTTTGTCCTTCTTGCGTTTTCAGACTCCCTGTTCATTTCGGGCGCCCCGCAAGAGCTCCCTCCCGATACCTTGAGGGCTCCCGGCTCTCTGACCGGAAAAGTTGAGCTGCAACTGCAAGACGACCCCAGGGCCGCTGTGGTGCAAGTATTGGGGACCGACTACTACACCAACGTGGATTCCACAGGCAACTTCACCCTGAACAACCTCCCGCAGGGAACTTATGAACTGCAGGTTACGCCCTACCTACCAAACTATATCCCGCTCTTTCAGGATGTTACCATCGTTTCCGGAAAAGCGGATACGTTACCGTTGCCCTTGGTGCCCTTTTACTCTGGTATTCCAGTGGTGACGGGACTGACGGCCCAAGCCCGGACAGACGGTACTGTTCTTTTACACTGGAACCGGATGTCTTACAGCCCCTTGCAGTCCTATCTGATTTTCCGGGACACGGCAGGCACTCTCGTTCCGGGATCCTTCCTGCTAGGCGGAACCTCCGACACGAGCTTCGTGGATACGGTTTATAAAAACTTTCGCTATCCCTTCGGAGACACCTCGACTCATACCTTCGAATACCGGGTAAGAATCCAAAATCCATCGAACAATCTCGGGCCGCTCTGGAACCCCGTCACCGTCACTGTCACCCCCCCGATGGTCTCTTCCGGCCGTTGGCATTTGGCCCAGGCGCAGGCGCCTTTTCAGGCCCGCAGTTCCGCCAACGCGGTGGTTTTTCAGAATGCGCTATGGGTCATCGGCGGACAATCCGGTGATTCTATCCTGCAAGATGCCTGGTCCTCTGCGGACGGCGTAACCTGGAGCAAAATGACGGATTCACTACCCATTCCCACTTCGGTGATCCCCTTGAGCGCGGTGGTGTTTCAAAACAAGCTTTGGATCATGGGGATGAACAATTATGCGAATTTCCTGTGGAATTCCGCGGATGGAGTGCATTGGTCCAGTGTCACGGATACCGAAAGCTTCTCCCCGCTCCTCTGGCCGGTGCTTTTGCATTTTCAGAATCAACTTTGGGTGGCAGGGGGATTTAGCCTCTTTTCGTTTCTACCGGGTCCATTCTCAACCACGAATCTTGCCATCAATCCGATACAGCTCGCTCTATCCAGCCTAGATGGCGTGAATTGGAACGGGGTTAAATATTCCTCGCTGGACTCGACATCTCTTCCCTCCGTGGGCACGGATAGCGGAACCGCTGGCGTTGTCTGCTTTAAGAATAAAATGTGGGTGGTGGGGGGCAAGAGCCCGTTCAACGTGGTGGGCGCCCCCCTCAACTCGGCGGTCAGCGAAGCGGTCCAGAATTCCTTGGACGGTCACTCATGGTCCACCGTCATCACCGACACCGCCTTTCTCCCTCGCTTTGATCACAGTCTCGCGGTTCATGATAGTGAACTGTGGGTGATAGGAGGGTACGTCACCCGCACCTTCACCTATTATTCTCTCGAGGTCGTTCAGACGGCCCTAGTCAACGATGTCTGGAATTCGGCGGACGGCCTGACCTGGAACGTTGTCGATACGCGAGCCCCCTTCTCGGCCCGCATCCATCCTGCGACCGTTTCATTTCAAGGCCGGCTCTGGGTCATCGGCGGCGAAAATGCGCAGGGTCCTTTAGGCGATATCTGGTATTTCGAATAATCCCTTCCCTAAAAAGGTCTGGATGACACGTAGGCTTCGCTACGTTGACGGCTCAAGTCTCGGGATTCAGCCGAATAAGCGCTTTAAAAAGCACTCTAAAACTCGGAACATTTTTCAGAGCATCGGTCCCTGAAATCGCAACTTGGAAGAATTTACCGCTCTAAGGGATAGAGCGTTCTAGCCCAATAACTGAAGACTTTTCAGCGCTCGGAATGAGATGCCGTTAAGAATTCCCCGAATTAGCGGAGAAATCTACTGCAAGGAAAAGAACGGAGCGACAGGGTGAGGCCACGCTCAATGAGCGGTCTAAGCCACTCCCAAAGCCCTGAGTCCCTGTACTGTAATCACGGCGAGCAGATAGGCTCCCCCTGTGAACAGGGTCAATTGAATGATCGCGGGCTTCCAGGAGCCGAATTCCTTGCGGGCCACCGCGACGGTGGAAAGACACTGCAAGGCGATCATGAAAAAAACGATCATCCCCACGCACGTGGAGGGCGTGAAAATCAGTTTGCCGGTGTCCTCAAAACGCAGGTCGTGCATGCGGCTGAGCAGTTTGCCGGACAGGCCCGCGTCATTTTGAGTTTCCTGGACGCGATACACCAGCGCAAGCGAACTCACGAACACCTCGCGTGCGGCGAACCCGCAAATCATGGCAACCCCGCCCCGCCAGTCCAGCCCAAGGGGCCGGGTCATGGGCTCTATGACATGCCCGATGGAAGCGGCATAGGAATGGGATACGGTGATGTATTCGCTGGACTCCCCCACCTGCATCGATTTGGGCGGCGTGGGCGTATGGGTCAGCACCCACAGTCCCAAAGAAATCACGACGATGGCCGGCCCCGCCTTGCGGATGTACTGGGCCGTTTTATGCCAAGCCGAAATCACGACCACGCGCGGCACCGGCCTTCGCAAAGCGGGAAGTTCCAGCATGAAACCCGAAGTCCCGCGGCTTTTCATCCTGGCAAAACGGCTGATGACGGTGGACACGATGGCGCCAAGGATGATTCCCATCATGTACAGGCCGGTCAAGGCCAGCCCGCCAAGCCAAGGCTTGTTCTTGGGGATGAGGAAGGCGAGCAACAAGGCATACACGGGCAGGCGCGCGCTGCAGCTCATCAGCGGAATGATGAAGATGGTAAGCCGCCGTTCGAAGCGGTTCGAGATGGTGCGCGCCGCCATCATGCCCGGAATGGCGCAGGCATATCCCGAAAGCAAAGGCACGAAGGATTTTCCATTGAGCCCGATTTTGGACAGCGGACGATCCACCAAGGCCGCTCCGCGCGCGAGGTACCCCGAGTCCTCCAGGTAACCCATGCAAAGAAACAGAATGGCGATTTGCGGCAGGAAAACCGACACAGCGCCGATGCCGCCCAAAATCCCGTCGGCGAACAGATCGGTCAGCCAGGAATCCGGAAGCAATTGCTTCGTTCCTGCCACCATGTGGCCGAACAGGAAATCGATTCCGTTCATCAGCGGCGTCGCCATCCAGAAAATCGCGGTAAAAATGGCGCACATTGAAAGCAAAAAGATGAGGAGTCCCCAAAAGGGATGCAGCAGAATCCCGTCCGCCCCAGCGGTGCGCGCATAAGTAGAGGATCGAGAATCGCGAGAGGCCGCCGTTTCCTTGGAACCTTCCGGCGAAAAGGGACGTAGCGCCAGCTGTTCCACCTGATCCAAGGTTTGAAAAAGGGTCGCGATATGCGCTTCGTCCAGATGGGACGCGAAATGTTCGTATTGACTTGGCGAGGGGCGCGGGCTGTCCTGCGCCTCGGAATAAACGCTCCGCAGCGCCCGCGACAAAGCCTCCAGGTGATCCGATTTCCTGGGATCCATGCTGATGACCGGGCAATCCAGCAACTCCGACAAACGCGCTTCGTCCACCCGCAAACCCTTGCGGCGCAACAAGTCCTCCATCGTCACAACCAGCACCAGCGGAAACCCCAATTGCTGCAGTTGCCGGAACAGATAAAGGTGACGGGAAAGCTGATTCGCATCCGCGACGACCAGCACGACATCCGGCTGGAACGCCTCCTTAAAGAGGGCGTCCACGGTCACCTTCTCATCTGGAGAAGATGGAACCAGACTGGTCAATCCGGGCGTATCCATCACCCGGCAGGAAAAATTCGGCAGATGGCGCGAGGCGCCCAGCGTGTATTCCACCGTGGCCCCGGGATAATTCACCGTATTGTAATGCGAGCCGGTCAGGGCGTTGAAGAGCGTTGTCTTGCCAGAATTGGCGGAGCCCACCAAGGCCAATAAAGGTGGAGAGCCGGGCGCATCCAACACCACGGCCCTTTCGGGGCCACCTTGGGAGGAGGAATTTGTTTTCATGGAATCCTCGGCTTTATAGCCGGATGCACACGCTGCGCGCTTCGTTCTTCCGCAAAGCGATGGAGGTTCCGCGCAGGGAATACACGAGGGGATCCCGGAAGGGGGTGGCCATCAGGAAACGGACCCGGCTGCCGATGACGAATCCGGCTTCCAGTAAGCGGCGACGGGAGGTTTTCTCGCCGTCAATGCCCGTGACAACGCCTTCCTGGAAAGGCTCGAGCTTATCCAACGTGGTCAGGGTTTCGCCTAAAACCGCTTCCTTGGGAATGTCCTGTACCGGCCTTATCATGATGACCCCAAAGTAAACACTGAGCCCTTTCAAATCAAGACTAAGTCTCAATCTTTAATCCAGTCGGTTACCTTCAAAAAAAGACTCCCCCACCCTTGACGAGACAAAAAGGCAATGTTATATCTTGCATATAGGAATCATATGTTATGATCTCGATGCGCACCAAATATGCCCTGAAGGCCTTGATTTACTTGGCGAAATCCAAGGAGAAGGGTCCCGTTTTGATCGCCGAGATCGCGGACTCGCAGAAATTGCCCCGGAAATTCTTGGAGCAAATCCTTTTGGAGCTCAAGAACCTGCGGATTCTTAAGAGCAAGCAGGGGAAAAATGGCGGTTACTATCTGGGCCAGGACCCCAAGAAAATAGCCGTGGGGAAAATCGTGAGAATTTTTAATGGCCCGCTGGCCTTGGTTCCCTGTGTCAGCGCCAGCGCCTTCGAAAAATGCGGGGAATGCCTGGATTTTCAAAACTGCGGCATCCGTCGCATCATGAAAAAGGTGCGGGATATCACCGCGGAGATACTGGACGGAACCACTCTCGATACCTTGGTGGCCATGGAGGCCTCGGAATCGGACGAGGCTGCCCTGATGTACTCCATCTAATTTTTTGACATAAACCCTATTAACTCTATAGGAAAACATGGATAACTTGAAAAAAATTCAGCCGGACTCAAGCAGGGAATGGAAGTTGTCCGACTTGGGTCCTGTGCTCGACGCCCTGCGCGGCATGCGATTCGGGTCCGTCGAAGTTTTCGTTCAGGATTTTCGCTTGGTGCAAATCGACCGCAAAGAAAAAATCAGGTCTTTCAACAAATGACGACTTCCTTTCAACGTGCCCACCGGATCTCCGGAGGCGACGCCCTTCGAGGCAAACCCACCAAAAAATCATCGGGAATTGATCGGAATACCGAAGATTCCCTTTCAAAGGAGCTCAACATGTTTTCAATCTCAAAACCCAGGGGGTACCTCGGCTCTGCCATGATCCTCGCCTTCCTGCTCGCCAACGTCACGCCCTCACGGGCACAGCCGACGGACAGTTCCGCCGCTGATACGTCCACGCCCACTTTGCAGGATTTGGATCAAAAAATCCGCATCCTGCAACGGCAGTTGGAACTCAGGGACGCGGACGATCAAGATAAAGCCGCCACGACGCCGACTCTATCGACCGGCCCGGACGGCTTCATCTTAAGATCGGCGGATGGCAACTACAGCTTTAGAACGGGAGTGCTGCTCCAGGCCGACTATCGCGGTTTCATCGGGGACACCAACTACAACGATGTCAAGAAATATTCGGCCGACAGTTCCTACACCGATCCCAACGGCTATCTCAAACACTTTCCCAAATTGGAGAGCGCCTTTCTCCTGCGACGATTGAGGCCCACTTGGAATGCCACGCTTTGGAGGTATTACAACTTCGTCTTGACGCCCGATTTCGCCGGCGGCACGTTGGCGGTGCTGGACGCTTATGGTGAAGTGAACTACTGGTCTGCCCTCAGGCTGCGGGTCGGCAAGTTCGTCCCCCTCGTTGGATTGGAAAGGCTGCAGTCCTCCGCGGACAATAATTTCGTGGAATACAATTTCCCCATTCTGCTCACCGTGCAGCGCGACATAGGCGCCCAAATTTCCGGAAATTTTTGGAATCAATCCATCAGCTACGCCGCCGGCGTGTTCAACGGGGCTGCGGACGGAGCGAATAAGGATATCGACAGCACGGCCGATAAGACGTTGGCCGGGCGGATTTTCCTCAAGCCCTTTGCAAACACGGGTCTTGATTTCCTTAGCGGGTTGGGTTTGGGTATCGCAGGTTCTTGGGGTTCCGTATGGGGGGACAGTGTAAACAGCGAGCTTGCCGCGTACAAGACCTCGGGGCAGAACACCTTCTTCTCCTACCGGCATAACGCGGTGGATGCCGGTTCCGTGCGTGCGGCGGGGAACCATTACCGCGTCAACCCGGAAGCATACTGGTACGCGGGACCCTTCAGCCTGTTCGGGGAATACGTCCTATCCGCGCAAAAGGTGTCGACCAGCAAGCCGGTTCACGACACCGTCGCGGCGGACAAAGACTACATCGAGGACAATGCCGCGACTCTTGCGAACCAAGCCTGGGGCGTTTCCGCTTCCTGGGTCGTCACCGGCGAGGCGACCTCCTTTAAGAGCGTCACACCCCGGCACAACCTGTCTCCGGACGGTTCCGGACTTGGCGCCATCGAATTGGTCGTCCGCACCGGACAGTTCATCGCGGATCCCAAAACCTTCCCGATCTACGCCGATACTTTGGCGAGCGCCCGGAAAGCCACATCCTTCGGAGGCGGAGTGAACTGGTACGCATCCCGCAACGTCAAGTGGGTGTTCGACTACGAATACACCCAGTTCGAACAGGGAGCGAAGAATTGGGCGGGTGCCGTCAAGGATAGAGACGCCGAGCAAGTGGCCACCGCCCGCGTGCAACTCAATTTTTAAAACAGAAAACAATAAGGAGCCCGCATGAAAAACCTTCTTCAAAAAAAATCCGTGAAAAGCCTGATACTCGGCCTAGCCCTGGCGGCAATTCCCGCCAGAGCCGAAACCGTAAACCTGCTCAACGTGTCCTACGATCCGACCCGTGAGCTGTATGAGGATTACAACGCCGTGTTCGCCAAATACTGGAAGGGCAAGACCGGACAGGACGTGACCGTTTCGCAATCGAACGGAGGTTCGGGCAAGCAAGCCCGAGCCGTCATCGACGGGCTGGACGCCGACGTGGTCACCCTCGCGCTGGCCTACGATATCGACGCCATCGCCGAAAAAGCTCAGTTGCTGCCCCCGAACTGGCAGTCGCTGCTTCCCGATAATAGCACGCCCTACACCTCCACCATCGTCTTTCTGGTGCGCAAGGGAAATCCCAAGCATATCCAGGACTGGGCGGATCTCGTGAAACCCGGCATCTCCGTCATCACGCCCAATCCCAAGACTTCGGGCGGAGCGCGCTGGGCCTATCTTGCGGCCTGGGGCTACGCCCTCAAGCAGAACGGCGGGGATTCCGCCAAGGCCCGCGCTTACGTTTCGCAGTTGTACCAGCACGTGCCTGTGCTCGACGCGGGCTCTCGCGGCGCAACGACCACCTTCGTGCAGCGCCGCATTGGGGACGTGCTTCTCGCCTGGGAAAACGAAGCCCTGCTCGCCAAGAAGGAGCTGGGCCCGGATCAAGTGGAGATCGTAATACCCTCCATCAGCATCCTGGCCGAACCTCCGGTGGCGGTGGTGAACAAAGTGGCGGCCAAGCACGGCACATCGACGGTCGCGAAGGCTTACTTGGAATATTTGTATTCGGACAAAGGCCAGGAGGTGGTCGCGCGAAATTTTTACCGCCCGATATCAAAAACCGTGGCGGATAAATATTCGTGGCTCTTTCCCAAGGTGAACCTCTTCACCCTCAAGGACGTGTTCGGCAGCTGGCAGAAGGCCCAGCAAATTCACTTCTCCGATCACGGCATATTCGACCAAATCACCAAGGAAAACAAATAATTCACGGACGCGGTGGCGGTTTGAAAAGAACCCGGCTTCCGGCAAGCTTTGCCGGTCTCTTCCGGATTCAGACATCGCCACCGCGATTTTTCGAAGGTTGATCTTTTTACCATTGACGCGGTGTTCAAATGCGACGTTCCACAGCCAGCAAAAATTCCGGGGAACCCACCTTGATGATCCTTTTTAGCGCTCGGTCCCGAACGCTGGTTCTCACATGAACTCCGCGGTCCTGACAGAATCCCCGCCCGCCCAAAACCAAAGGCCGGAGAAAAGACGGAGGAAAACCGCCTCCGTCATTCCGGGCTTCGGGCTCACTTTGGGATACACGGTGCTCTATCTGAGCCTTATCGTCCTCATTCCCCTGTCCGCCGCCTTCTTCAAAGCTTCCCTGCTTACCTGGGCCCAGTTTCGCGACATCTTCACCGATCCCGAAGTTCTGCTGGCCTTCAAATTGACGTTCCTGTCCTCCATGGAAGCCGCCCTGGTCAACACGTTTTTCGGACTGCTGGTGGCTTGGGTTTTGGTCCGCTACCGGTTTCCGGGAAGGAGGCTACTCGATTCCATGGTGGACCTACCCTTCGCTTTGCCCACGGCGGTGGCGGGCATTGCCTTGACGGAGATCTATGCGTCCACCGGCTGGGTGGGATCATTTCTGGACCGCTTCGGCATCGAGGTCGCCTACACGCCCTTGGGCGTTATCGTGGCCCTCATTTTCATTGGACTGCCCTTCGTTGTGCGCACTTTGCAGCCCGTCATCGAAGATCTGGACTTGGAAGCCGAGGAAGCCGCCGCCTCCTTGGGGGCGAGCCGCTGGCAAACTTTTTCCAAGGTGATCTTCCCCACTTTGATACCCTCCCTTTTCACCGGCGCCTCGCTGGCCTTCGCGCGGGTTCTGGGTGAATACGGTTCGGTCATTTTCATCTCGGGCAACCTGCCCATGAAGACGGAAATAGTGCCCCTCATCATCGTCAACAAACTGGAGCAGTACGATTATCCCGGCGCCACCGCCATCGCCTGCGTCATGCTCCTCCTGTCCTTCTCCTTGTTGCTTTTCATCAACCTGCTGCAGAAATGGGTGGGAAGCAAGGCGCCCGTCCGATGAAACCGACCGCTCCGGCAATGCAGCCCGCTTCGAAGAAAAAAGGCGTTCAGGGTTCCATCACGGAACCCAAATGGTTCCAAGTGCTCCTCATCGCTTTGGCTGTCGGGTATCTGGTCTTTTTGCTGCTCCTGCCCCTGGCCGCCGTGTTCGTCAACGCCCTGCAAAAGGGCATCCAGGCTTACTTCCATTCCTTCGCGGATCCCTTTACGCTTTTCTCCATCCGGCTCACCCTGCTCATCGCCGTCATCGCCGTTCCGCTGAACTTGACCTTCGGAGTGGCGGCCGCCTGGGCCATCGCCAAATTCGAATTCTGGGGGAAAAATATTCTCACCACCCTCATCGATCTTCCCTTCGCCGTCTCCCCCGTCGTCGCCGGGCTTGTTTACGTCCTGGTCTTCGGCAAACAGGGATGGCTGGGACCCTGGCTTGAAGACCACAACATCAAAATGATTTTCGCGGTGCCGGGCATCGTGCTGGCCACTCTCTTCGTCACCTTTCCCATGGTGGCGCGCGAACTGATCCCCCTCATGCAGGAGCAGGGGAATCAGGAGGAGGAGGCCGCGTTGACGCTCGGCGCCAGCGGGTGGCAGACGTTCTGGCACGTAACCCTGCCCAACATCAAGTGGGGAATCCTGTATGGGGTCATCCTCACCAACGCGCGCGCCATGGGAGAGTTCGGCGCGGTGTCCGTGGTTTCCGGACACATCCGCGGCCAAACCACGACCCTCCCGCTGCAGGTGGAAATCCTCTACAACGACTACGACTACGTGCAGGCCTTTTCCGCCGCCTCCCTGTTGTGCTTCCTGGCGCTCCTGACCTTGGTGATCAAGTCCCTGGTGGAGAGCTACATGAAAAAAACCCGGCGCGAAGCCGCGACCGTGCAGACGCCGTGATCAAAGTCATTTAGCCGCATGATTCCC
>Ga0206831_1232_pt1 | contig 12753 bp, 9 predicted proteins | sample Alteio_BWOrgCont_73_FD_152876 | JGI IMG/M metagenome (GOLD analysis project Ga0206831, IMG submission 152876) | Enriched cells from forest soil in Barre Woods Harvard Forest LTER site, Petersham, Massachusetts, United States -... | ecosystem: Environmental > Terrestrial > Soil > Temperate forest > O...
GGTCACATGGCGGCCTCATAGCGCATGAAATGCTATACAGAAATTTGTTAACGGGTATTCGCGTGAAAGCACTTATATTATTGGATAGTTTTAATCTTTCCGATACACAAAAAGCATTAAGAAAAGAATACCATGAGGAATTTAAACAAGCCATTGTGGCTAAATCAGGTTTGGCTGAATTTGGGCAGTTAACGCTGGAAAAAATTTTATCAGTTGGCGATGTAGAGTTAGAAGCGACACTTGCCTATAAACCAGATGAATTTCGTCTTCCTGGTTATAGGGTGGTACTTCTCAAAGCCACTAAAGCTTTTCTGGGTTCTCAAGCGGCTCAGTATAAAAACTTTATCCATTTGTTAATCGAAGAGAAAAGCAATGGATGGGAGAGGGTTTATTCAGATATAGAAGTTTTAAATCAGAGTGCCGATCACTTTAGCTTGCTAAACGAAGAGGTGGCTGCTACCGCTGCCACGTTGAATGATCTGCTTTCACAGCCAGCAAAAAGCGAGGTATGCTGAAATGTTTGCTCTCGCTCCTTCATTTCTAACGAGAATATTAACCAGCTATACGGTTTCTAATTTTATTGATAGAGCCCTGTTAATTGTGTTCATGTGGTGGGTAACAGAATTGAACAGACCATCATTAGTGACTATTTTCTTAATCATCAGCCTGCTTCCGCATTTAATAAACTGTCCATTTTCCGGCAAAATTATTAAAAGATTTAACCCGGTTAAAGTGGTCTTGTTTTCGGATACAGTAAAATCTTTGGTTTTTCTTTGTTATGGAGTGTTTTTATTAACAAGCAATAGTGCGCCACATTTTATTGAATTGGTTGTATTAAGTTTTATTGCTAGCCTCGGTACAAGTTTATTTAACCCTGCCATGATGTCTTTGCCGGTTTATTTAAGTGATTGTGCCTTACGTCAGCAAAAGGTGAGCAGTTATTTATCCTTGTCATTCTCTTTATCTATTATTGGTGGGCCTTTGCTAGGAGCCTCCATGCTTAAATTAAATAATGGAGCAGCGATATTTCTTTTGGCTGGTTTCTTTTATTTTATAGCGGTAATTAATAATTATCATTTAAGAAACCAATGTGTCTTGCCTATTAAAGCTGCAGAAGAAAATCACACTCCCAAAAAATGGAGTGACTACAAAAACATTATTTTTTTATTGGTTTGCTTTTGTTGTATTAATTTGGTTTTCATGCCCATCCAAAATTTTATTCCTTTATACACAAAATTTATTTTACAAGGGGATGCGCATGTTTTTGCTTTGCTGGAAACAGCTTTAGGAGTGGGGTCAATTTTGGGAGCTTTATTGTTAATTAAATGGGGAATAAAAATAAAAAGTGGAATTTGGCTAATGCCACCTTTTTTATTAGCAGCTCTTGGGTATATGCTCTTTGCAATGGTCAATAATTTGCCAGGCGCTATGATCGCTTTAACATTACTCGGTGCGGCTCTTTCGGTAGGAAACATTCTTTCAATCAATTACTATCATTCGCGTTTAACGCCGGATTTTGTACCTCAAGTTATGGCAATGGTAAACACTATTTCATCTGCTGCAGGTCCTTTAGCGATGGGAGTTTGCGGGTTATTTATTCAATATTTTGGACTGACTAAAACAATGATGTTTTATTCTCTATGTATGATTCTGATTTCGGTTAATATTGCGTTTATCAAAGCATTAGAAACCAATAGGAGGAAAGCTTATGAAATGGCGTAATATTGCATTATTTATATTAGGGTTGCTGGTAGCAATAAACTCTTTTGCCGGTGTTGATCCCAGGCAAACGGATGCTTTAAACCATATTCCAGTCACCGTGAGTGGAAAAGTAGTCATTATGACGCTGCGTGAGGCAATGAATTATTTTAAGGTGCCTGCTGTAAGCCTTGCAGTAATAGAAAATAATAAATTAGCCTGGACTTATTCCACCGGTTATCTTTCACCTTCGAAACAACAGCCTATAAATAACAATACACTTTTTCAAGCCGGATCGTTATCCAAACCCGTTGCTGCTTTACTTGCTATAAAGTTATGTGATCAAAATATTCTGCCCTTGGATAAAGATGTTAATCCTCTGTTAAAAGGCTGGGAAATCACTAAACCTGCTAAATATAAAGATATGCCCGTCACTTTACGGGAGTTAGTCAGTATGTCTTCGGGATTAGATACCGGTGGTTATTTTGGTTATGCTCCTGGCGAAAAATTACCTACTCTAGTTCAATTGCTGAGTGGCAAACCACCTGCTGATAATCCCCCTGTTAAGTTAATTTATCAGCCCGGCTCACAATATTACTATTCCGGCGGTGGCTATGAAGTGATGGAATTATTAATTGACAGCGTCACTCAATCAAATTTTACCGATCTGGCGTATAAGGAAATATTATCTCCTCTGGCAATGGATCGCAGTACTTTTGTACAACCTTTGCCTGCAAAATTAACTGACAATGCCGTACTTGCCACCGATCAGGATGGTCATCCTTTTGATTACCCCTGGCGGGTTAACCCCGAACATGCTGCTGCTGGTCTCTGGACGACACCCACCGATCTCGCTAAATTTACTGTGGCGATTATTAAAGCCTATCAAGGTAGCCCGCACGCCATTATTTCAAGAGACTTAGCTAAACAAGTGCTCACTCAACAGACCAACACACCCTATGGGCTAGGCTTTGCAGTAGAAGGCGCAGGAAAAAAGCTGCACTTTATGAAAATGGGACAAAATGCGGGCTATCAGGGCTGGTTGGTTGGATTTCCCATTACAGGACAAGGTGCAGTCGTCATGACGAATTCAGATAATGGTCGTGAACTTGCACAGGATATTATTTATTCTCTTGCTAAAACTTACCGGTGGTCAACTGATGGAAAATTAAAAGATGCCTGGATGTTAGATCCGGGTGAGTCTTAATTTATTGCTTAATGTACAGGATGAATCGTGAAAAAATGGTTGTGGACAATTTTACTTATTTTGCTGATTATTATCGGTATAGCCTATGCTTTTATGCCGAAAGAAAACGCAGCGGCTACTTCTGTTGTCAAAACAGAAGCAGCACAGGTAATCGTTCAAAAGGCAGTGCAGGTATCTGTTCCGGAGAATGTTACAGCCATTGGCTCTATTTACTCTAAGCAAACCGTTAATATTAATCCGCAAATTTCTGGCCAAATCAAATCAATTGTATTTAAAGATGGGCAAGCAGTAAAAAAAGGACAAGTACTTTATCAACTGGATGATAGTTTTTATCAAGCCCAGTATGCAGCTGCCAAAGCCGATTTACAATTAGCGCATTTTACTTATGAACGTAATTTAATTTTAGTGAAGAAAAAAATAGTCTCTCAGCAAGCTTTTGATCAAGCGTTTGCTATCTATCAACATAACCAGGCTAAATTACAAGAAAGCGCGGTACAGTTAGCAGAAACTAAAATCAACGTTCCTTTTGATGGTGTCATAGGAGCAAGTCAGGTAAGTCTGGGTCAATTTGTAACGACAGGAGATGCTCTCGTGGAGTTGGTTGACAATGTTCATTTGGTGGTGCGTTATAGCGTGCCGGAAAATTATTTTGAACAAATTCAATTAGAACAAACTGTACAAATTACCAGCTCAGCTTATCCGGGCAAAATTTTTCAGGGAAAAGTAAGTTACATTGCGCCCACCATCGATCCAGAAACCCGTACTTTGCCGGTATGGGCCGATATTACTAATTCAGAATCTTTATTAGTACCTGGCTTATTTGTCAATGTTCAAGAACAAATTGGAATAATTCCACAAGCGATTGTTGTTCCACAAGCTGCCTTAATCCCGACCATTGATGGGAATGATGTGTATATCATTAAAAACAATATTGCTTATAAAAAAGCAGTGGTGGTAGGCAATACTTTTGGTGAGCAAATAATTATAAAAAGTGGATTGTCAGCAGGCGATGAAGTTGTGATAGCAGGGCAGGAAAAACTATCTGAAGGAACTGCAGTAGCCGTGGTGAATTCATGAACATAGGTGAATTCTGTATAAAACGACCCGCTCTTACGATAGTCATTAGTTTGCTATTTATAGTATTGGGTGCAACCTGCTATCTCAAGTTACCTTTACGTTATTTACCTGATTATACCGTCCCCGTTATTTCTATTAGCACTGATTACCCCGCTGCATCAAGTGATATTGTCGAATCACAAGTCACGGCCGTTTTAGAAGATGCCATGCAGGGGGTACCAGGATTAAAGTTTATCAGTTCGCAAAGTACGAATGGTAATAGTCAAATTGTCATGACATTTAAATTGGGGACTGATTTAAATGTGGCTGCAGAAGATGTTCGTTCAAATGTAGCTAAGGTGACAAGTCAACTGCCGTCAACTATCCAGCCTCCGGTCGTTTCGAAAACCGATCCCAATGCCGCACCGGTTTTATTTTTTGCCTATGCTGATCCCAATGAATCAATTGGTGTGTTAACAGATTATGTTAAAAAATTTATTGTGCCACAATTTGAAACTTCAACAGGCGTTGCCAAAGTACTGGTGTGGAGTAGTCAATTTTATGCCATGCGCATTTGGCTTGATCCTGCCAAAATGGCAGCAACTGGTGTTACGGTTAGCGATGTAGAAAACGTGATTAATAATCAAAATATTGCTGTTCCTACTGGTACCCTCGAAAATAATCAATTACTTTATAACGTTACCACAGATATGAAGCTCCATAATGCCAATGAGTTTGGTAACTTAGTTATTAAGCATGAGAATAACAGTATCGTAAGACTTAGTGATATTGCGACTATCGCAGTCGGTGATGAACATCGCACCTCAGATACCATTATGAGATATTTTGCAGTCAATGGTAATCCAGGCGTTGCAATAGGGATTATTCCAGAAGAAGGAGCTAATAATTTAGTGGTGACCTCTGAGGCCGTTAAATTATCTCAGCATATTGCCCAACAATTACCAGCCGGATTAACTCAAATTATTGAATACAATCAGTCTGATTTTACGCAGGCAGACATAGAAAGTATCTACACGGCTATTATTGAAGCAGTGATTTTTATAATAGCTGTCGTCATTTTATTTTTAGGCAATTGGAAAGCAGCTCTTATTCCCATTATTACAATTCCTGTTTCTCTGATAGGTACGTTTGCCATTATTTTTTTAATAGGCTTCAGTATTAATACACTGACATTACTTGCATTGGTTTTGGCTGTAGGATTGGTTGTTGATGATGCCATTATCATGGTAGAAAATATTTCCCGTTTCATTGAAAATGGTTCTTCACCTCTTGATGCTGCCATTCAAGGTTCAGCACAAATTACCCTGGCTATCATAGCAGTAACCCTGGTATTAGTAGCAGCATACGCACCAGCTGGCTTTATGCCCGGCGTCTCAGGTGTTTTCTTTCGGGAATTTGCTTTCACCTTGCTCGCAGCCGTACTTATTTCAGGCGTGATTGCTTTAACGCTTTCGCCCTTAATGTGTGCACGATTTTTTCGCCAGCAACACGATAGTCGTTATCAACATTACTTAAATGAAAAATTTGAGGTGATAAAAGGTCGTTATATGACCTTATTGAATTCTTTATTATATAAAAAAGTTTGGGTTCTAGTTGGCATTATTATTGCTATTGGAGTGGGTATAAGCACTTTCTTTTATTTACCAAAAGAACTTGCGCCTTCTATGGATATGCCATTAATTAATGTTTGGGCTACGCTACCTGCACAAAATAGTTTTTCTAAAACCGAATCATTTATTCCCGTCATTCAAAACACCTTAAACGAAGATAAAAATATTGCAGCTTATCTAACTCAGGTTTGGCAGCCAGATACTATTTATATCGCAGTTGCTTTGAAATCTTATAAGCAACGTGCTTTAAATAGTTATCAGATAGCAAATATTTTGCAAAGTAAATTAAGCAATATTCCGGGGGTGCTTGTTAATGTGTCTTCTGCGCCACCACCTCTCACCTGGGGTAATCCTTCATTAGGCCTGGGTGATCTAGGCGTTAATATAATGACAACGGCCAGTTATAAGCAACTGCACGACGTGATGATTAATTTAGTGAATGAAGTTAAGAAAAATCCTCAGTTGATTAATCCTGATACAGAATTAAAGTGGAATACTCAACAAATTAATATTCATGTTAACCGTGATTTAGTCTCTGATTTAAATATACCGATGAATGATGTGACCGATACACTGGCAGCGACGATAGGCGGGCTGCAGGTGGGTAAATATGATTTTGAGGGACAAAATTATGATGTCATTATGCAGTTACCACCTACTGCACTGCAGGATATTAATATCCTGGATGAATTATATGTTCGTAATAAAACCGATCAAATGGTACCTTTATCTAATTTCGTAACGACAACACAAAATTCTGCTCCGGCTACATTGACACATTTTAATCGTTTGCGATCTGATACGTTAACGGTTTCATTTGCACAAAATTATTCTATGGGTCAGGCCGTTAATTATTTTAAAAAACTTTTTGCCGAAACCTTACCGGATAACGTGACCTATTCTTTCACCGGGCAAGCCCAGCAATATTTAGAGTCCAATAACAGCATGATAGGAATGTTCTGCTTAGCTATTTTATTGGTTTACTTGATATTAGCGGCTCAGTTTGAAAATTTCATTGATCCATTAATTATTATTTCTTCTGTTCCTTTTGCCATTATTGGTGCTTTTGTGACACTCAAAATAACGGGTAATAGTTTAAATCTTTATAGCGAAATTGGATTGATTACGCTTATCGGACTTATCACTAAACATGGCATTCTGATTACTGAATTTGCCAACCAACTTGTTAAGCAAGCTTATCCTTTACATAAAGCGATATTAGAAGCCGCTGTTTTAAGATTGCGGCCTATTTTAATGACCACTCTAGCAATGATATTAGGCGCTATTCCTTTAGCTTTCGCCATGGGGCCGGGAAGTGAAAATCGGCAACAAATTGCCTGGGTTATTATCGGTGGGTTATTGATTGGCACCTTCATTTCCTTAATTATTATTCCGGTATTTTATTATGCGATAAATATTTTACGACAACAAAAACCCGAGGTTATTAATCATGCTTAAAACAGACAAAATGCAATTGCGCGCTTATTTTGCTTATGGTATTGCGGCTATTTTCCTATGTTATGAAATGGCATTACAAACATCACCCAGCATTATGATTGATTATTTAATGCGTGATTTAAATATCAACGCCGCGCAGCTTGGCCTCATGGCGGGCTGTTATTTTTATTCTTATACACTGATGCAGATCCCAGCTGGTTTATTATTTGACAGATTTAATGCCCGCACGCTAATTGCGATTGCTATTTTAATTTGCGTAAGCGGGGCATTCTTTTTTGGCTGGAGTGAAAATGTCTGGATGGCAGCATTAGGACGATTCTTGATGGGGATTGGTTCTGCATTTGCGTTTATTGGCGTATTAGTGGTGGCAACCCAGGGCTTTCCACTGCGATATTTTGCTTTTTTAGTCGGAATTGCGCAACTCCTGGCTGCTCTAGGAGCCTTAGGCGGCGAAGCTCCCTTAGCTGCATTATTGCATCACTTTGGCTGGCGGGAAACTATTAATCATTTAGCCATCAGTGGCATCATTATTGCTGTTTTGGTTTATTGTATTATTCCGGCTCAACCCATTTCATCTGTTCCGAGAAAAAATGAAATTAACGTTTGGCAGAGTTTAAAGTATATTTTTAAAAGCACTCAAACCTGGTGGGTAGGGTTGCATGCTTTTTGTACCTGGGCTCCTGTGACGGTATTTGCAGCCTTATGGGGCGTGCCTTTCTTCATGAAGCTTTACAACATTAACAATACAGCAGCGGCAACGGCCATCGCTATGATTTGGATAGGATTAGGCATTGCCAGCCCTTTATTAGGGTGGTTTTCTGATAAGTTAGGCAGGCGACGCATTTTATTAAGCTCTTGCTCTCTACTGGGATTATTTTCTTCAGCGCTAATTATTTATTGGCATCACTTACCCTTGTCGCTTACTTATTTTTTATTATTTTGTTTTGGTATTGCTACAGCAGGACAGATATTAAGTTTTGCCGTTGTGCGGGATAATAATCGCCCTCAATTAGTGGCAACGGCTATTGGATTTAATAATATGGCAGTAGTAGCAGGGGGCGCGGTATTCCAACCCTTAGCAGGTTATATTTTGCAAAGTCATTGGGACGGATTGGTAGCGAATGGCATACCTGTTTATTCTGTAGGAGATTATACGGCCGCTTTATCGTTAGTGCCGTTAAGCTTCTTAGTTGCTTTAATTGTCAGCCGGTTTTTTATACGCGAGACATACTGCAAACCTAAATATTTAATTTAAAAATCGGGGATTAATATGAACATACAATACGTTTCTAAAAAAACATTAAGTTTATTTTCTTTAGTTATGATTAATGTGATCGCAGTAGATAGCTTGCGCGCTTTACCCATCAGCGCAGAATATGGATTTTCTATTGTGTTTTTCTATTTGATAGGGGGGTTGTTTTTTTTAGTACCTGTTGCATTGGTTGCTGCAGAGTTGGCGACTGGCTGGCCTAAAGCAGGAGGCATCTATATTTGGGTGCGCGAAGCGTTTGGTAAGCAATGGGGGTTTTTAATTATCTGGCTGCAATGGTTATATAATATTTTTTGGTATCCGACTATTATGTCGTTTATCGCTGGTACGATTGCATATCTTATTAATCCTCAATTGGCGAATGAAAAATTTTACATGTGGTCTGTAGTGATGGTATTGTTTTGGGGCGCTACGTTTACTAACTGGTATGGAATGCGATTGTCTGGGCTGATCAGCACTTTATCCAGTTTGTTTGGAACACTATTACCCATGTTTTTTATTATTGTGTTAGCTGCTGCATGGATTTATATGGGTAAGCCCATACAGGTTGATTTTACATGGAAAGAATTTTTTCCTGATTTGAGCAATATTAATAATTTGGGACTTTTAAGTATGGTGCTGTTTAGCCTGATAGGTTTGGAAATGTCTGCTGTGCATGCTGGTGAAGTAAAAGATCCGCAGCGAGATTATCCTAAGGCATTATTCATTTCTTCGGTATTAATTTTAACAACGTTAACGTTAGGCTCATTGGCTATTGCAATAGTTATCCCACAAGCAAAGATACAGTTGGCCTCAGGGTTGATGGATAGTTTTAGCATCTTCTTTAATGCGTATCATATGAGTTGGATGGTGCCAATTATTGCTTTTTTAATCATTCTTGGTTGTCTTGGCGCGGTATCAGCCTGGATTATAGGGCCAACTAAAGGGATTATGGTTGCAGCAGGTGATGGCAGCGCGCCTGAGTTTTTGTCGCAACAAAACCGTCATGGTGCCCCTGGAAATGTGTTAATTGCGCAGGGAATTATTTTTACTGCACTTAGCAGTTTGTTTATTTTCATGCCCAGCATCAATAGCGCCTTTACTTTGCTATCCGCTATTACTTCGCAGGTAGCTTTGTTGGTTTATTTATTAATTTTTGCTGCTGTAATACGTCTGCGGTATACGCAGCCACATGTTGAACGAAAATATAAAATACCCGGTGGTAAATATATTGTATGGATTGTTGCAGGCATCGGAATGTCAGTAAGTGTAGTGGTATTTTTTCTTGGCTTTTTACCACCCAGCCAAATTCCAGTGGGAAACATAACAATTTATGAAATAATTCTAATCGGTGGTACTATCCTGACATGTGTCCCGCCATTTTTTATGAATCGGAAAAACGAAGCAATTGCTTCTTCTTTGATATAAATATGTCATGCGGAAATTAAACTGACTCAATATTAGTTTTTCTGTCAGTAAAAATCCTATTACTTGTTATCTCCATATAACTCTGAATATAAAGAGCAATATGTATTAATCGCATAAAAATTTTTCTTCAAAAATATGTGACACCCCGTAAAAAATAGAGTTAAATGGTGATGTTTTAAACAGTCTTCTCACGACTTTAATCTGAGAACAGTGTAGCAAGCCATGTGAGTTACGCGAGATGTTTTTACAAATCTCTGGTTGGGTGTGATGGTTGTTTCATCACACGTATTCTTAGTGCGATGTTTGCACTTCAAAAAACCTCATGAATAAATTTTAAAAATTTAATCATGACGGCTCGTCTGATTGCTGGATTTTTTATCAGTGAAAAGACTACATACCTATTCTGCTTGTTATTTAACTTGCCAGAAGCAAAAAATGTATTGCATTTCATTTGAAATGTTAGCGCTATTTTTCTGAGTGTTTGATAGAGCGCAGCACTATCATTTGAATGCTTTGCATTTTATATACCTACCCGTTTGGGAAATAACATTACCCGAACGGGATAATAATATTTCCCATTCATTAACTAACAAACTAACGATTGGAGAAATATTATGCTAAATACAATTGAAACTGATGTAACAGGCCAAATTGGTTCTGATGTAAAAGTGTTTGAAAATAAAAATGGTAAATCATTTGCTAAAGTAAATGTTGCAGCTAACAAATACTATAAAGTTGATGGTGAAGTCAAAAAAATAACACAATGGGCAACGCTGGTTTTTAATCACCCGATGGTTGAAGTGGTTAAAGACAAATTGCGCAAGGGAGAAGCCATACAAGTGCGTGGTACACCCAAACCAATCGCCTGGATAGACGACGAAGGTGTAGCCCAAGCCGCATTAGAAATCAATGTTGACAAGTTTAACTTGTTAAGTCCGAAAGCTAAAAAAGTTGAAGACTACGTTGAGCCAGTAAAAGCTTAAGTTGCATATGTTGTTGGAAACCCATCAGGGAGAAATCTCTGATGGGATTTCTCCTTAGATTTTTTATTGAGGAGAAAAGCATGAGGAACTATAAACGTTATCTTAAAAATTTGATTAAAAGCGGCAATAAGCTGGAAGCTTATGTGGCAAACGATATTTTAGAATGCGGCGATGATAATTCCATTAAAAATTATCTAAACGATATTTTAAATTATGGTTGCCAATCCGGCACTGTTTGCGGGTTAATTTATTATTCTGATACCAATGAGTTTTATCTCAAGTATCAGGAAGAAATTAGCGCGTTACTGGCCGATCAACTGGAGAGTTGTGGATTTGCTGGTGCAGCAGAGCTATTTGGTGATAAGTGGCGCAAAGAAGATCCACTGGCAATTGATGTGTTTAACAGAAATTTGCTGGCGTGGTTTTCGTTTGAAGAAACCTGTTATCGGATCGCGAATAAATTAGGATTAGAGATTTAACATTAACCAACACAACCCTCAAGGGCAAGCCCTTGGGGGCTTCTCTTTGATGGTTTTAACCTGAAAGGAGTGTGTGATGAAAAATTTAACTGAAAAGTTGCAGCAATTTACTTGCCCGGCCCGTTATTATCGGCATTGGGAGTCCAAGATGATTTTTACGGAAGGGATCAAGTATCTGGCAGAGAAGGCAGGTGCTTACTGGCTTATCAATACCATTGGTTTAATTGCTGAGCTGCATAGGCGTGAACTTATCCGGCACAAAGTCTTCCGTTTGGATTTACAAGTGCATGATAATGGCTCAGGCTCAATCATAGTAACCGCTGAAGACAACTTGACTATTAAGGAGGTGCTTATCGAAGAAATAGACTTTCCACTTGCAAACATAACGCTGTTTTTGACCTTAGGGTGTTCCCCTAAAACACAGGCAGTGTTGATGTTGGCATCGGAGTATTAAACTAAAATTGGCGGGGTAATCCCGCCAATTTATTATTTATTACTTTCCAAGCGACTCTGTAAATTTTTTTGCTTATATCAAAATACTGGCAACCTGCAACTGATAAGATATTATTACTAATTATATTGCTTTGAAAGGCTGACTTCCAGAGCCCAAGAATGAAATATCAACATATTCATATTCATTACTAACATAAGCATAATAAACGCCATTTTTAAGCAATTCTATTGGATTTATTAGCTCCCCTAAAATGTTTCCATTTGCCGCAATAACAAGTGTTTTAGATTGCTTTGTGTTAATTAATTTTATTTTTTCACCAATGCTGGGGTGGGTTGTAGTATGCCAAATAGCTTTAGCTTTTTTGAAATCTTTTTTCCACATGGTATTTATATATGGATTTAAATTACTGATAAATTCTTGCCACATTGATGCTGTTTCTGAGGTTGGCCAGGCGTGAAATTTAGTTAATGATTTAAGTAAATCTGAATTAATCCAAGTACGTAACTCCAATAGGGAGGTAAATGTTCCTCTGCCATCTTGTACTGCTTTAATTGCCGCTTGCCTAGAATTAAAACCAGCCTGCATTAGAATCGCGGCAGAACGATTAAGTGTCCCATTTTCTACTGCTGGAACAACTAAGCTAGTTTCCAAACAATCTATAGCCACATTTTCAAAAATTTCATCGTGATTAGCTTGAGCTCTTACTCTAATTGCTTCCATTCCCCAGGGAAGACGATAGACAAGCCCATCTTCAATAAAATTAAGAACTTCAGTAGCTTCTCCGAAAACATCATTAACCATTAGCTCTCCTCTTAGCCAAGCAGAAAAAATAACTTTCCAATTATCAGGTAATTTCTTGGGAATAAATGGTTTGATTTTAAAAATTAATCCAGCTAAGTGAGTAAGGAGTGTTATAGCAAGATCTTGATGTCCACTAAGAATAGCAGCATTAGCATGAGTCAATGATATATTTGCTTGCTCAGCTATTTCATCTAACTGTTTACCTGCCTCAAGACCTACGCCAGCTAGAAAATATCCTTTTCTTTCCCTGGCAGTACTGTTGTGCCATATATAATTTGCTCGATCAATTAACATCCGATTAAATAGGGG
>Ga0206831_1233_pt1 | contig 12648 bp, 9 predicted proteins | sample Alteio_BWOrgCont_73_FD_152876 | JGI IMG/M metagenome (GOLD analysis project Ga0206831, IMG submission 152876) | Enriched cells from forest soil in Barre Woods Harvard Forest LTER site, Petersham, Massachusetts, United States -... | ecosystem: Environmental > Terrestrial > Soil > Temperate forest > O...
ACGGCGGGTCATTTGCTCGTTATCAGCGGACCCTCGGGCTCGGGCAAGAGCACGCTCGCCCATATCCTTGCCGGCCTCATCCAGCCCACGCGCGGCGAGGTGCTGCTCTCGGGAACAGCGCTGACCGACGCGACCTCCCAGAGCGAGCAGCCCTCCATCGTGACCCAGGACTTCGGTCTCGTGGAAGTTCTCACGGCGGCCGAGACGGTGTCCTTGCCGTTACGAGTGCGCGCCCTGGCGAAGGATGAGATCAGGGACCGCACGGCACGATGGCTCGGCGCTCTCGGACTGGAGGCGTGCGCCGATCGTCCTGTGGAGGAACTCTCGGGGGGACAGCGCCAACGCGTGGCGATTGCTCGAGCGTTGGCGAAAGGCTCCGACATCCTCATCATGGACGAGCCCACGGCGGAGCTCGATCCGACCAATCGAGCACTGTTGATGTCGCTCCTTGAAGAAGAGATGGCGCGAGGGGTCACCCTGGTCATCGTGTCGCACGAGGTGGACGTGGTGGCCCGTGCAGACGCGATCTACGACCTACCGGGACGTCGCTGAGGGCTGCTCTCGCCCCGCACTGGCAACGACCATGCGACCACACGGTTCACGTCGGGGATGCGCTCAAATCGTCGGGTTCATCCACGTCAAATCGCCACGGACTCTCGAGTTCTACCCGAGTCGCGATCCGAAGACGCTGCGCCTCTTCAATGTGTCGAGCCAGTGAGTTGGGCCCGTAGGCGAAACGAAAGTCGAGGTTGGTTGGAAGCACCATGACGTTGGTGCCTTCGCCCCGATGGTCCCCATAGAGAGTGATACCGGACTCCACGTCGACGGCGCCGAGCCCGCCGGGGAAGCGGAGGTCACCGTGGGCAATGATCAAGTGGGTGAAACGATCGCTGAGCTCGAGGTAGGCGGATTGAAGAGCCTCATTGAGGGTCGTTGACCTGGAGAGCAGTAACTCAACGTGGAGTGAGTCCGCAAAGGCCGCGAGGTCGTCGTCCTCGCTCACGATGATGACTGGTCGAGGTTTCGCGGCTATCACGACGCCGCGAGCGAGTCCTTCCACGATCGCTGTGACGTCGAGAGCGCCGTCCAGGCGTAGCCGAGACTTGGCGCGGCTGAATTGCTTGAGGGGAATTACGACTGCGGTACTCATCGTGGCGAATGCTAGAGGATGTCAAAAGTAGTCTGGGCGTGATGGCGAAGCGCTCCCGAGACCTGCTGAAGTTTGAGCGGCCGTTGATCAGTCGGGGGGAAGTGGTCGTCGGCATCGACGAAGTAGGCCGCGGGGCGTTGGCCGGTCCCCTGTTCGTTGGCGCGGTGACCGTACGTCCGGGTAGCAGGCCCCCTCGTGGACTCGACGATTCCAAGCGCCTCAGTGCGGACCAGCGCACGTCTCTGGTGGATCCACTTCGCAGCTGGGCCCAGGAGTGGTCCCTCGGCATCGTGAGCGTGGCAGAGATCGACGAGTGGGGCATGCGTCTGGCCTTGGCGATCGGGGCCACACGCGCACTTGAAGGCTTACGATCGACGCCGACGCACGCGCTTGTCGACGGGCCACTCAATCTCTTGTCCGCGACCCCTCAGTTCAGAGGCCGGGCCATCACGACCTGTCCTCCCTTGACGTACGAAACCTTGCCCGTCACCATGATCGTCAAGGGTGACCAGAAAAGTGCCGCCATCGCCGCGGCCGCGGTGCTGGCCAAGGTCGCGCGAGACTCGATGATGGTGGATCTTGATCGCGAATGTTCTGAGTACGGGTGGGAACGAAACAAGGGCTACGGCGTCCCCGAGCACCTCGAGAGCATCCGCCGGGCGGGAGTAAGCGTCCACCACCGTCTGTCGTGGAACTTGCCCGAAAGCACGTTGTTCTGAGGTCGCCCACGCGACCGGGCCTGGAGGCTCTCGTTACCGGGACGTTTGGGGTCAAAAGACTACAATCGGGAGGTTATGTCTCCGCTGCTCTCAGTTAATGAGTTGAAGGTTCAGTTCACGTCGAGAGACTCTTCCGCCACCGTCGTTGACGATTTTTCACTGGTGGTGAACTCGGGCGAATGCGTAGGACTGGTCGGAGAGTCTGGCTGTGGCAAAACGACCACGGGACTTTCGATCATGAGGTTGTTGCCTAACAACGGACACATCATCAAGGGCAATGTGGTTCTCGATGGCGTCGACCTCGCCACGTTGAGCGAGAAAGACATGCAGTCACAACGCGGTCGCACGGTGGCTTTGATTCCACAAGACCCAATGAGCTCGCTCAACCCAACGACCAAGATCGGACGCCAGATTGGCGAAGGATTGGTGATTCACGAGGGCGCGAGCAAGGCGGAAGCCCGCAAGCGCGCCCTCGAGGTGCTCGAGATGGTGGAGATGCCCAACCCGGCCGAGCGCCTGGACCAATATCCTTTCGAGCTGTCGGGCGGCTTGCGTCAGCGCGTCATCATCGCTATGGGACTGGTCTGTCGGCCAAAACTGCTCATCGCCGACGAGCCAACGACGGCGCTCGATGTGACCATTCAGGCTCAAATCCTTGACATTCTCGACAATCTTCGTGTCGAACTGGACATGGCCATGCTGCTCATCACCCACGACATGGGGGTGATCGCCGGACGAACCGACCGGGTCGTGGTCATGTACGCCGGAAAGAAGGCGGAAGAGGCGCCCACCACGGAGCTCTTCGGCTTCATGCGCCACCCCTACACCCAAGCCCTGCTCGCCTCTATGCCGAATCTGGAGAGCGCCTCGAAACACGCACTCAAATCAATCGCGGGCATGCCGCCCAATCTCACCCGCGAGCTCGTGGGATGTCGCTTTGCTCCACGATGCGCGTACGCGACAGATGAGTGTTGGAAGGTAGATCCAGAGCTTTCGAACGTCGACGGTCACTTGTACGCGTGCTTCCATCCGACTGACGGCCCCGCTCCGGTAGAGGTGCTTCCCCCGTCCCCGATCGCCGACGTCAGTCTGAGAGAACGTCACGAGTTGGCCCGAGTGAACGAGATCGTGAAGGAGTATCCCATCAAGGGCGGACTCGTCCGTCACAAGGTCGGGGCCATCCACGCGGTCTCCAACGTGAGCTTCAGCGTTACCGAGGGCGAGACCTTCGGGCTGGTTGGTGAGTCGGGCTGTGGAAAGACCACCATCGGGCGAATGCTGGTGGGCCTCGAGCCGCTCACCGGCGGCGAGATCTACTTTGACGACAAGCTCGTCTCAGCCAAGGGTCACCGGCCCTCGCGCGTCGATCGTCGTGACCGCCAGATGATGTTCCAGGACCCGTACTCATCTCTCGATCCGCGGATGAAGGTGGCGCAGATTCTCGGCGAGCCCCTGATGATCCAACATCAAGGGAGCAGGCAGGAGCAGCGCGACCGCGTCACCGAACTCCTGGCCTCGGTCGGGCTGGACCGTCTGGCGGCCGACCGATATCCCCACGAGTTCTCCGGCGGACAGCGACAGCGCATTGGCTTTGCCCGCGCGCTAGCTCTCCATCCCCGTCTGATCGTGGCCGACGAGCCCGTCTCGGCGCTGGACGTGTCGATTCAAGCGCAGATCCTCAACTTGATGAAAGAACTCCAGCGCGAATACCACTTGTCCTACGTAATGATCAGCCACGACTTGGCCGTGGTGTATTACATGGCCGACACCATCGCGGTCATGTACCTGGGCAAGATTGTGGAGATTGGCGACGCCGAATCAGTTTTTCGGTCTCCCGCGCACCCCTACACCCAGGGCCTTCTCGACGTAGTGCCGGTGCCCGATCCGGCCGAAGCGCGGCGGCGTCGCGGACGCCAGGTTGTCGGAGAGTTGCCCTCTCCGGTGAATCCGCCCTCGGGGTGTCGCTTTCGGACTCGCTGTCCGCGGGTGCAGACAATCTGCGCCGAAGAAGAGCCACTGCTGAGGGACTTCAGCCCAACCCAACAGGCCGCCTGCCACTTTCCCCTCAAGACGCCCGTCGAACTGTCCTCGCGGCCCTAAGTCGAGGCCTTCTTAGCGTTCGAGGAGGCGGACCTCAAAGGCGTCACGCAAGGCCTCGCCGACGTACGTGATGGCCACAATCACCAAGACAAATACGAGCGCCGTCGGGTAGATCTCCCACCAAAAGCCATTGGACTGCTGGACCGAACCGTTCTGCATCATGGTGCCCCAGTCCGTCTGGGGGGCGGGAATACCGAGGCCCAAGAATCCGAGGGTTGAGAGAAACAAAATGGCGTCCGCCACCGAGAAGGTCGCGACGGTCACGATGTTGCTCATGGAGTTGGGAAACACGTGACGACGAATGATGTGCCACTTGCTCGCACCCATGGCGGTCGCCGCTTGGGAGTACTCAAGTTTTTTGATGAGGAGCGCATCTCCTCTAATTATTCGAGCGTTACCAAACCACCCGGTGACCCCGATGATGACGATGAGAAACACCGTGGTGCGCGAGAACACCGAAATCAAGGTGATGAGCAGGAAGAGCAAGGGAATGGAGAGGAAGGCGTCGAGCAGGCGCATCATGAGGGTGTCGACGACTCCTCCGAGGAAGCCGGCGATCATCCCATAGAGCGTGCCGACGACGATCGTGATCACGCCAGCCAACATGCCCAGGCTCAGCGAGTACTCGCCGCCGAACATGATTCGTCCGAGCTCGTCAAACCCCGAACTGTCGGTGCCGAGCAGATGGTGGGCCGAGGGCGCCTCGTTAAACGGCTGGGTGAGTGCCAGGGCTTGATTCGTCTGATTCGTGTGGTAAAAAAGCGGACCGGCGTAGCAAAAGAGTAAGACCAGCATCAAGAAGATGACCGACGCGATCGCCAACTTGTTGTGAAAGAAGATTCGCAGACGTTGCTGCCAGAGGGGAACAATCTCCTTGCTCGCATCGACGTCCGCCAGGTTGGTCGTCGGCCCCGCCGGGCTCGCGGGAAGACCCGCCGCGGACAGTCCCTCGGACACCGTGCTCATCGGCTTGAGCCCTGAATGCGCACGCGTGGATTTACGACGCCGAGCATGACATCGGCGAGGAAGTTACCTAAGAGAGTGAGGAGCGAGACGAGCAGCGTGATGCCGAGCACGGTGGGGATGTCCAGGGTGGAGGCCGCGTTGACGATCTGAATGCCGAGGCCGCTGTAGTTGAAGACGCTCTCGATGACGACGGCGCCACCGAGGAGGGCGGGTATGTACAAGCCGAGGATGATAATGATGGGCCCGAGCGCATTCCGGAACGCGTGGCGAATGAGGACTCGGCCCTTGCTACATCCCTTGGCCCGTGCCGTGCGAACGTAGTCCTGAACCAGGACCTCAAGAACCGCGCTGCGCATAAAGCGACTCAGAAAGGCGATGCTGAGCAACGTCAGGGTCACGACGGGAAGAATGAAGCCAGCGGGGTTGGTAAACATGGCCCAGGGCGCCACGCCCGAGGGCGGTGACGCCGGGAGGTGCGTCCATCCGAAGCTAAAAAACTGCAACATCAAGATGCCCAGCAAGAACGCGGGAATCCCATAGAGGATGAAGGCACTGCCAGTAGCCGCGTAGTCAAAGATCGTGTTGCGTCGTGACGCTTGATAGATCCCCAAGGGAATGGCGACGATGACGGTGAGTATCAGTGACGAGAGGGCCAGCCAGATCGTGCGGGGCACGTACAACGAGATGATGTTCCACACTGAGAGATTCTGCTTGTACGAGTGACCAAGATTGAAGTGCACGACGACTTGATCGAGGTAGTTCCAGAACCTCACCCAATAGGGATGGAACATTCCATTCGCCACGCCCCAGGCGTGAACATTTTGCGGGTTGGCGTGCGTACCAAGGACGATGTACGCGGGGGCGAGAATGCCATTTGGTTCGAAGTAGGGGAGCGTGAACGTGATGAGCATCACGATGATCAAGACGACCACGGACTGCAAAAGTCGCCTGATCACGTATGTAAACACGGCGCCAGTTTATCAGTAGAGGGTTTCGAGTTCCGATAGAGGTCATCGTTCACGTCGACGTGACCAACGACAAACGCCACCCAAAGTGGGTGGCGTTTGTCGTTGGGTCCGCGATGGCCCCCGCGCGAGTGGCTACTTAAACGAGTAGTACTCGGGCATGAAGTTCTCAAGCGGGTTCGGCGTGAAGCCGATCTTGCTCTTGAGAGTCTTGATGACCTCACCAATACCGCTACCCGAGAAGTTGTTCGTCGTGTTGGGCTGGTACAGGTCAGGAAGGTCCTTCGCCGCATCGTTGGCAAAGTCCGCCAGTGTCGCGGTGCCAAACGTCGTGGTCTTCACCGCGGCGGTCAGCGTGGCGTTGCTAAAGGCACCAATGTTGAAGCTGGCGCCCGGAACGAAGAGCGACTCACCCGACGGGTAGTAGTCAGGCGAGTAGATCCAGCCTGCTCCCCAGAGGCAGATGCTCCAGTTGGCCGAGTTGCCGACACAGTCGCTCACGACACTGTCGAAGGGCTCAGGCAACGTGGTGGCGTCAATGCCGATGGTCTTCCACTCAGAGACTTCCGTGTTGACCTGCAGCAACAACACCGGCACGCCACTGCCGAACTCCAGCGTGACTGCGAGCTTCGCACCGGCCTTGATGCCAGGACCACACTCGGTGGCCCCAGTACCGGGCTTCTTGCAGACGTCAACACCGCCCGTGTCGACCCAACCGTGGCTGGTCAGCAGTTGCTTGGCCTTGGTGGGGTTGTAGGGGTAGGGGTTCGTCGTCGAGGCGTCACCGGCGATGGCCTTCGGAGTTACCGGCGGCAGGGGATTGATCTGCACGTAGCCATAGCCCTTGTAGATCTTTTGGATCATGGCCTTCTGGTCCACGGTCATTTGGATGGCCTGACGGATGTAGAGCTGGTCCAAGAAGACCGCCTGTGGGCTCTTCGCGTTGAAGTTATAGGCCGCGTAGTCGACGGACCACGGAGCACCAACAACCAGGTTGTAGTTGCTCGCGATGGCCGACCAGTTCGCTCCGGGCTTATTCGGCGTGCCATCAGCAGTCAGCACCGAGTTGTCCACGTAGCCAAGGTCGTCGTCACCGGCGCGCAAAGCCTCTTGCTCGGCCGTGGCCGTGGTGTACGCCAGTTCCTTCACGTACTTCACTTGGGCCTTCTGGGGACCGGAGTAGGCGTTGTTGGCCTGGAGCGTCACGTTGCCGAGGTCGTCGATCGAGTCGAGCTTCCAGGGACCGCTGACGCCCGACTGCCACATGGTGTCGGAGTAGGTAGAAATCTTCGAGGACTGGGCGTCCAAGTACTTCTCTACTGCCTTGCACGCAGTGTCGGTCGAGGCCGCACCGTAGGCGCCGGAGGCGCAGGTGGACGTCTTGCCGGGAGCGGTGATGTCCCAGGAGTTGGGCATCGGTGTGAGTTCGGACAAGTAGTTGTACAAGATCCAGTTCGGGTTGACCGAACTCGAGAAGTTGATGGTCACGGTGTTACCCTTACCGGACGCGCTCACGACCTGGTCGGGGATGCCATAACCCTTGTTGTACCCGCAGTATGAGGTGGGATCGGCCTTGTACATGTTCAAGAAGAACATCACGGACTCGGCGTTAATCGTCTGGCCGTCAGCGAACTTCCAGCCCTTCATATTGATGGTTACGGTCTTGTTGCCCTTGGTGAGCACGGGCATGGCCGCCAGCGAAAGCTGGGGCTGCACGACTGTGGTCGTACCGAGGCCGAACCAGTACACGGGGCGGAACATTTCGTACTGGAATGCTTGAGTGTTGTCTACTGAGAAGTAGGTGCAGCTCATATAGGGGAAAATGTAATTTGGAGAAGCGCCTGGCCCTTCCGCAAACGTAATGGTGTTCGACGTAGAGCTCGCTGCTCCCGCGCTTCCCGCCAAACTTGGGACGATGAGGCCCAGCGATCCCGCTGCTGTGCCGACCGCCACCAAGAGCCGAAGCTTGGTTCTTAATTGCATGTTGTTATTGCCTCCCCGTACCACCGAAGTGGTCACGTCCAGTTTTCAATTTCGTCATCGTTGACTGCAGGCAACTGTATCGGGGGGTCGGGGAGGATACAAGTTCGCCAACCCCGCACAATATCGGAGAAATCGCTGTGTTAGTTGGCGCGCTCGGGGCGAAGCTCATTGAACAGTTCGTCGTGTTTTACTGGCCTTTGCGCCGGCGTCGCGCGTGTTCGACGCGAGAGACCGACCTTTTAGACCAATTGGGCACGATCTCGCGGTCGTTACCGCAGGATTAAATAACGATCGCCCGAACTCCTACGACGCCGTTCGAAGGCGAAAATATGCGCCTTAATAGTACAAGTACTCCGGCAAAAAGTTAGAGAGGGCGTTGGGCGTCCAGCCGATGGAGCTCCTCAGGGAGCGCGACGTCTCGCTCACCGTCTCTTCGGTCGGCAGGTACAGAACTGGAAGCTGATCCGCCGCGTACTGCTCGTAGGAGCTCAAGGTGGCCTTGCCGGTCGTGTCGGCGTTAATAAGGGCGTTCATCTCCGTATCGTCGTACGCCCCCCAGTTCGACTGGGCGCCTGAGAGGAAGGTCTGATCGCCCGACGGATAGAAGTTCGGTTGGTAGGTCCAACTTTGACCTGACCAACACATTGACCATTGGGTGCCGCTCCCGGCGGTGCACGCCGCAGCGAGCAGATTGAAGGTGTCGGCAGTGGCCGTGACCGCCACGCCGATACTCGCCCAGTCCGACACCATGGAGGTGACCGTCCCGTCAACGACCGGGTCGCCGGTCACGTACATCAACGAAAAGCTCAACGTCGCTCCTTGGGCGATGTTGGCACCACAGTGCCCCGTGGTCGTGCCCGGGTTCGTGCAGGTCATCACGGATCCGACCTCGCTCCAGCCGTGACTGGTCAACAAGGCTTTGGCGCCAGAGGGATCGTAAGTGTAATGACTGGCCGGCGTTTTGCTTAGAGCGGGAGCGGCCGTGGACGGCAGGGGGCTATAGGTGGCGGTGGCGTAGTTGGCGTCGATGTTGCGGACGATTCCCGCTTCGTCGAGAGATTCCTGGAGGGCCTGACGTATATACAACTGCTGGAACTCGGCCTGAAGCGGATTGGACGGGGAAAAATTCATTTGAGCAAAGGTGAAGGCGTAGGGGACCGCGACGGACATTCGATATTTGGCGTTGAGAGACGGGAGATTCGGACCAGGTTCACCCGACTTCGGGGCCGCGCCCGTGAGATCCGTGGGATCCACGTACCCGAGGTCAAGCTTTCCCGACTGGAGGTCGCTGAGTTCAGTGGACTCAGAGGTGTAGGCGACTTCCTTCACGAAACGGACCTGACCCTTTTGTGGGCCGGAGTACGACGCGTTGGGCTGAAAGGTGGCATTTCCCGCGCTGTCGAAACTGGTGAGTTTCCACGGACCGTCGTCGCCGCCTTGCCAAAAGGCGGAGGCGAAGGTGCTGGTCTCGGGCGCGAGTTTGTCCAGATAGGCCTCCACAGCCTTGCACGACGCGTCGGTGGAGGCGGCGCCATAGGGATCAAGGGCGCAGCGTCCCGCCGTGTGCGCCGAGGTCATGTCCCATCTATTGGGCATCGGAGTGATTTCGGAGAGGTAGTTATAGAGAATCCAGTTGGGATTGACGGCCGTCTTCATGTGGAGGACCACGGTCAGGCCGGAGCCGCTGGCGCTGGCCAGGTCGTCGGGGATGCCCTTGCCCGGGGTGTAGTCGCCATAGTTCGTGGGGTCTGCGTGATACAGGTTGAGAAAGAACAGAACGGAACTCGCGTCCACAATCTGGCCGTCGGCGAAGCGCCACCCCTTCAAGTTGATGGTGATCGTGCGATCGCCGTTGGTGAGGACGGGCGTGTTGGCTAGTGAGAGCGAGGGAACGTAGGCGGCCGTGGGCCCTTCTCCGAAGAAATAAAGCGGCCGGAACATCAGCTGTTGAAACTGATTGATGTTGGAGGCGGAGAAGTTGAGGTAGCCGGTGTAGGGAAAGATCCAGTTCGGGGCAGCGCCGGGAGTTTCGGCGTAAGTGATGGTGCCGCTGACGGCACGATCACCGGGGGTCGCTCCACTCTGCGGTGCCGCGAGGAGACCCAGCCCCAGCGCTCCGCTGGCAGCGACTATGGCTACGGCAAATCTCAATTTAAGGTGAAACTTCATACTTAATTGCCTGCCAGTGACTACCAAAATGGATAGAGAGGGATGCGCTGAGCCACATCAAAGCGTCATAGCCACTGTACTGGAGCCCACTCAACGAGAGCAGTCACGCGGCCGCATTTGCGCTGACCGCGCGGTGTGTCAGTTGCTCCTCGCAAGAATGGCGCGTAACGCACTCGTGGTGTCGGGATACGCGAAGTCGAATCCTGAGGCTTGCAGACGCGTCGGCAACACGCGCTGACTGACCAGCAGAAGTTCCTGGGCCATCTCTTGTCCGAGAGCGGCGCCCAAGACCGGGGAGGGGATGGAGAGGAAGGCGCGTCGATGGAGGGCGGACGCCAACTCATCCGTGAAGTCTCGATTGGTGAGAGGCGCCGGTGCCACGAGGTTTATGGGACCACTCAAGCGATGATCGATGATCCACAAGATGGCGCGAACCTCGTCATCGAGTGAGATCGGGCTCATCCACTGACGACCCGAGCCGAGCGTGGCTCCGAACCCCGCGCGAAAAAGCGGCAACTGCTTTTTCAACGCGCCTCCGCGGGCGGAGAGAACGATGCCGCTGCGAACGTGGGCGACCGGCGTACCGCGGGAAGCAAGGGCGTCCGTCGCACCTTCCCACCGGTGGCACACGTCAGCCAGAAAGCCGTCACCTCGGCTCGACGTTTCGTCCAGCACTTCGACGCCTCGATCGCCGTACCACCCAATCGCCGACGCGCTGGCGAGAAAGCCCACTCCCTCGGGCAGGGTGTCTATTACTCGCTCGAGCAGCCGGGTCGAGTCGACTCGCGAGGAGAGAATGACATGCTTTCGACTCTCGGTCCATCGATGGTCGCCGATTCCTGCCCCCGCCAGGTGCACGAGCGCGTCAAGTCCCCCCACCTCGCGTAGATCGGTCTCGTCGACGTACGCGCTCGAAGGATCCCAACGAACGCACAGCTCCGAACGTGCGGGCGACCCGGGTCGCACGAAGGGAACGACGGTGTCGCCCCGGTGACCGAGGGCCGCGAGGAGCGCGCCGCCGATGAGACCGGAGGAGCCGGTGACGCCTATGTGCACGACTCGTCCCATCGTTCGTCAATGAGTGCCGCCAACTGTCCGGGGGCTCGCAAGTGCGCGTCGTGCGACACGTTCTCGAGTTCAACCGCGCTGATGAGGGGATTGAGTTCCACGAGGGCCACGCTGAGCGCTCGGTAGTAGTCGGCCCCGTATCCATCACCGTGGGCGTACGTCGAGGGAACCTTCAGGGTCGCCAGATCAAACGGCGACGTCTCATTTCGTACCGTTCGCAGATCGCTCAACAACGTCGCGCCGTCCAGTCGCCGGGATTCGCGCTGCGGCTCACCGAGTTTCTCCCAGGCCCGATCAGAGACGACCCGTCGAAAGAATCTCTCCGCTTCCAAGGCCGGATCGTCACTCAAGATGGCGTGAACGCTGGAGCGGCGCACGATCCAAGGAAGTGGAGACTCGTAGTTCACCAGGAGTCGGAGGGATTCGGGCATGGCGATCGCCGTCGCGAACGTGACTACTCCGCCAAAGCTGTGTCCGAAAAGCATGACCGGCTGGTGGCGAATCTCACGCTCCACCAGGGTGGCCAGATCGGCGACGTGGTGATCCAAGTCAACCGGGCCGACATCGCGCGAGCCCTGGTACCCGCGCCGGTCATAGGCGATGACGTCGAATCGGGTGATGCGCCGCGACAGACGGGTGAAGGATCCCGCGCGATCCAAGGCCCCATGGACGCAGATGAGGGCGGCTTCGGACTTCTCCACCCGATGTTCGGCGACGGCGAGACCCTTGACGGGCGAGTTGGCCACGAAGTGCAGTTGGCGTGACGCGCTCGTTGGAGATGGCACGAAGGAAACCTTACGGGGAATGTGGCCCTCAGACCCATCAAATACTGCGTTCTGGCACCTAGGCTGGCTGGGTGACTACGCCCCCAGAATCACCCGCTGCTCGCCGGGCGCAGGGCTCATTTGGGCCCAACGCCTGGCTTGTCGATGACATGTACGACCGTTATCTCGCCGATCCGACCTCCGTGGCCGACAGTTGGCGCGAGTTCTTCGGCGACTACCAGCGTTCCACGCTGCCGACCGTGGCGAACGCCGCCAGTGCACCCGCGTCCGCACCCGCCGCAACGAAGGCCGTGGCCATTGACGCCGAAGCCACGCCGCTGCGCGGGGCGGCCGCTCGCATCGTCACCAACATGGAAGCGTCCTTGGCCGTGCCCACTGCGACGAGTGTTCGCACCGTGGCCGCCCGATTGCTCGAGATAAACCGGACGGCGCTCAATGAGTCCCTCGGGCGCTCGAGTGGAGCAAAGGTCTCCTTTACCCACCTCATCGCCTACGCCATCGTGCGCGGTCTTCGTGAGGTGCCGGTGATGAACTCGACCTTCGTCGACGCCGTTGACGCCAAGGGGACCCCGGGTGTACGCCATCACGAGCACGTCGGACTCGGACTCGCGGTCGACGTGACAAAGAAGGACGGCTCGCACAATCTGCTGGTTCCGGTGATTCAAAGCGCCGACGCGATGGACTTTCGCACGTTCCTACTCGCCTATGAGGATCTGGTGCGCAAGGTCCATGGCGGCGCGTAC
>Ga0206831_1235_pt1 | contig 12508 bp, 12 predicted proteins | sample Alteio_BWOrgCont_73_FD_152876 | JGI IMG/M metagenome (GOLD analysis project Ga0206831, IMG submission 152876) | Enriched cells from forest soil in Barre Woods Harvard Forest LTER site, Petersham, Massachusetts, United States -... | ecosystem: Environmental > Terrestrial > Soil > Temperate forest >...
ACGGCATCGTGTGGCCGGAAGCGATGGCGCCATTTCAAATTGCGCTGCTGCCTTTACATTATCAAAAATCGCATCGCGTCCGCGAACTCGCCGACAAACTTTACAAAGATTTAACGGCGCAAGGCTACGAAGTATTTATGGATGATCGTAAAGAGCGCCCCGGCATTTTATTTGCCAGCGCCGATTTATTAGGCATTCCACATCGCTTTGTGATCAATGAAACGAATCTCGATGAAGGCAATATCGAATACCAAGCACGGCGTAGTAAAGAAACGGAAATATTGCCGCTGGCGCGGATTAATGAGTTTTTGCGGGAGAGGTTGTATTAGCGACTAGTAAAATCAAATAATCAATATTTGTCGTTTTTCTCAAGATACAAAAAAAATCGGTATAATTTTTGCCGCCAACTATTTTCTCCGTGATAAAGAAAGTCCTTATCAAGATTAGGCAAAGTATTGGTTCGAAGTCGGGAAAGAGAGCCCTCATCAAGATTAGGCAAGGTACTAGTTCGAAATTGGAGCGGAGACACTTGGTCAGGAAAATGTAGTCGGTTCCATTCAAACTGAATTTCGCGGCGCTTATTTTCTCGCTTCTCATGCAACTCCTCAGCTAAAAGAGATAACTTCAGTGCTTGTTGCTGTGAGTCCAGCTGAAGAAAATCATCGGAAGTTTGATTATGAATCCGAGGGATTAAACTTGCCAGTTCTGCAGACATGCCTGTTTCGGTTATTGCATGAAATACGCTATCGCTTTCAGCACAAAAATTTCTTGCTGATTCCTGAAGTTGTTGTATGCGTTGACCTCTAAAATCAAATCCTCTACCACTCATAGCACCGATAGGTGGTAAAGGTTCTCTTACAAAAGACAGTGATAATTCTTGGCGATGCTCGGCGTTATAGTGTGTCAATAGTAAAATAATATTACTCAAATATCTGATCATATTGCGTAGAGTCTCGATAGACATATTAGAAAAATTAAGCTCACTAAAAAATAGAGCTGCCCCTCTAGTGCCAGGTGTTAAAAGTATGTCCGATGATAAAGGCGATATCTGATGCAGCTGCCGCCATCTAGTCCCAAGCTTATCGTATATCGCTGGCAAGATATCTTTTATAGCGTCAGCAAATTCCTTTAATTTTTTTATCAAGACATCTCGTTGCATATTCCAATAAATAAATGGAAGCACAGAGTAATTATTTAGGGGTAACCCACGTTCAAAATGAAGTCTATAGATATCCATAAAGCCTACAGTAAACAAATCTGCCAGTGTTTCTACATTGAAAATATCACTCTCCGTAATATTAATCGAGAGTATGAGTGGAGTAACAGCTAAGGGATTAAATATTTTAAAAAAAGTATCCTGTGCGTCAAAAGCCTGATGGTAGCTACGAATAGCGTGATAGTAATTAATAATATTACATGACTGTGGCTGATGACTTACTCGTAAAAAATCAGCTAACTTACAAACAACCTGTGTATTGCTCATAAAATAAAGTGTAAGACTCAGATGTGGCCATGGTTCTAATTTTGCTTCTATATCTATCGCAGGAATAATGCTTGGCTTCTGAATTGTGGTGAAATGCAGCCCTAATAATCGCCTCATAAAAAGCATATCCCGTGAATTTGGATCAGACAAAAAAAAGGTTACCTCTGGCTGATGGCGATGGTTAGGTCGTATAAGTCTGATCCGTAGAATACTTCTTGCTTCTGGCATAGAATTTTTTTACTCCCATCAAACAATTAATCTCTTAAAAAACATTTCTGAGCCGTTTCCACATCGCTAAAAAAATGCCGCACACCGTTAATTTCTTGATAATCTTCGTGGCCCTTACCAGCGACTAAAATCATCGCATGAGGGTCAGCATAGGTAATGGCATAAGCAATGGCTAATGCGCGGTCGGCTTCTGTGTGATAGCTCTTTTCTGCCGGAATGCCAGCACTGATATCATTTAAAATATCGCTGGATTTTTCAGTGCGACAATTATCATCGGTTAGCACAATTTTATCCGCATAACGTGCGGCAATCGCTCCCATGATGGGCCGTTTAGTTTTATCGCGATCGCCACCGCAACCAAACACACACCATAACTCTTTAGGTTGATAGGCAACTAAAGTTTGCAGCGCTTTTTCGAGCGCATCCGGTGTGTGGGCATAGTCAACGATGACTTTCGGTTTGTTTTCTTGTGTGACTAATTGCATGCGTCCTGGCACCGGTGTCAAATGCGGCAATTGTTCTAATACTTTATCAAAATTTTCACCTAAAGCACAGAGTGTCGTGATGACAGCTAATAAATTGCTGAGATTAAATTGGCCGAGCAAAGGCGCGCTAAATTCGCCGCTGCCCCAGGGGGAGGTGATGGTGGCGTGGATATTGGTTTGGGTGAAGGTGGCGTTTTCGATAAAAACAGCAAAATCCCCCCTGCTCCCCTTTGTTAAAGGGGGGGAATTAATGTCATTCCCGCGCACGCGGGGATCCAGGCCGGTCTCAGTTTGGAACGTTAAAACCCTGGATTCCCGCCTACGCGGGAATGACGTGGCAAACTCTTCAGCCCATTTTTTCCCATATTCATCATCCGCATTCAACACTCGCACGGGTGATTTAAATTCCGTAAACAAACGCTTTTTAGTTGCCGCATAATTTTCCATGCTGCCGTGATAGTCCAAATGATCTTGGGTTAAATTAGTAAATATTGTCGCAGCAAATTCGATGCCATTGACGCGATGCTGATCTAAGGCGTGGGACGCCACTTCCATTGCCACACTGTGCAAACCTTGTTGGCAAAAATCAGCGAGCAGTGCTTGAATGGTGATGGCATCCGGTGTAGTGTTAATGGTTTTTTGCAAAGCGCTTGGCACACCATTACCGATGGTGCCGATGACGCCACAGGGTTTGCCTAAGCGCGCTAAAATTTGTGCAATAAAATGCGTGATCGAGGTTTTACCATTCGTGCCTGTTACGCCGATCACTTGCAGTTTACGCGAAGGATAATCGTAAAAGCGTGCGGCGATGTGACCATAGATTTCTTTTAAATGTGGTAAAGTAATGTAAGGAATTTTTTTATTTTCATCATACCAAGTAACTTTGTTAAATCTCTCCTCCGCTTTCGCGGGGGCAGGCTCTGTCCCTCCTTTTTCAAAGGGGGAGCTCTCTTTTTCTTCTGCAATCACTGCCGCAGCACCTTGCTTGATTGCAGCAGCAATAAAATCCCGTCCATCGACCTGCTCACCTGGCATGGCCACAAATAAATAACCCGCTTTGATTTTGCGACTGTCGAGCGATAAGCCAGCGATGTCACGATCGAATTCAACGGGCAATGTGAACCATGGATTAATTAGGTGAAAAAGCGACATGCTCTAATTATATATTTTTATTTGTTATAAATTCGTATAAAATAAACAAAATCAAGGAAATATTTTATGACCACATTTACCATTCCTGTTGCTCAGGCCAATTTATCAGAATTAATTGATAAAGCTTTATTAGGCCAAGAGGTAATTATTGCCCGTGATGATCAATCGTGGGTAAAATTAGTACCCTACCATTCTGCTAAAAAATCAAAACACTCTCTAAGTACCGCAAAAAACGCGCTAAAAACGAAGTAGAAATCATGCTAAAACAATTTTCCACCACCACCTACCAACCCACCCAAAGCGAAATTTGGCAACGCTCAGACATGGATATTTGCCAAAGCGATTATCCGCTCGATTGGTATCAGCCCGAATTTGCGCCTTATGCTGAGGAATACCAAGCGCTCCCCGATCGCAAATTTTCCACCATTATCAAGTGGATGGAAAAATATATTAAACCGGCGCAAGATCATTTTGGCGATGCACTTTTATTGTTGGCACATTATTATATGGGCGGTGAAATCGTTAAAGTGATTCAGCATTTTGGTGGTCATATCGGCGATTCTTACGAGTTAGCGCTGAAAGCCGCATTTAATCCCGAGAAAAAAGTGATCATCGAATCGGCCGTACACTTTATGGCGGAATCGATCAGTATTTTAGCGCATGCCGATCAACGGGTGTTTATCACTAATCCAAAATCGGGTTGCACCATGGAAATGTTGGCCAAAGATTTTATGGTTAACCCTGCTTTTGAAGATTTAAATGCACGCTATGGCGCAGAAAATATTTTACCGATTTGCTACATGAACACTTCCGGACGCATCAAAGCCATGTGTGGGGCGCAAGGCGGCGCGACGTGTACCAGCTCGAATGTGGAAAAAATTTTCCGCTGGGCGCTTAATAAAAAAAGCGATCAAAAAGACGCCCAAAATAAAAAAATTTTGTTTATACCCGATAAAAATATGGGCGAAAGCGTGGCCAGTTGGATCGGTATTCCGCAAGATAAAATTGCTTATTGGCCCGGTGGTTCAAAAGGTGCACACTATCATTTGCCGGAACAAGATGCGGCAACTTTAAAAAAATTTGATGAGTCACAACTGATTTTATTTGAAAGCTTGTGTGGCGTGCACGATTATTATCGCCCTAACATGGTGCGCTATTGGCAGGCGCAAGGCTATCACGTGGTGGTGCATCCGGAATGTCCGAAAGAAACCACCGACATTGCCGATAGCCGCGGTTCAACCGCATTTATTTGGAAGCAAGTCAGCGAAGATAAAGCCGGCACCAAAAAATATGCTATCGCGACGGAAAATCACATGGTGCAAAATGTGAAAGAATATTGCCGCGCTTTAGGGATAGAAGTCGTCAATGTCGGCGATGCTAAAATTGAAAATTATAAAGGTGCAGGTTGTGGCTGCGCCACCATGTCGCGCAATGATCCGCCACATTTGGCGGCTCTTTTAGATTTATTGCGGCAAGGCAAAATGACGGACTACAATCAAGTGCAACCCGGCGATGTGGTGAATGAATTTACCGGCACGCGGCAACGTTTGGATGCCCAAGGCCAACAATGGATCCGCGACAATGCGCGTAAAACGCTGGAAAAAATGATTGAGATTACGGAAAGTTAATTAGAAATCATCTCCATGCGGATTTAAACTAATAGGCGACTGTTGCGATCGGGGTGATGGAGGAGCTGTTTCTGCTTGAATGAGGCCACATTTATGAAGAATGTGGTAAATGATAGAGCCCTCTTGTACAGGAGGCGTTTGGGAAAAATTATTATAGCGAGAAAAAGGAGGCTGAAGAGCGACACCGCGATGCTTTATATCTTCGGATACCAAATGGGCCACAATATAACCGCATGATGTATCGTCTAAAAGTAATTGTAGTCCCGTATAAAATGGTTGAGCTACTAAAAAATTCTCCCTCCTTAAATGATTTTCTATGGGAGAAATATCATAAGGAAGCGACAGTATTCCCCGAGGATCATAAAAGTAACTATGATCCCTTTGGATTCTTAACAACACCCAATGAGCGCGGCCACGACATTCGGCAAGCGGAATAAAAAAACTGGCATTTGGATATTCAGGCTGAATAGTTTTAACTAATGCTAATACGGTAGACAATTCTATTGTTCCTACATTTCCATTTTTTATAGAGACTGTTCCACCATCATGTGCAGGCGACAGTAAAATATAATATTCTGAATTAATAAAAAATTTTATGTTAAAACAATCTGAATTATTCATCTGAATAGAAGCAGCGTCTACACTGATTGCACGATGCTCAGTTAGAATTTTAGTAAGAATATTTGTTATTAAGCCTGTTCGAGTTAACCGCGGTAAATTACTGAACATATTCCCCTCTCATTAAAATTATTTAGAAAATTATAGCAGTAAAAACGTAAAATAAATATTCGTTTTTTTAAATCCTTATTTTTGATGCGAAAGTTGTTCACGGCTGACAATGATTGCCCCCACTAAAGCCAACACACAACCGATCATCCCACCTACGTTCGGCATTTCGCGTAAAAAAATCCAGCCCATCAGGGTAGCGATAAAAGGAATCGAATAACTATAACTCACACCCAGTGAAGCTGACATGTGAGTAAAAGCGTAACTATAACAAAGATAAGCGATAGCACCGGGAAAAATCCCCATGTAAATAATCGCCAATGTTGAGCCGATGGCAGCGTGTCGTACTTCGTGCCATAAGTGCGGCATAAATATTAACATCACGAAAGTCCCGCCCCAAATCGCGTAAGCGGTAAACTCAATCGGATGAAACTTGATCAATAATTTTTTTTGCCAGGCGGAATAAATGGCACCACTGACACAGGCGATTAATACCAGCACCATGCCCTCGCCGATTTTAAAACTTTTTATTTCGCTGACTGCGATCACAATCACCCCAATCACGCTGATCACTAAACCGATTTTTTCGAAACGATTTAAACGTTCGTGATAAAGCCAACTGGCTATCAGAATCACAAACAAAGGCGAAAGACCAATAATAAAACTAGCAATCCCAGCATCGACATGCTGTTCACCCGCATTCAAACAAACATTGTAAATGGCGAAGCCAAACACGCCTAAGACCATCGCGGCAAGAACTTCTTTCCAGCGATGCTTACTACGCTGGCGCAGATTGGCGTAAATGATTCCCATGCAAAGGGAAGCAACCAAATAGCGCAACAAGGCCATAGCGCCCGGTGAATAATCCTTGATGGCATAGCGAATGCCGATAAATGCCGAAGCCCATAAAATACAGGCTAACCACATGGCAAGTTTGGCGCGGAATAATGCTTTAGTGGCTGGCATGGTATAATTTGCTCATGAAAAAACAGTCGGGTAGTTTACCACAAGATGTTAAATCCTCTCTCCCCCCCTTTACAAAAAGAGGAAACTTGGTGGCAACAACTCCTCTCACAACGCCGAAAAAAACCGGTGTTTTGCTCATCAACCTAGGCACACCTGCGGCACCCACTCCCAAAGCCGTGCGGAAATATCTGGCTGAATTTTTAAGTGATCCACGGGTGGTGGAAATTCCTACTTGCATTTGGAAAATCATTTTACACGCTATCGTGTTGCGGATTCGCCCGCGGCAAAGTGCCAAAAAATATCAATTGATTTGGACTACAGAGGGTTCACCTTTATTAGCCATTAGTAAACAGCAAGTAATTTTACTGCAAGAAAAATTAGGTTCTGAAATCCAGGTTGAATTAGGTATGCGCTATGGTGAGCCCTCCATTGCCAGCGCTTTAGAAAAATTACGTGCACAAAAAATAGAACAATTAATCGTACTGCCTTTATATCCGCAATATGCCGCTGCAACGATCGGCTCAAGCTTTGATGCGGTTATGCGTGTATTGCAAAGTTGGCGTTACGTGCCAGCTGTCAGCTTTATCAATGGCTATGCAGATTTTCCGCCTTATATTAAAGCAATTGCAGACTCCATTACGCAACATTGGCAAACTAAGGGCCGCAGCGAAAAATTATTATTTTCGTTTCACGGTTTGCCACAACGCGCAGTCGATTTAGGCGATCCCTATTTTCAACAATGCCAAACCACGGCACGCTTAGTTGCTGCCGCTTTGCAATTAAAAGAGCATGAGTGGCAATTAGTATTTCAATCGCGGTTTGGCAAAGCTAACTGGCTACAACCTTATTGCAGTGCAGTATTGCAAGACTTGGCTAGAAATGGCATTAAAGCAGTTGATGTAGTGTGCCCCGGTTTTGCTGCTGATTGTTTGGAAACACTGGAAGAAATTTCTTTAACGTATGCTGAAGAATTTAAACGCGCGGGCGGAGAAAAATTAAGTTATATTCCTGCATTAAATGCTCAAGCTGAGCATATTGAAATAATGACGGCTTTAATTGTACACAGCAATTTTTAAGTTTGGTTGTCATTCCCGCTTGCGCGGGAATGACGAAGACTTTTTAAATGACTCATGAGAATAACCCTATGTTAAAGTTAAGCGCGAGGTAAAATTATGAAAATTTTAGTCACTGGCGCGGGTGGATTTATTGGCGCACAAATTGTCACTGATTTACTAGCAGCAGGTCACGAAGTTGTTTGTTGTGCCCGCAATATCGCTTACACACAACATTTATTTCCGACCGTAAAAGTCATTGCTTGTGACTTTAAAAAAGATGTACAAGTTGCTGATTGGTTGCCACGCTTAGAACAGATTGATGTCGTCATCAATTGCGTTGGCATTCTATATCACCCCAATAAAAAAATTATTTGGGCAACTCATTACGATGCGCCGAAAGCCTTATTTGATGCTTGTGTGCAAAGCCACGTTAAACAAGTGATTCAAATTTCGGCTTTGGGTGTGGAGCAATCCGAAGTTGAATATGCGAAAAGTAAAAAAGCCGCTGACGATTATTTGCTGAGCTTGCCCCTACAAGCTGTTATTCTGCGCCCTTCTTTAGTGTATGGCCGTGGCTCATACGGCGGTACGTCTCTGTTTCGCGGCCTGGCAAGTTTACCCTGGCTTATGCCGATTCCTGGCAAAGGCGAGCAACAATTCCAGCCGATTCACATGGAAGATTTAGCTAAAGCGATTGTAAAACTCATTGCCAATCCACCTGAGGAAAGTCAAGTTCTCAATGCCGCTGGCCCTGAATTATTAAATTTAAAACAAGTATTACGTACTTTGCGTAGTTGGCTGAGCTTTCCTAAAGCCAAATTATTTTTCATTCCGCTGTGGCTCATTAAATTGGGTTCGCGGTTTGGCGATTTAATCCCCTACTCTTCTTTAAACAGCACCTCATTTAAAATGATGATGCAAAATAATATTACCAGCAACGTCGAAGTTGAAAAGTTTCATGCTGCGATTGGTTTTGTGCCGCGCAGTTTTTCGCAAGGTGTTTATACACAACCTGCGACGGTACAAGATCGTTGGCATGCACGCTTATTTTTTGTAAAACCTTTAGTGCAACTGAGTTTAGCGTTCGTTTGGATCTGGACTGCACTGTGCAGTGCGTTTTTCTATTCCGCTGCCAAATCGTATCAACTGCTCGCGGAATTCGGCATATCGGGTGTTTGGCAACATCTTTTATTATATAGCGCAAGTTTAGTTGATTTTTTAATTGGGCTGGCTATTTTAGTGGGCTTTCAAGCGAAAAAAATTGGGCTACTGCAAATTATTGTTATCGTGATTTATACGGTGTTGATTAGCTGGCGATTACCAGGATTTTGGCTCGAACCTTTTGCGCCGATTGCCAAAAATATTCCGATCTTAGTATTGATTTTAATCTGGTTAAGCTTGGAGTCAGATCGATGATGTTATATGGTCTCTTAAAATTTATTCATGTCTTGAGTTCCACCATTTTATTTGGCACCGGCATCGGCACCGCGATGGTGATGTTTTGGGCGCATCGCTCGCGCGATATCGCTACCATTGCTGTGGCAAGCCGCTACGTCGTGACCGTCGATTGGTTATTTACTGGCATCTCTGGCATCATTCAACCTATCACCGGTTTTTGGATGGTATTTTTAGCCGGCTATTCGCTCGATTCAGGTTGGTTAATTGGTTCTATTGTAGGTTATGTCATCACCGCTTTGTGTTGGTTTCCAGTGCTTTGGTGGCAAATCAAAATCCGCAATTTAGCCGTGCATGCACAACAAACTAATACCAGCTTACCAGCGGATTATTTTCGGTATTACAAATATTGGTTTTACTTAGGTTGGCCAGCGTTTATTAGCTTATTAGTCGTATTTTATTTGATGGTAAATAAACCGTGAATGTATTAACAAAAGATATCCGTGCCTATATTATTTTAACGGCCTTAGTTATTTGCGGTTTAGCCTGCTCGATCGTAACAGCGCCTAAAGTAGTCCATTGGGGAATTAATTTCCCTTTTTCTAATTTGGTTTTTTCGATTTTCACTTATCCGATTGTGGATTGTATCTGTGAATTATGGGGCAAAAAGGCGGCGCGTCAAACGGTTTTGATTGGCTTAGGCTCACAACTTTTGATCAGCTTATTAATTTATTTTTCGATCGTGATACCCCATGCAGATTATTGGACCTTACAAACTGAATATCAAACTATCTTGTCTGTCAGTGGCTTGGTGGTATTATCTAGCTTATTAGCATTTGGTATTTCGCAGTTACTGGATATTTTTATTTATCAACGCATCAAAGAAGCTTGCGCTGGCAAATGGCTATGGTTACGCAGCAATACCTCCATATTTTTAGGACAAATCGTGGATTCCAGCATTTTTGTTTTATTGGTATTCCATGCTTCTGATCATAAATTTAATATTTTGTTAGGTTCGATTATCGTGAAAATAGTTTTGGCTATTCTCATGACACCTGTCATTTATTGTATTGTTCTATTCGTCAATCATTATTTAGAGGGTAATACCTTAGCCTTCAAAGGAAAATAATATGTCACAAAATGGTCAAAAAGTTTTATTACGTTACGAAATCTTCGCCGAAGATGGCAGCAAAGCGGCCAGCAATTTGGAAGATAAAAATCCGCAGGAAATTTTTTTAGGGCGCGGGCAATTGATGCCGGCTTTAGAAAAAGTGCTGGCTGAAATGGAACCCGAGCAATCCCAAAGTATTGAGTTGGAAGCTGCTGATGCCTTTGGCATGCCGGATGAGCGTTTGATTAAAACTGTCAATATTCATAAGGTTGCAGAAAAAGATCGCAAAGTCGGCACGATTTTGGATTTAGAAGATAATGAGGGACACATCTGCAGCGCGCGGATTGCTGATGTTGACACTGAGCACAATAAAATCACCTTGGATTTTAACCATCCTTTGGCCGGGCAGCGGGTGAAATTTGTTATTCGGCTGTGTTAATAAAACCTCGTGTCATTCCCGCGCAGGCGGGAATCCAGACTTTGATTACGTTAATTAATTGAAATTTCTGGATCCCCGCTTTCGCGGGGATGACGTGCCTTTAGAAATTAAGATTTATCAAGGCATACTCCCCCACTTTTAGCGACAAAATTTGCTGTGTAGGTTGAAACAGCGTAAAATCATTGTGTCAAAACTTTTAGGAGACCCTCATGGCTTTTACCTTACCCGAATTACCTTACCCTTTAAACGGCTTAGAGCCGCATATTTCTGCTGAAACCCTTGAATATCATTATGGTAAGCACCATCAAACTTATGTCAATAATTTAAACAATTTAATCGTTGATAGCGAATTTTCCAACTTGACTTTAGAAGAAATTATTAAAAAAGCCTCCGGCGGGATTTTTAATAATGCCGCGCAAGTGTGGAACCACAGCTTTTATTGGAATTGCTTAAGTCCTGAAGGTGGCGGCGAACCAACTGGCGCATTGTTAGAAGCCATCAACAAAAAATTTGGTTCCTTTGCGCAGTTTAAAGATGAATTCAGCAAAACCGCCATCACCACCTTTGGCTCGGGCTGGGCTTGGTTAGTCAAAAATCCTGATGGCAGCTTGGCATTGGTGAGTACCAGCAATGCAGTAACGCCTTTAACCGGTACCGCTAAAGCCTTATTGACTTGCGATGTATGGGAACACGCTTATTACATCGATTATCGCAATGCGCGGCCTAAATATGTCGAAGCGTTTTGGAATTTAGTCAACTGGAAGTTTGTGAGTGAGCAGTTTGCTTAACGCACTTTACTTGCCAATGTTGGTTTGCTGTCATCCCGGAAATCACGTAGTGATTATCCGGGATCCAGGCTTCTCTCGTTTTTGGCTGGATCTCACATAATTTTCAACACTTCAGATTTAATCTGGAGTGGTCTGGATCCCGGCTCGCGCTGCGCTTGGCCGGGATGACGGCATCTACACTCGCGCCTCCCTTCTGTCAAGCAAAAAATCTTTCTTTTAACCGTTTTATTTGTTTGCATTTTTCTCAAAAACACATTATCTTGTGTGTCACCCGGTTTAAAACCCCCATATCTTGTGGTCACCGGATCTCATTTTAACCACTGCATTTAATAAGGAGCCCCCAATGCAAGCTACGGAAACTTTTTCCTCAACCAACTCAGATTTAGCCTTTCTCGCCCGCGATACAGGCAGTAATGCACAATTTAACGTTCATCAACCCGGCGAAATTCGCGTTATTCGTCGTAATGAAACGGTTACCCCTTACGTGGCTGACAAAATCGCTGTCGCCATGGCCAAGGCCTTTTTAGCGATTGAGGGTGGCAACGCCGCAGCTTCGGCCCGCGTGTATGAAAAAGTCGAACGCTTAACTACCGAAATCAGCAATACTTTCAAACGTCGCTTACCGAGCGGAGGCACGATTCATATCGAAGATATTCAAGACCAAGTCGAATTGGCTTTGATGCGCAGCGAAGAGCAGAAAGTTGCGCGTGCTTATGTGTTATATCGTGAAGAACGTCGCAAATTGCGTGAACAAAAACAAGCCGCTATCGATGCTACACAAACTACTACGGTTAACTTACAAGTCTTGCTGGAAGATGGTCGCAAGGTACCGCTTGATATTAAAGGCATGTGGGCAACTGTGATTGAAGCCTGTGAAAATTTAGAATTTGTTGAACCCGAAAAAATTATTAGCGACACACAACGCAACTTATTTGATGGCGTACCCGTTAAAGAAGTTAACAAAGCTTTAGTGATGAGCGCCCGCGCACGGGTTGAAGAAGAGCCTAATTATTCCTATGTGGCAGCCCGTTTGCTGACGGATTCGTTGCGTA
>Ga0206831_1174_pt2 | contig 12361 bp, 13 predicted proteins | sample Alteio_BWOrgCont_73_FD_152876 | JGI IMG/M metagenome (GOLD analysis project Ga0206831, IMG submission 152876) | Enriched cells from forest soil in Barre Woods Harvard Forest LTER site, Petersham, Massachusetts, United States -... | ecosystem: Environmental > Terrestrial > Soil > Temperate forest >...
GTTCCCACGCTCACGCCCCAGCCGATGCCGGGCTGGTGAAACGCCAAGACTGCGTCGTAGGTGAGGAGGCCATTGAAGATGAGTCCGAAGTAGAAGAAGTAGCGGTGCGCGTTTTGCATGATGAGGGGAAAACGCGACTCGCCCGAGTACGAGCCGTGAGCGTCCGCCACGGCACAGGCCGGTGGGGACCACCAAAAGGCTCGGTAGTAACTACGGCGGTAGTAGTAACACGTCAAGCGAAAGCCCAACGGGAAGATCAAAATGAGCAACGCCGGAGAGATGGTCCAGGCGTTCCAGGCGAAGGCAAACTTCGCTCCCGGCACGCACGAACCCCCGATACACGGTGAGTAGAAGGGACTGATGAGGTCTCGACCCATGTTGGCGCCCACAAAGTAGTTCTTGTTCTGAAAGGCGGCCCAGGTGGAGTAGATAACAAAGGCCGTGAGGACCGTCACGGTGAGGACCGGCTGAACCCACCACCGGTCATTGCGGACGGTTGCTACATCGGGACCTCCGCGCGTCCCTCCGAGTTGAACCTTGGTCGAACTCTCTAGGGCCGTCACTGGAACTCCTCGCTCGTCGGGGCTGTAGACACAGCAAATTTCATATTAGAAGGGCTTTGACCCGCACTAATGCGAAGTCGTGGCGTTGGGATACGCACATCTTCCGAGGTGAGGCAACGACGTCGTCTAGTGGTGACCACCCCGACGACCTTCTGCCGTCCCCCCGATGAGAGCCCAGAACACGAGACCGAGCCCGGGAACTAAGAGCCAAATGCCAAAGACCAACGCGAGCACCACGAAGAAGGCGCCCATGCCCAACGTGAAGGGCCAGATCGAGGTGCCGGGAAACGTGCCCACCACGCCCGCGCCGGAGGCTTGGGTTGCGTGAGGATCGTCTTCGGAGCGGGGCTTCATTCGTCGGCTCCAGAAGTAGTAGTAGCTCCCGGGCAAGAAGCACAGCAACATGCCACAGAACATCATCACGCTGCCGGCGTTTTCGTGGCTCCAGAACCAGTAGACCACCATCATCAGACCGAAGAACGTTCCAAGGAACAACAACAGTCGCGCTTCGCTCTTCACGGTTGGACCGGTTCCTTCTCGATCAGCGCTTCGGCGGCGTGCCCGTGCGCGGCGGCCGAGTGTCCCGGGTGGTTGTAGTCCCACGTCGGACGCTCCGAGCGGATCTGGGGCAGACGGTAGAAGTTGTGGTGCGGCGGGGGAGAGGTGGTGAACCACTCGAGCGTGTGCCCGTCCCAGGGGTTGTCACCGGCCGGGTACTTCTTCCAGCTGTACATGATGTTGATGAGGAAGAGCGCTGTCGAGATGCCGATCATGATGGCGCCGACCGTGGCGACATCGTTGAGGTCTTGCCAGCCGGGGTGGTTGGGGTAGATGCCCACGCGTCGAGGCATGCCCCACAGACCAAGGATGTACATCGGAAAGGTGAAGACCTGAGTCCCGAGGAACAAGAACCAAAACTGGGCCTTGCCAATCTTCTCGTTCAACAGGTAGCCGGTGATCTTGGGACCCCAGTAATACAGCGCTCCCATGGCTCCCATCAAGAGCGCCATCACGACCGAGTGGAAGTGGGCGACGACGAAGTAGGTGTCGTGGGTGAAGAAGTCCAGCGGCGGGCTCGCGAGGTAGATGCCGGTGATACCGCCGACGAGGAACGTAAACAAGAATCCGAGCGCCATCAACATCGCGGTCGAGAACCAGACTTCCCCTCGCCACATCGTCCCGATCCAGTTGAACATCTTGATACCGGTGGGTACCGCGATCAACAGACTCATGATGGAGAAGAACGGCAAGAGGACCGTGCCGGTTGTGAACATGTGGTGCGCCCACACACCCAGAGAGAGCGCACCGATGGTGATGGTGGCAAAGATCATGCCCTTGTAGCCAAAGACCGGCTTTCGCGAGAAGACGGCAATGATCTCGGTCACCATGCCAAAGACGGGTAAGGCCAAGATGTAGACCTCGGGATGGCCCCAGAACCAGAAGATGTTCTGCCAGAGCACCGGTACGCCGCCTCCCGCGACCGAGAAGATATGCGTGCCGAAGTGACGGTCGCAGTAGAGCATGATGAGTCCGGCCGTGAGCACCGGGAAAGCCAGCAGGATCAAAATGGCGGTGATCAAAAGGTTCCAGGTGAAGATGGGCATGCGGAACATGGTCATGCCCGGGGCGCGCAAGTAGAAGATGGTGGCCGTCAGATTGACGCCGGTAAAGATCGCGGAGAAGCCGGTGAGGAGCAACCCACCGATCCAGAGGTCCGCGCCCGCGCCGGGGGTGTTGACCGAGTTGGATAGCGGCGCGTACGCGACCCAGCCAAAGTTGGCCGCTCCGCCCGCGACGAAGAAACCCGACAACATGGTGATCGAACCCGTGAGATAGAGCCAGTAACTCAGCGCGTTCAGGCGGGGGAAGGCCATATCGGGCGCGCCGATCTGGATCGGCACGATGATGTTCGCCAAGGCACCGAAGGCGAAAGGACCCATGAAGAGGTAGATCATCACCGAACCGTGCATGGTGAAGAGCTCGTTGTACTGGGCGAGTGACACTAGCGAGTTGTTCGGTGTTGACAACTGCGCGCGGATGAGTTCGGCGAAGGAGCCGCCGATGATCAACATGACCACCGAGGTCACGGTGTAGGACATCCCGATGACTTTGTGGTCGGTGGAGGTCAACCACTTCAAGATGCCGGTGGGGCCATGGTCCTCGTGGTGCTCTTCGTGGTGTTCGGCCACCGCGGGTGGGTCGAGTACGTCAGTCATTAGCTGTTTCCTATGGTCGGCTTGGTGGGCACGATGGACGAGGTCTGCTGGTTGGTGGCCGCGGCCGCCGCGGTGGCGGCCGCCGAGTTGGCGTTGGCCTTCAGCCACGCGGTGTAGTCGCTATCGGAGACGACCTTGACCTTGAACCACATCAGGGAGTGATACAGGCCACAGAGTTGCGTGCATTGACCGTCGTAGGTGCCGAGGTTCACGGCACGGAAGGTGAACTGGTTCAACACGCCCGGCAGGGCGTAGCGCGAGAAGTTGAAGGCATGGATGTAGAAACCGTGGATGACGTCAGACGAGGTCAAGTTGATGTGGACGTTTTCGTTGACCGGCATGACCATCTCGGGGTCTTGGGTCGTCTGGCCGACGACCACCACGTTTTGCCCCGGATAGGTGAACTTCCAACCCCACTGGAAGGCGTTCACGTTGATGGTGACCGAGGTCTTGGGGTTCGCGACCTCCTTGTTCTCCACCACCAGCGTGGCGGCGAAGAGACCGAGCACGATGATCACCGGAATGATCGTGTAGGTGAACTCAAGGGGCAGGTGGTATTGACTTTGCTTGGGAATGTTGTCGCCCTTGCGGCGATAGCGGATTACGGCCCAAATAATCAAAAAGGTGGTGAGAAATCCGACGATCATGGCGCCGACGGTGAAGCCCTGCCAGAGATTGAATACCGAGTGCGAGCTCGTGGTCGCGCCGGGCTGTGCCCCAAAAGTGGGGATTCCGTCTTTGGTGGGGACGTGATCGTTGCAGCCAGCGAGCACAAGGGCGGCGACGGGGAGCACAGCGAGACGCCGCACACGTCGCCAGCGGCGCGTGCGAACTGAGACTCCCTGTGGGGGCAGGGCAGGTGGTTCCACTCTGGAAACCTTACTCATTATTTATGGTCACTTGATTTCGCAATGGCCCTAGTTTGCCCGCGTTAGGAGTCGTGTGAGGGTGAGGAAGAGTGGTCGTCGCTTGACGTCTCACGCTCGGCCCAACTGAAGACCCCTCGCGACATCGTGGAGGTGGCGCGCGAGGCCAGGGCGTGAAAGACGCGACGACGCACGTCCTGTATCCCCGCGTCCGACGGCGAAGCGAGCCAGGCCATTTCGGCGAGATGCCCCGCGAGTCGAAATCCCTCGTCAGAGTCCTCTTCAAGGAGCAATTCCGCTCTCACGCACAGCTGGTGGGCGCCGCCCGCGAGCTGTGCCAGTTCACGGGCGAGGGCGCGTTCATGTGCGGGGCGAAGGTTGGCCGGGTTGCCGTCCCACCACCCGCCATAGAGGCGCCAAATGTTCCTCACGATGAACTCGGGCTCGTCGTAAAACGGTTGCAGATAGGGACGCTCGGCCAGATGGCGTGGCACCGTCACCTCAGCCAGCGCGTCGGCGAGCCTCGCTCCGTCATTCATCAGCGCCAGGGTCTGTTCCACCAGGCTCTCCAAATACTCGGCCGTCTCACTGAGCGCCTGGCGAACTCGCTCACGTCCAAAGATCGGCAGGCCGTGGCCGGGCAGAAGGAACTGGGCGTCGAGATCGACCATGCGACGAAGCGCCTGGGCCCACTCGAGTGGATAGCGCTGGACCTTTTGCGGGTTTCCGGCGTTGGGACTGTTCCAGATGAAGAGGTCACCCGAACACAGGACGCCCCGTTCTGGGATCCAGGTGACCGTGGCGTCATCGGTCTCGCCCTTTTCGTGTCGGAGGGAGAACTGCGTCGAGCCGACACGAAAGTCGTGCTCGAGTTCGTACGTTTCATCGGGGTATCGATAGTGGCGGGGCCAGCGAAGAGCGGGCGCCGCAAACTGGCGCTGGTTAATGATCTCGTTGTAGCCCGCCGTCAGGACATAGCGGTCAAAACGTTGCGGCATGGCCGCATGGGCTATCACGTGGGGTGCGCGCCACCCCTTGTCGCGCGACTCTTCTTCAAAGGGTCCGACCCCAAAGACGTGGTCGATGTGGCCGTGAGAAAAGACCGCACAACGCAGGGGCAACGCCGTCCAGGTGCGAATCTCGCGGTGCACGAGCGCGGCGGTGAGCGGGGAACCGGTATCGACCATCACCAAGCCGTCGTCGGTGGCGACTGCCGTGCAATTGGCGAAGTTAGGGAGAAATGCGACGTCCTCGGTGATCTCCGCGAGGTGGTCAAGGCCCCCTAAAGGATTGGATCTTTGCCCGAGGTCATCGCCGCGCCAGCGGCGATCTGAGAGCTCGACGATGTCCACGTGGGACTATTTGTCGGACTCGGGGGCCTTCGTGTCGGGGGTATCTGAGGTATTGGTGGCGTTCGAGTTCTTGCCCTCTTTGAGGCCCTTTTCGAACTCGGTCTTGGCACTGCCCAAGTTGCGGGCGAGTTTGGGTATGGCGGCCCCGCCGAAGATCAGCACAGCCACCACAATCACTACGACCAAGAGATCCGGCCCGAAAATATCACCCAAGAACACGGTCTTCTCCTTTGACGCGCTCATTCCACAGTACTCTCCGCCGAGCAGTAATCGTCAGCGACAGCCCTCATCAGGCTGGGTAAGACTGTGGCGGTGACGACGGCGCCTCGTGAGACCCTGCGCGATGCGCTCAGCGTGTCTCTAACGGTAGGCGCTTACGGGGTGGCCTTTGGCGCCGCGGGCATCGCCGCCCACTTCTCCGTTCTTCAAACGTGCCTGTTTTCACTGCTGACCTTTACCGGGGCCAGTCAGTTCGCGGCGGTGGGAGTGATGGCGGCCGGTGGCGGCGTCGCGAGCGCCGTCGCCACAGCCACGATGCTCTCTACTCGTAATACGCTCTACGGCTTGCAGATGGCGCCGCTGGTCCGTTCGAAAGGGCTGAGGCGCATTGCGGCCGCCCAGATCACCATCGATGAGTCGACGGCCGTGGCACTAGCCCAAACTCCTCGGGGGACTGACGCTATGCGCGCAGGTTTCTGGATGACCGGCGCGGGCGTCTTTCTCTTTTGGAACGTCTTTACCTTGGTCGGGGCGCTCGCCGCCCAAGCCCTTGGCAATCCGGCCTCGTGGGGACTCGACGCGGCGGTGCCCGCTGCGTTTCTCGGGTTGCTGTGGCCACGACTCACAACCTGGTATTTGCGCACGGTGGCCGTCGTCTCGATGGGATTCGCCCTCGCCATCACGCCCTGGCTGCCCGCGGGTCTGCCGATCATCGCCAGCGTGCTGGTGGCCTTCGTCTTTGGCTGGCGCGAACGATGAGCACGTCGGCCTCCTGGATCGTGCTGGGCGCGACCAGCGCGCTGTGCTTCGCCATCAAGTTGCTCGGCTACTTCATTCCCGAAAATTGGCTGGCGCATCCGCGCCTGCAACGCATCAATGCGCTGATTCCCATTGCACTTTTGAGCGCCCTCGTGATGGCCGAAGGGCTCGTCACGAAGACCCACGTGGTGATTGATCACCGTCTCGCAGGTCTCGCGGTAGCAACGGGCCTGCTCATGGCGCGCGCACCCTTTCCAGTTGTGGTGGTCGGTGCCGCCGCGACGTCAGCGGTGGTGTGGCACCTGCACTAAGACCCTTAATGGCCCTGCCAGTTCGGGGGACGCTTCTCGGCGAAGGCGACAGCGCCTTCTAAAGCATCGCCACTTCGTCCGATCATGGCGAAGGCCTCATCGCTGGCCGCCCACGCGTCCTCTTCGCTGAGTTCAACGGACCGGCGCATGATCTCCTTCGAGGTGCGCACGGCCAAGGGAGCGTTCTTCGCAATTCGCTCAGCCAGGTCAATGGCGGCGTCGAGCACCTGATCGCCAGGGACGACGTGATTGACAAGACCCAGCTCGCGCGCCCGCGCCGCGTCGATTGGCTCGGCGGTGAGAGCCATCTCGTAGGCGACTGTGAGAGGGATGCGCTTTGGGAGTCGGATGAGTCCTCCAGCGCCCGCGACGAGCCCTCGGGAAGCTTCGGGGATGCCGAACTTGGCGTGGTCGGCGGCGATGACCATGTCACAACTGATCATGATCTCAAAGCCACCGGCCAAGGCTGATCCGTTGGCGGCGCAGATGAGGGGTTTTGCGAGTTCGCGCTTGGTGATCCCGCCAAAGCCATTCTCGGTGATCGGGAACTCGCCCTGGGCGAAGGCCTTCAGGTCCATTCCCGCTGAGAACGCCTTGTCGCCCGCGGCGGTCAAGACAATGACCCAGACCTCGTCATCCGCCTCGGCAGCGCTGAGGGCCGCGTCCAGCGCCTCGGCGGTCGCCCGGTTAATCGCGTTGCGCGCTTCCGGACGATTGATGGTGAGCAGTTCTACGTGTCCGCGTCGTTCGCGCAAGATTTCGTCAGCCATGAGTCCCCCTCGTCGCCCATGGGGCGTCGTGAGAAACGCTAGTGGACGAGAGTTGGTCGGCGAAGTGGGAAACTTGGCCCGTGACCGACCGCGCGCGACTCTTCGTGACCCTGGAGGGGTACGCCGTCGAGGGCGGCTTTGACCAGGTGGGCGAGCCAGCCACGTGTTATTCGCCCACGATTGCTCTGGGGCAACACGCCGGACCCGGCGCCGCCGACGATCTGTGGCGTCACTATGAGAGCGTGCTCGAAATCGTACCGAGCCTTGGCTTCGACGGTATTCGACTCAACCTCGAGTGGGCGCGAGTCGAACCTCGAGCCGATGAGATTGATACCGCGGCGCTGGCCCGCTACCTCGAGGTGGTGCGCTACGCGCGCTCCCTGGGACTCGAGGTAACGGTGGTCTTGATCGACGCGGTGTGGCCGGCCTGGCTCGGACAAGAGGCGTGGCTCTTGCCCTGGGTGGCCCCCTACGTGGTCGCTCACGCTCGACGCGTGGTCGAGTACTTCGGCGATGACATCACCGGTCTCGTGATCTTCGCCCAACCCGATGAGCTGGTGGCGAGTGGCTATTTACGCTCGAGCGCCCCGCCCTGGCGCCGTAGCGCCCTCAGCGACGCGGCCTTCGCGCACGCGCAGATTGCCCGCATCACGGACGATCTTCGCGTTGACGACCTGGTCGGCGCCAAACTGGTCCCCTCGAGCGTCGTCATGACTCTCGACGCCGCGCCCGAAGATATCCTCATCGCACGCAACTCGCACGGTGGCTCCGAGATCTACCTTCGCTCGTTGGTTCGAGGATCTGGCCCCACCCGCGTGAGTGCGGGGCTCCTCGCTCAACACGGCGGTCACTGGCGCGTCAGCGCGTCCGAGGAGTTACTCAGCGCTCTTCGGTAGATCGCCGTCGGGATGATCCTGTCGCCAGGTGGTGACCTCACGCGCCTCGCGCCGCTTGTGGCGAAGATGCACGACGACGATGAGCACGACGAAGACGACCAGGAGTCCCGTGGCCCCCCAGCCCGAGTACTTCTCGATCGAGTCGAGCGCGTGCCCCGCGAAGTAGCCGAGCAAGGTGTAGAGGACGCCCCAGATGAGGCCACCGGCCGCGTTGGCGGCGAAGAATCGCCGGTAGTGCAGGCGACTCATGCCCGCGAGGCCCGGTATTACCGCTCGCAGAAACGCGGTGAAGCGACCGATGAAGACGTAGGTGAGCCCGCGCCGCGACAGCGCGTCAAGGGTGCGATTCAGAGACTCTTGTCGCGAGCGGAGGATCTTGAGCGCTAGGAGTCGGTGGCCGTACTTGGCACCCACCGCGTACCCCACGGAGTCGCCGGCGATGGCGGCGACGACGACGAGAATGCACAGAAGAACGACGTTCACGTGGCCGCGGCTCGCGACGACACCCGCCACGATCACCGCCGTCTCGCCGGGCAGCACGAAGCCGATGAAGAGCGCCGCTTCGCCGAAGACGAGCAGAACGACGAGTCCATAGACGAGCGAACCCGGCAGACTCTGAATCTTCTCGAGGAGAAAGGAGAGGATGGTGGCGCTCAACACCTGACCATTGTCGTTGATAAAACGTTTCTAAGACATAAGGGGGCGCTGAATGGGGCTCCGACGTCCTGTGGCACGATGGAAGTGTGTCGTCAGCGAAAGACGACGCCGAGGCCCTCGGTCCCGAGCGTCGCCTCCCCTTCAAAGCCCCCGTTCGCGCCTGGGCGCTCAGCGAGTGGGCTCTCCTGCCACTTCGCCTCTTTCTCGGAGCAACCTTTCTCTACGCCGGATTGCAGAAAATGGCCAACCCCAACTTCTTCAAACGAGACAGCCCAATCTCCATTCAGTCCCAGTTGATCGCGGCGACCCACACGAGCCCGATCTCGGGGCTCCTCGTTCATATGGAGGGGATCGCCAAACCCATTGGTTTGGTGATCGCCTTTGGCGAGATCGCGGTGGGTGTGGGCACGCTCATTGGCCTCTGGTCGCGCATCGCGGCCTTGGGAGGTCTCCTTCTCTCGCTCAGTCTCTTTCTCACCGTGAGCTTTCACGCGTCGCCGTACTTCACCGGCGCGGACATCGTCTTCTTTTTTGCCTGGATGTCGCTCATTGTCGCAGGGGGTGGGACGCGTCTCAGTCTCGACGCGGTGATCGCTCAACGTGTCGCGCACAAGGCAGATCAACCCTCTCCTCAACTGGTGCCCATTCCCTTCGCCACGGTGCAGGCCATCTGTGGCAACTACGTCGAGGGCTGTTGCACGGCGCGGGGCGGTTTGGCGTGCGACGCGGCGGTGTGTCCCGTGCTGCTCGGAGGGCGTGGTCCGCTCGTCACGCGATCGGGACTGGACCTGATTGATCGTCGTTCACTCGTCGTAGGAGCGGGCGTGGCCGCCACCGCCGCGGCGGGCGTCCTCATCTTGGGCGGCGCTGCCGCGGACGTGGGCAACTTGGTGAACAACGCGCCCAAGCCCGGGAAGTCCAACGAGCTGACTCTCTCGACAGCTCCTGTGACCACCACGACGACCGCGCCGAGTGGTTCGTCCACGACCACCCCGACCGCTCCCGTTCCTTCAGGCAAACTGCTCGGGTCGGCGGCTGAGGTGCCCGACAATCACGCCGCCGCTTTCACCATTCCCTCGAACGGCGATCCGGGCATCGTGATTCATACGGACAGCGGTGACTTCGTCGCGTACAACGCCGTCTGTCCCCATATGGGTTGCACGGTGGGATATTCGAGCGCCAACAAGATCATGATCTGTCCCTGTCACGGTTCGGAGTTCGAAGTGAGTAATGGTGACGTGATTGTGGGACCCGCGCCGCACGGATTAACCAAGTTGAAAGTCGTCGAAGGGACCAACGGTAACCTCTACCTGCAATGAGTGATGAACCTCGCCGGGTGCTCTTCGTCGAGGACGATCACGACCTGGCGGGCGCCGTGACCGGCCTGTTGGTCGATGAGGGCTACGTGGTCGATCAGTTCTACGACGGCGACGCCGGACTCGAAGCCGCCCTGCACGGAAGCTACGACGTCATCGTCCTCGACATCATGTTGCCCAAGCGCAGCGGTTTTCGGGTCTGTCAGGATCTGCGTGCGGCGGGGGTGCAAACGCCGCTATTGATGCTCACGGCAAAAGAAGGCGAGTGGGACGAGGTCGAGGGCCTCGACGTCGGGGCGGACGACTTTCTCCGAAAGCCCTTCGAGCGATCGGTCCTCATGGCGAGGTTGCACGCCCTTCTTCGCCGTCAAGAGCGAGGTCGGCCCCAGCAGCTGAGCGTGGGGGCCGTGACCCTCGATCCAGTCACTCGTCACGTCACCGCCTACGGCCGTTCGGTCACCTTGACCCCGCGAGAGTTTTCCCTGCTCGAGTATCTCTTGAGTCACGCGAACACCACGCTGTCCAAGACTGAGATTCTCTCCGTGGTCTGGGGCAGTGACTTCGACGGTGATCAAAACATCGTGGAGGTCTACGTGGGCTATCTGCGAAAGAAGATCGATATCGCCAACGAGCCGTCGGTGATTCGCACAGTTCGTGGTTTCGGCTACAGCGCACGCGACGCCTAATGGCGCGCCGTCGCGAACTCTCAATTCGAGCGCGGCTTACTTTAATTTTCGTCTTTGCGATTGCCGTGATCTTGACTTTCACGGGTATCGCGCTGGTCAATCTGGTGCATCGATCGCTGCTGACCCAGGCGGCGAACCAGATCGACGCCGTCATGGAGCAGACCCAAATGGGCTTTGCCACCGCGCACGCGGCCGTCAATCACCCTGTCACCTTGTCCATGCAAGGAGACGTCGTGGTGCAGGTCACCAACGCCAGCGCCACGAAAGTATGGGCGGCCAGCTCGGCGATCGCGGGCGCCCCGGTCCTCGCACGGGCGGTCGTTAGCTTCTCTGCCAGCAGCGGCCTGGGCGTTCGCTACCTGCGCACCTCCGCAACCAAGTCGACGGTGACAGAGCTGAGTTCTGGGGTAGTGGCCCCGATCACTACCAAGCGTGGCCAGGGGCTCATCTTTGGCTATGTCTACGGCGGGCCGATTCAACACAGCGTGCGGGTCTTGCTCGCGAGTCTTCTCATCTCGTTCCCGTTGCTCCTGTTGATGTCCGGGGGGCTCATTTGGCTCGGTATCGGTCTCGCGCTCGCTCCGGTGGAGGCCATTCGCCGTCGGGTGGACGCCATCGCTGCCGAGGACCTTACTCAGCGCGTACCGGTGACCGGCGGTGACGACGAGATCGCGCGTATGGCCCGCACGGTGAATGAGATGCTGGCGCGGTTGGAATCAGCCTCGCGCTTTCAACAAGAGTTCGTCTCCAACGCCAGCCACGAGCTGCGCAGCCCGCTGACTACGCTGCTGGCCACGACCGAGCGGGCTACCACCGATCCGACTAATGCCAACTGGCCCGAAGTGGCCGACGTGGTCATGCGCGAGGGACGCCGACTCGACGGCATTATCGGCGACCTCTTTTGGCTGGCCCGTCACGATGAGAACCACATCGACACGGAGAGCGTGGAGGTCGACTTTGACGATCTTCTTTATGAAGAAGCCTCGCGCGTTCGCTCGATGAGTGATCTCATCGTTGACACGTCGGCCGTGGCGCCCACGCGCGTCTTGGGCGATCCCACCATGTTTAAGCGAATGATCCGCAACGTGGTCGACAACGCCATGCGCTACGCCCAGAGTGAGTTGCGCTTTGACTCGCACTACGACCACGACGACGCTCTCATCGTGGTGAGCGACGACGGCGAGGGCATCGACGTCGCCGACAGCGCCCGGTTCTTCGAGCGCTTTACCCGGGCCGACTCAGCTCGTTCGCGCAAGTCTGGCGGCACCGGTCTAGGTCTGGCCATCGTCACCGAGATAGCGCTGCGACACGGAGGTTCCGCCCGGTTCGTGGAGGTGGAGTCGGGGTCTCGCATTGAGCTGCGCGTGCGTCGAGGCGGCGCGAGGTGAGAAAGACGGCGACCTAGAGTCATCCCTATGAACAACGAGGAACTCGCGTCGGTGCTGGCCGACCCCATTCAAGTGTTGGGCATGAGTTTCTATTTTGATGAGCTCACGAAAGCAAGAGGCAAGGAACAGGGCATCAACGTGGTCGAGTTCTATGGCTTGGGGCGCGCCGGGGTGCTGGGCGACGTGGACACCTCGACCGTGGTCGAGGCGTTCACCTTCTTCGATCCATCCTTGATCGACTACTTCTGGACCAGCGCGAAGATCAAAGCTGATCCCGTCGCGACCGCGTCCGCGCACGTGAAGGCGGCCTATGAGTTTGCGGATCGGACCTTCGGAGGAGTGGATCCGGCTCTCCTCGCGAA